>Ga0307515_10002087_pt1 | contig 43969 bp, 28 predicted proteins | sample 17_EM_MG_FD_194513 | JGI IMG/M metagenome (GOLD analysis project Ga0307515, IMG submission 194513) | Populus trichocarpa ectomycorrhiza microbial communities from riparian zone in the Pacific Northwest, United States - 17_EM | ecosystem: Host-associated > Plants > Roots > Unclassified | place... | reverse complement strand
CCTATTCCCTTTTTATCTATAGAGATATTTACCCCCACCAGCACCTTGTTTTCGGGCTTATCAAGTACCTTACCAGAAACCGTTATATTTTTTGTTTGCGCATATATATCTGCACTGCAGATTATGCAAACCATCAGTACTACGTAAAATAGTATATGTTTTCTCATTTCAGTGGCTTTAAATGCTATTATTCGTTTTCGAACTTTGGATTATCCTTCCGGAAATGGAAAACTATTTCCCAGTCTCCTTTTTTGTATATGGCAAAATCGACCCCGAAACTTGCCACTACCCTATTACCACCAAAACCAATTCTTGAATACCTGAATTCGGCATGATCACGGGTCCCCCCTGGAGCATATACAGTAGGTATTTCAACCAACGGAATTGGGTAAGCCACATCATACTGCGCGTATGTAAGCGTTTTTTGAAAGTTAAACCCGTGCACTATCTTATCCCATACCGTTTCATTAAACAAAGCGGGGTTCATCTCTACCGAGTCTTTATTTAAAAATTTAAACCTTAGTGAACTCCCCGTGCCACCTGTAAATGGGCGGATATAAACTACCACATCCTTTTTATCGTCGTTACTTTCAAGTGGTATATCAGTGGTAGCCCCAATAACGTTATTTAAAAATGGCCTTATATAATTCCTGCTCAATGGGTTATAAGGTGTTTTTGGATGAGGGGCCGGGCCACCTGAATAAATATTAAAATCGTCAGATGGTTCATAAGGGCGCTCCCGGAAAGGCCTTATCTGGAAATCGCGGATGATGGTATGGCCACCTGTGTTGGTGATCTTGAGATCGAAAAAACGGGTGTCCTGCGGAAAATTTGTACTGTCTGCCGGCCTCGGAGCAATAAGTTCATTTGTTGACGATGCCCATAAAATGAATTCGCCGGATGGGCGTACTTCAAATAATGGATGTTCCTGCAATTTTCTTTTGGCTTCAATTTCGGCCAAACTTTTTTCCAGGCCGTTATAAGGGGCTGTCCAAACGTAAGTTGATTTTTTTTGAAAAAGATCTGTTACCGGCCGGCCATCTCCAAAGCGGGCATTAACAATTTCAAACTTTATAGGTTGTGTTGAATTATCGCCGTTGAACCCACCCATTACCGTAGTGCGCCCAATAATTGGTTCAAATATCTTATTGCTGTAATTTACATTCGAGCTTAAATAATCCTTATTATTTGGCAGATTAAATATCTTTTTACAACTGCTTAATACAGCAATAGCAAACAAGAAGAAAAAGAACTCTTTTTTTAAATATGTTCGCATCTGTTTATGGTTAATTGTATTAATTCCTTGAATTTTCATTACTTATTTAGCTTTATTTATTGACCATTCAGCTAACTGGAAAAGCCCGCCGTCCCGGAGTTCGGTAATATCAATGCGGTAGAATTTATAAGCTACTGTATTGGGGCAACTGAAAACTTTTGTCTGGTACCGCTCTTCAAAAAAGAAATTGCTGCGCCTGTCCAGTTCAACCCAGGTTTGTCCGTCGTTTGACCCCTCATAAGTCCATGCCCTCGGGTCTCTTTCGGGCGCATCGTTTGCCGAAGTAAGTGTGTATACGCCTGATACTGCCGGCGTATTCAGCTCAAATTTGATCCATAACCTGCCTTGTAGCTCTGCCAGGAATTTGGTATGATCGTCTCCGTCAATAACTTTTTTAGATCCTTCGCCATTATCAGGACCACCATTATTATCTCTTAATACAGATAGCTTACCTCCAATTAATGATATTAAGTTTGGTGGCGGCGGAATAAACGTGAGACGGGGAACAAACTCATCAAACCCGAAAATATGGTCGGCATTTACCACGTGGACTACCCCATTTTTGGTAATGATGTTATTAGATCCTGTTGTAGTTGTTGACCAAAAGCGGATAAATTTGCTTTTTTTAGTATTGCTGAATTCAATTACCTGCGGGCCACCATCAACCAAACCTGATGAGGATGCCCGGGTAACTTTTCCATGCATCGGATAACCAAACCGCACGCTTGACAAATCAAGCCCATCCTGTAAGGTTAATGAATCGGTAGTGCGCCTGCCCCTCATAATATAGTACGATGCCATCGTATCCAGCTGTACACCATCAATGTTTGAAAGAAAAAGCGGGTCTTTATCCCCCTGTCTTCTTAACGTGTTCAGGTTATTAATTGCCAGTTGAAAACTGGGGTTTGTAACGGCAAACAGGGTTATATTACTATCGGTCAACGTTTGCTTTAAGCCCATTCTGTCAATCACTGCTATCAGTGAATCGTAAACACCCGGTTTGCTTTTTAAATATTCATAGGTATTACCGGCAAACATGGGGCTGTTGGTTGCGGTGCTATGGTATCCACCATCTTTTTTACAGGCAGACAGCAACAGCGCCATAACTACTGATAGCTTTAAGGCACTCATATATTTTTCAAAGTTTTTCATATATGGTCTGATTATTTCCAAAATGGATTTTGAGTTAATAAGTTGTTTTGTGAAATAAGCTTACGGGATACCGGCCAGTAAATTCCCTGGGAGTTTATAAGGTTTAAAAAAGCGGGATTATTTTGCTTGATTTTATTATACCTTACCAAATCGTACCATCGCTGTCCCTCGCCCAGTAATTCGCGATGCCGCTCTTCAAATATCAGGTCAATCAACTCTCCGCTATTGATGGTGATAGTTGTTATCCCCCGCCTTGTCATTACGTTTATCAGCTCGTTTAAAGCACCGTTTTGATCACCTAAAACAGCTAATGCTTCGGCACGTAACAAAACAATATCTTCAAGCCTGGTAAAAATCAACGCGCTGGTGAAATACCTGAAAGTGGGGTCGGTGGTACCTCCTTGTATAACTTTTATCTTACTAAAAATGGGGTACTTGCCATTTATATTGGTAAAGTATCTTTCAGACCGTGGCAGCCCAAGTGTATCAACACTAAATCGTTCGTCATTTGGCTGATTAAATATTTTTAAAATGGTGTCCTTAGGCATATAGATATCAGGAACCTTTTTGTTTAAAACAGGTTCGGCCAGGGTCAGCTCTTCTATATGGCCGGTTCCCGACCCATCAATGTGCCCCCAGTCGGAATTGAAACCAAACATCTGGCTGGTATTTTTATTAAAAAAGAATCCGTTTGATTTGGTCAGGTCCTCGGTATTCTGGAAGCCTATGCCACTTTTGCCATAGTTATCCTCAACAAATTTGGTATAGGTGGCAACATCGGTATAGTTGCCTTGCCAGGCCGCCAAATGAGCCAAAACAGCGTAAGCCGTATTTTTTGTTGCTAAAGCCCCACCCCACCTGGTTCTGTCCTCGTTGTAATAGTTACCGGGTTGCTGCACATCGCCGCCACTATAAATAAATGGCAAATCAGTGGCCGAAGTCAGCATTTCCTGCTGGGCCCAAACTAATATCTTACCTTGATTTTCACGCGGTTTGTTTTCAAACTTGCCATCGTGCGAGGTGATAATAAACGGTACATCGCCCCATATCCTAACCATGTAGAAGTAAGCGAAGGCTCTGAGGAAGCGGGCCTGGGCAACATCAACAATCATATTGTTTTCTGTATAGCGTTTATCTGCCGCTTTTACATCGCCAACGCGTTCCAGGAAAATATTTGCCGCATTCACGATGGCATAAAACCTGGTCCAGTCGGATAAAGCGTCTACGGTTGGGTAGGATGCATTTAGTTTGTTACCGGCGATGGCCTTAAGATCGGGCCTGTTTGGGCTGATAAACTCGCCTGTCCGAACATCTCCATACAGCCAATGGCTGTCGTTATCAGACAATGCGGCACGGGTAAGCGCGTAAATTCCCAGCAGGCCGGCACGGGTATCTTCCAGCTTATTCCACATGTTCACTTCGGCAACCACCCTTACAGAATTTATATCCAATGTTTTATTACAACCGGTTAAGGCCACAAAAAGCAGAAGCGTGATATATAATATCTTTTTCATTTTTGTAATTCGTTTTTCCATGCTATAATTCCATTTTCACTCCTAATGTGTACGTTCTTGGTATGGGCAGTCCGTAGCCTGTATCATACCCGTTATAGTTTACCAGCTCGGGATCCTGGCCGGTGTAAGGAGTGATTGTAAATACATTATTTACTGATGCATACACGTAAAATCGGGTTAGGTTTATGCTTTTTCTACGCAGTGTTTTGGTAAGGTCGTACCCGACTAACACCGTCCTCAATTTCAGGAATGAAGCATTTTCAAGAAATAAATTCTGATCAACACGGTACGGAATTACTGTGCTCCATGGATTATACAAAGGGTATTTGCTGTAATCTCCCCGCTTTTCCCAATAAGTAATCTCTTTAACAGAGTTAACATCACTATTGCCTTCCCTGTTAATAAAATCAAACCGGTTGGCCATCTCCTGGTTAATCAGGTTTCTGCCCAGGTTGAAATAAAAATTGAGGTTTAAGCTCCAGTTACCGTATCTGAAATTATGATCAAAACCGCCCGATATTTTGGGCAACGAATGGCCTGTTAATATTTTGTCGTTATTATCAATAGCATTATCGCCATTTAAATCGCACCATTTAGGATCGCCGGCCTGCAATGGGATGCCGTTATACTTAGTGGGTTGTCCGTTAAGCACAGGTACCTGGTCATTTGAAGTATAAATACCATCGTTCACTAAAAGCCAGTATTGATCAACCGGCTGGCCTACCTTTAAAAGCTTATCACCAATTATAATTTCATTTAAGCCCCTTGGGAGTGCTTTTAATTTATTGGTATTGCGGTTAAGGTTTAAAGATGATGTCCAGCCAAAGTTTTTATGATTGATTATATTGGCTGCTATAGAAACATCTATACCGCTGTTATTTACAGCCATCCCACTTTCTATAGATTGCTTATAACCGTATTCGGCAAAGGCAGGTATGCCAATAAGCTGGTTCTTCTCTTCTTTATTGTACCAATCAACAGATAAGTGTAAACGGTTGTGGAGTAAACCGGCATCTACACCAAGATTAAGCTGATCTGAATACGACCATGGGATGCCGTAGCCAATCCACCCGGTTGAGTATGGCCTGGTTAACACACCAAATGCATTATAACCAGGTACAGTTAAATTACCGGTATAGCCCACCGATGCTGTATACTGCGGACCCTGTGCATAATTATCATATGCATTCAATCGCCCTAACCTACCTGCGCTAACACGCAATAAAAGGTCATTGATAGTGCTGTTATCCTTCAGCATTTCTTTTTTAATATTCCATGCGGCAGAAACTACAGGCGAATAAAACCAACGGCTTGTTGGCTGAGCGTTTGAAGAACCATCGGCGCGTAACGTAACTGATAACAGGTACTTTTCTTTTAGTGTGTAATCTACTTTGCCATAAAACGATACCAGGTTGTCCCTGGTTTTATCCAAAAAGCGGTAGGTTAATTCACGTGGAAAAGCAACGGGAGTTAAATAATTAGGATCGTTAGGATCGGAGTTTAACAGGTTTATTTTGATAAAATCGTTTACCCCTTTATAGGCATATGCATTGCTGTATTTATAAATGTTCCATTGGGTTGATTGCCCAACCTCCAGCTGAAAATCATTTACTTTGTTTAGGTTAAAAGAATAGGTTGCTTTATTATCCAACATTAATCTTTGGTTAAAGCCAAAGTAGTTTGACGCATAACTATTGCCCTGCAAAAGTGTACGGGCATAAAACACATCCCTATAACCTTCATTGTAATCTACACCAAAAGTGCTGCTGAAATTGAACTTTCCAAATTCAACGCCAATCCTGGCGTAGCCGTCAATAATGTTGGTCTTGTTATTGTCGAAGCCTTTTTGATACTCTTTAAGATAGTTGGCATAATAATCTTTATTCGGCGGTAAGGGCGCGCTCAGGTCCGGGAAATAATTGATCTGCGCAAACCTGTCGCGTAAATTTTTATTACGCGTACGATCCAACCTGTTAGCGTTTACCATGGTTGAAAACAGCAGCCACTTCACGGGTTTCATATTGATGTTAAACATGGCGCTATACCGATTTAGCGCTGTTCCATCAGCAATCCCTTCATTTTTCATATCGCCTAAGGAAAAGCGAAAATTCGCCCGGTTTGTACCACCCGATATGCCGAAGTTGATACCATAAACTAAAGCGTTGCGGTAGTAAAGATCGCTCCAGTCGGCTTTGCCGCTATATACATTGTTAAGCGAATCGCTTAAATAAATAGGATAATTTTCATCATCAGAATACCTCCCGTTAGTAGTATACTGGTCGTAAAATCTTTGTCTGAAAGCGTTTTCGTACTTACCGTTTATGGTTGTTACCTGCGGCCGTTGCGCTAATCCGATATATGAATCGAAAGTGATGCTTCTTGAGGCGCCAGGCGTTTTTGATGATAAAACGATCACTCCGTTTACAGCCCTTGGCCCATAAACCGCAGTAGCCGCTAAATCCTTCAGTACTTCTATCGACGCGATATTGTTCATATCAATACCTGCAAATATGTTAGTTGCAGGACCAGGCCTGTTAAACTCATATTGCTGAATATCAAATGCAAACGGGTGTTCGGTTATTATCGGGATACCGTCAAGTACCACAAGCGGCTGTGATTGATAAACTTCCCTTTGCGACAACAAGGGCATTGGTGCACCCCTGATAAACATGTTTTGTACAGAACCCGGCTCGCCCGAAGGTTCCTGAACATATAGCCCGGCGAATTTCCCCTTTAAAAGTTGTTGTAATGAAACTGCCGGAAATAGGGATAATTCATAAGGCTTTTTTGTAACGCTATCGGCAAAAATGTTATATATAGTACGCTTTTTTATAAAGTTGGCACTATCCTTTAACAACGAGTCCTTAACAGTGGTATCGCGCCGAACTGTGGTGTCATTGTTAAACACAATATAGTTGATGTTGCTTCTCTCTCCCCTATTATCTTTAGCTAAGCAAGTAGGTGCATTTGTAGTAATTGCTGAAAAAATCACAAAGCACAGCCATAAGTATCGCATAATTAATGGATAATTTGATTAATGATATAAAAATTGATTTTGTAAAGGATTTATTCCTTCACGAAGACAGTATGCCGCTTAAGCATCTGAGGCATTTGCCAGGAAAGAGTGATGTTGAGTAAGGTTTGTGTGCATAGATTTTAGTTTAGTATTTACTGAGTTTATTGCAGGCGGTAATAAATAATCAGGGCTAAATCCTAACATTTAGATTACTACAAATTGTTCTGGGGCTGACCGCCGGTAGCCGACAGTAATAATTGACCATAGCCACCATGGCCATAATAGCATTTTCTTTCGTATTCATAATTTGGTAAATGTTAGTTAAATAGCAACCCGTTAATTTTTAACTATTTTAAGCCGGTATTGTATTATTATAATTGTGAAATAAAAATATGTTAAAAAATGAACTAATTTTTTGCCGCAAGACAAATTGATACTATTTGACGAAATACTAATACGATTTGTTGAAAACTGATTAATTCGAGAGGCAATATTTGAAGTTCCGGGTCGTTTTACCTGTTTCTCCGTGCTATTTGGAGCTCCAATTTGTTAATTTAAGGTGAAGAACATTTTTAATTTCAATTATTTATGATGACCGAGGTGTACCAGAATCACTAACCCCATATTTTTCGGGATTCCAGTGAATGCGCAGTCTTCGAAACGGCTGCCATCAAAATTCACTTCAGTTAGATTGCAATTCTTAAATACGCACTCTTTAAATAAAGGAAAACTATAGTAAGTTTTGTTAAATTTTTATTCTTTAAATTCGACATCTTCAAAAGAGCCGGAATTCACCTCAAGCCGGCCGCCTAACAAACTGTTTTGAAAATCTATTTTCTCTATGACAGACGATTTCATAGAACAAGCCCCAAATTTTTAATAATTAGCTTTGGTATTAAACATTTTAATATTTTCGAATTCGCATCTTAGCCATGTTGTAAAACTTAAATCACTGAAGGAGAAATCAATATTCTTCAATTTCACATCATTAAATTCCAACATATTTTCATTTTCTTTTATTGAGTAATTTAAAATAGAGTACTGTTTAATTTGAGGTTCTGAAAGTTTAATCCCCCTCAAATCCCATCTTCCATCAATTTTTTCTGCTCATTCATCAAGAGATGTATGTTTTTGCAAACATCTGATTATGGTTTTCAGCTTGTTCTCTCTTTCGATGGTAGTCCATCTGTCTTTGATTTCCTTTGTATTCATTCCTTTATGCGGGGCTGGGCGCACATACAAAAACACCCGGATGAAATTAAACATCCGGGTGTTGCATATTTGTTTAGTGAAAATACAGTAGTTATAAACTACAAGCATAGCCGTTCGAAGTCAGAGACATTCGAACAGCGGAACTCTACGGACAACTGGGTTTTATTTTTAAAAGGTCATACACCTGCTCAGATGGTGGAACTGGTAGACACGCAGGACTTAAAATCCTGTTCCCGTAAACGGAGTGCGGGTTCGATTCCCGCTCTGATCACTTGAAAATGAGGCGATTATGCGAAAGACACTGATCTCCTTTTTTATTTGGGTGAAACATTGGTCGAACATTTATTTCCTGTTTCAGAATAACCAATACAGCTGATATAAACCCATCCCACAACATTATTTAAAAAAGTAACTGAGGTGCAACAAAGCGGCGAACCTGGTTCCGGCAGTAAAAGCGATCCCATCAACGGGTGCCTGGTTTTTTAACCGGGTAACCGTTTCGAATTGAGTTTCTTTCCATTGCACATTAAACAGGTTATTTATCGTTAAGCCAATTTCGTATTTGGGCCTGGTATAATTCAATACCAGGTCATTGATAAAATAACCTTTGGCAATCAGGCTATAGTCGGCATTCGCCGCGCGGTCACCAAGATACCGGTAACGCAAACTGCCGTTGACGTCGTTTTTAAAAGTGTAGGTTATGCCACCTGTGCTACTCCAAACCGGCGCTAAGGGAATATAATTTGCTCCGGCCGGGTCGTCCAGCGACCTGCCATGGGCGTAATTTACATCCGCGTCGAAATACAGGGAATTGAGCGGCTGGTAACGACCGGACAGGTCGAAACCAATGCGGCGGGTGCGGCCGCTGAATTCTACCGAACCGCCATCGCCTGCGTATACATATTCTTTTTGCAGGTAGCTATACCATAAGGCAGCGTTGAACAACAGGTTTTTGGCCGGTTTAAATACCGTACCCAGGTCTGCACCATATGCTGCGGGCAGGGTTTGCAAACCTCCCTGCGCCACAACCACCCGGGTATCATTAGAATGAAAGCCTTTGCCGGTTAATAAATACAATTGGGTTTTATCGTTAACATGGTAGTAAAAATTTAGCTTGGGGCTAACTATATTATTATTGGCGGTATACACACCGATACCATTAAGCGTACTATCGGTGGCCAGTTTATTGTTATACCTGTAATAAAACTGATCAAACCTTAACCCTGCTTTCATCGAGAATTTTGAGCTGAACTGAAATGTTTCTCCCAGGTAGGCTCCGGCACCCAATTCGGTAATGTCACCCAATTTAACCGGATCGATAACCGTGAAGTTGTTGACGGTATGAGACAATTCGGAACCTTTGGTTATATCCAGCCGGGTATTAATACCCGCTTCCGTTGTCAGTTTAGTATTACCAATATAGCCTTCATGCTGGTAGCTGCCGTTATAGCCATACAAATTGCGGGTTTCCCGTTGACGGATCTCGTCACCGTTAACTGTGTCGACCAGGTAAAATGTAAAATTGGTATGCAGGTCAAATTTATAGCGCGAATAGTAGAGCTGGTTTTTGACGATGTCATGATTCGAAAGCCGGGTTAAAAGCTGGGCGTTTACGTTGGTACGCGACGTTACGCCGCCCTCGTTGGGGTCCAGTGCGCCGTAAAACCCTACTATACCCTTGTTTACCGCGCTTTCCGGGATCTGCCCGGATGCTTTCCAGGTACTGTATAAAGAGGATGCGCTAAGGGTGAGCCAGTTGTTGGTGTTTAGCCGGCCATGATATTTGGTAAAAAAGTTAAAGCGTTTAAAATGCTGTGGGTTATCAAAATAACTGTCGCTGTACCGGTATTCCGAAGCGGCATACCAGGACTGGTTATTTGCTTTAGCTTTTTGGCCGAGCAAGTTAACCATGCCGAACGCCCGGTAGGTATTAAACTGTCCGCCTTCTATCTTCACCTGGTTAGTACTGATGGCGTTGGCTGTGTTAAAGTTCACAAAGCCGGTTACAGCCAGATCGCCTTTCTCCGCATTATACATTCCTTTCTGGTAGTTGGTGCTTTCTATCGTTTCCGGGATGATAAAATGACTGTCTGCATAGCCCTGGCCATGCGCCTGCGAAACCATATTGACAGGCATGCCGTCGATACTCATATTGATATCGGTACCATGATCATTGTCAAAACCGCGCAGGAAAATCTGTTCGGCTTTACCGCCGCCCTGGTGCTGGCCAATGAACAGGCCGGGCACTATACGCAGCATCTCCTGCGAATTAGCCACTCCCCTCATTTTAATGTCCGTTTCGCTGATGACTTTATAAGGGTTAGCAACATCGGCGGTAATGATCACATCGCTCAGCTGCGTTGGCTGCTGGCTAATAACAACCACCTGTCCGTTACTGAAATCGCTTAGCGACAACGTTTCTTTATGATAGCCAATTGCAGATATGGAAATGGTTTTAGCCGATGCAGGTATGCTTTGATATACGAAGCGGCCTGTTTCATCGGTAATACCGGTTTTGTTTCCGGGTTGTAATGTTATAGTTACACCTTTTAACGGAACCTGTGTGGCGCTGTCAATTACCCTTCCTGTTAAATGAGCGGTTTGCGAAAACGAATGATAACTATAAACAAACAAAATAGCAATAAGCAGGCAATAACGCATACACTAAAAAAGGGTTATTAAACAAAAAGCGCTTTTTTTATCCGGGCCGATAGAAACACGGTAATTGAAAATACCGCAACTGCAAACACTAACCACAATTCGTAATCAGTAAATTTCAGTATTACCTGAGTAATCAGGTTAGGCTGTTTGAAAACCCTTTCGGCCATCCAGGCCAAAGCCGCTATCCCTGCCAGTATGGCTGCGCCTGTTCTGAAAAAGGGATAAACCAACGTCCTGCTCATTAGTATCAGCCACGGAACGATAATGGCGATTACAAACAACTGCATCAGTTCGATACCAATATTAAAGCCAAGGATACTCAGCGTCAACGTCAGGGCGCTTAAATTAAGATCAGACAAAACCGAAGCAAATGCCAAACCGTGTATAAGCCCAAAACCCGCTGCTATCAGGGCCTCCCTGCCAGGAAATATAGGATAGATGGCGTGTATGGCCGAAACCAGGATAGAAACGGCAATCAATATTTCTACAGGTTGCGCAGGAAGACTGATCCAGCCTAAAGCCCCCAATAGCAAGGTAATAGAATGACCGATGGTAAACGCCGTTACAATTTTCAATAAGTTCCTGAGGCTGCATTTAACACCGCCAAAACCACCCCATTGTTTTTTATGAGGTAAGAGCATAGATGGCAGTAATAACACGATCAGGAACAACAGGTGATCGGTGCCTTCCTTAATGTGCTGCATGCCTAAATTAAGCATACAGGTAAAACCTTTAAACCAGCTTCCTTGCTGTAAATTTATTTCCAAAGGATATATCACATTATCCCTGGTATTCCAGCCTATTACCATTGCATCTGCCAATGGGGTATTTAAATTCCCCGTCTCCCAATCGCTACGGATGGAAACAAGGGCCGCATGGTTAATAACCTGGTGCATAATCACATCATAATCGAGCGTAAACTTGCGGGTGTTATTACCCCACTGCGGTATGATAACTACATTGGCAATTAGCTCCCAATAATTCACGCCATTCTCGATATACTTTCCTTTGTCCATCCTCAATGTTTCTATTTCAACGTTCCATGGGGCATTTTTTTTCAAATAGGCATGTATGTGCGCTTTGAGGTATTCTTTTAACTGAGGCCCAAATTTTTCATTAAGTGTTTCGGGATTTTTAGATATATTGTTGCCAAAAGCAAGTTCAAGTTCTGATAGCGGCATCTGGAGTTCCAGTGCAATCCTGTTGGGGCTTGCATCCAAAAAAATAAGCGTATTTGGCGTTTGATGTGCGGCGGCAATTGTTGGCCTTAATGCTGTAACAGCAAAAATGGTTACAAAAATAAACAGCCGCCAACTGTTTTTATGGCGACTGTTTATTGAAAAGATGTTACACATAATTTCTATATTTTTTTATAAACCTATATAATCACGGGTATGGTCCCTCATAACACTATGGTAGTGTATTTGCGACGCGATCACAACACCTGTTTGGCAAATAAACTCTATCCAAACACTTGGCCCATCTATCCTTACGTAATCGGTATTAGTTGTTAAAAACGAGCTGGCCGTGCCGGCAACACCAGATGTATTGCTGGCATAAGTAACATAAGTATTTGCAAGCTCATTTTGATAAATGGTAGTAAAGGCTGCTGCTGCAGTGGCATCCACATCGTTGACCCATGGCATCATGGCTGCCAGCACTTTTGCCTGCGCGGCACTGCTCAACGCGCTTACTTTAATTCCCTGTTTGGTGGTTGGGAAGGTATTAGTGGTAGAACCTGGGACCATCAAACAGTCGGAAAAAGTACTGGATATTTTTGCCGAAGCCAGTTCGGTACTTGTGAAAGAGCCCAGCATTTCCTGCATGGCAGTATGCTCTGATTCCAATGGGCCGCTATAAGTAGTTCCGCTTAAAGTAAATGAACCTTTTGGCTCTACTCCCTGATGCAAAGGTGTAATACTGGTAACACTGCCTGCGTCATAAGTAATATTTTGCGCGTAATGGTGGCCGCCAATCTGCAGCATCCATTTTCCGGTTGTACTTGGAGTGCCCAAAAATGCAATAATATAGTTGCCTGAAGAATAGCCGGAAGCCGTTTGCCCCAGGTAATCGTCAGCAGCCATAATTTGTGAAAACTCGTCATAACCTTCTCCGCTACTTGTACCGAAGGCTGCCGTTGCAACTGCTTTAGCTGCTGCTAATTGTGTGGCGGTTAAGCTGCTAAATGCCAATCCGTTTCTGCACGAAACCCCGCATGGTAAATTCGACCATCTTTTTGCATTGCTAAGGTTCAGCGTAAGTACAACAGTTGCTTGCTGCGCAGTAGTAAGCGTTGCCAAAAAAGCATTAGCTAAACATACTACCTTTGATGCGGTGGTAGCCGACGTAGAGCAACCTGTGGTTGTTGTACCTGTAGTATTTACAGCGACTGAAAAACTGCACGTTTGCCCGCCAAAGGTAATAGCAAAAGAGGCGGTACCGCTCGACGCCGGCGTACCCGCAATGGCATATGTAATGCTGCCCGCGCCACTGGCTAATGTACCCGCCGCTAAAGTTGCTGTTAGCCCGGTAACGCCGGTTGATGAGATAGCGGTACCTGCGGCGTAAGTTTTCCCGTTTCCGCCGGTATACGGAACCGTTGCTGTTCCGGTAAACGCGGTTGAGGCATAGGCCGTTCCGGAAATTGTTGCGCTGCCACAGGTTAATGCACTTACTGATGCCGTTGTGGTGGTGCCCGAATCGCTGCTGCTTTTTTTGCAAGCCTGAAATGCTACCAGCATAATGATGCTGAAGGCTGATAATAAGATAAATAATTTAATTTTCATGAGTTACTATTTGTTAATTGATATACAGGTGTTTTAAAACTCGATGTAAACGTAGCGGCAAACTATAATTTAAAACAGCGTGTATAGATGAACGGCCTTTTTTTAGTGGTGAGTGGGTTATTGTGGCGCAAACTCAGTATAATTTCAAATCATGTTGCCGGGGTCAACAAGGGGTTCAAATACCTGTTAACCTGTATATTTGCCATTTCATCTATACAATTAAGTCAATCACCGATGTTTTTATCTCTGTGCAGGGACATTTGTGTTACTTTACCGTATGTCACGAATTAAAGCGATTTCGATCATCCTGCATTTGGCCGGCTGGATAATACTTATGGCCATCCCGCTCATCTTTCTGCACAGGGGCGGCAGCTTTGACGGTGACATCGTCCTTTTACAAAGCCCCGACTATTGGTTATTCGGACTTACTTTTATGGTCGTTTTTTACAGCAACGCCTACTTTTTTGTTCCGCGGCTGTTGCTCCGTAAAAAACATGTTCTTTTTGGAGTTGCTGTTTTTTTCCTGTTCTTCGGTGTTTATTGCATCCGGCCGTTTGACCGCCTGTTGCATATCAGGGAAAAAGAGGACGATGGCCGGCGACCTGGTAACCGGCCACCTTTCAATGGGCCCGGCCATGAAAGTTATCAGCCTGTAGGGCCTTCGGAACAAGGCGCCAATTTGCCATCCTATCGCGATAGGCCTTTAAGCCGGTCGCCGTTTGGGCAGCCGCTGGATATTACCAGTTTTTTCATTTTTTTTACGGTAATAGCCTTGAGCACCGCCATTAAAACTATCAGGGAATGGCTGCTTACTGAGCAAAGGGCAGCCCGGGCCGAAGCGGATAAAGCAACTGCAGAACTTTCTTTTTTAAAAGCGCAAATCAATCCGCACTTTTTGTTCAATACCATGAACAATATTTATACGCTGGTTTTAACCAGGGATGACCATGCTGCCGACAGTGTTTTGCGGCTTTCAAAAATCATGCGCTACGTTACCGAAGATATAACCGGGAATTTTGCTCCCCTGCAGCGCGAGGTTGATTGTATAGCCAGCTATATTGAACTACAACGTTTACGCACCGGTAACCTTACTGCTGTTAATTTTGAGGTAGAAGGCGACATAGAAGGAAAACAGATAGCCCCTCTGTTGCTGATGACCTTTATTGAAAATGTTTTTAAATATGGTGTCAGCAAACATGAAAGCACAACCATCCAAATCAAACTGGTTATCAGTGAAACTACCCTGTGCTTTTATTGTAAAAACCGGATATTTGGTATAAATAACAGCGATAACCACAGCACCGGGATAGGCATCAAAAACACCCGCAAACGTTTAGAGCATTTATATACCGGCAGGTATTCATTAAATATCAGCAACGATAACCAGGAGTACATTGTTCAGCTAACCTTACCAACTTAACTATGAACCTTAAATGTATAGCCATTGATGATGAACCTTTAGCGTTACGGCTTATTGGCGAATATGTATCGCGGTTTCCGGCACTGCAACTCATCCGCACATTCGAAGACGCAATTTCGGCGGCCGAATTCTTAAAAAACACAACCGTCGACCTGCTTTTTCTGGACATCAACATGCCCGATATATCGGGCATCGACCTGCTCAGATCACTGGCCGCAAAGCCCATGGTTATTTTCACCACTTCCTATCGCAACTATGCCTATGAAGGCTTTCAGTTGGAAGCGGTTGACTTTGTTGAAAAACCAATAGAACTTGACCGTTTTACCAGGGCTGTAGAAAAAGCGCTTGCATTTTATCAATATAAGAACCGGGCAAGTGAAAAACCGAATACTATAGACGATAGTCTGTATGTCCATTCTGAATACCGGATAGTAAAAATCAACCTGAACACCATCGAGTACATCGAAAGCATGGAGAACTATATCCGCATTCATTTGACCGACGAAAAACCTGTATTTACGTTAATGACATTAAAAGAGGTGTTGAAAAAGCTGCCTGCCGATAAATTTCAGCGCATCCATCGCAGCTATATTGTCCCGGTAAGTAAAATAAAATCCATCCAAAATCGGAAGGCGCAACTAACGGATGTTGAATTGCCGGTGAGTGATGCGTATTATGAAGACATCCGCGGTTTGGTTACGCCAGGCTAAAAGCAGCATGCGTAAAGCCAAGTTATTGATTATTGATCAATCCAAATACGCTGATTAATAGATACCTGATTTGTACGACAGCCTGCCGTACAAATCAGATATTAAAAACTTATTAATTAAGTTAAAACGGGAACATCTTTTACCCGCAAATTGCCGCATGATTTAAACTAAACACCCGGCAATAGTTATTTCTTGTCGCAAACCAGGAAAACCACACCTCTTGCGGGTACATTAACTGTTATACCCCCGCTGGTAACTAATGAATTCGCCGCCAGCGTTGCGTAATTTGACGGACCGCCAACATCGCCGACCGGGCCGTTGTTGTTAATGGTTACTTTGCCAGAGTACAACCCGTTATCGGTGCCCCCTTTCAGGGTATAATAGCAATAGTTGGAACCTGTATAGTAATTTTTGAAATTAATGTTAACTACCTTATCGGTACTGCCTTTATTTATCAGCGTAACGCCGGCCTCGCCCGAAGTAAACGACGATGCATAACTTACAATATCTGTACTCCCGGTTACAGCCGAACTTATCATCCTGTCGCCAAAATATTTTTGAAAATAATACAGGTAATAGAATGCAGGTCGCGGGGTAAAATTTGCTGTGCCATCTTGTTGATAGGTAAATAAACCATGATCGTTACCATCGCTGCCGCCATTGGCCAAATCCCAGCGGCAGGCCATGCTTACCTGGTTTTTAATCAATTCGCCCAGTACCAGAACAGCGTGTACACCATTTACATAGGATACCTGCTGCCTTGAACCGGCGGCAAATATATTCCACTCGTCCATAGCAACCGGTTTTGGTGCCACGCCTGCTTTTTGAACGGAACTGTTAACCCAGTTTAGCATCGAAGCTGTAACCGCCGATGGAGTTGCCAGGATGACCTCTGGCGTTGAATTTTGGTTATATGGCGTATAATAATTATGCACCACAAAAAAATCGGGCGATGAGCCGGCGGCAGATAATACGCCCGAATTCCAGTTTTGTACGCCTACCGAATTGTTTTGGTCATCCACGTCGGTAAGCACAACACCAATTTTAATGGTGGCGCCTATGTCGCCGGCGGCTTTACGCATCGAATCGGCAAAAACCTTAAAATGGGTCCCGTATAGCTGGCCTGTCAAAATTTCGGGCTGGCCATCCTTGTTTTTTGATACATCAATACGATACCCGGCTTCCCAGTTACCAAAATTTTCGTTGCCAACCTCCCATAATTGGGTTCGGCCTTTATCATTCCTAACCCATTGAGCGGCATAATGCGCAGCAGTTTCAACCGGGTGATCGCTCAAACCATAACGGGCATACCCATAATTTACAGTGATAATACCCGTGCTATTGGTTTTTTGTAACAGCGAATAGTAATTACTAAGACTTATCGACCAGCTATCAGTTAGCAAACCGCTCCAATACCCGGTAGCAGGATCGGCAGTGCCATCGGCTTTTAATAATTGCGCAGGCACATCAGCAGGTGTGCCGCCCGCAGGCAGATCATAAAAGTAAACATCAGATAAACTGCCCCCTGGCGCCCTGATAATATTGGGCGATAGATTGGTAATGTTTTTTACCAGGCCCGCATCAGTATATTGACCGGTAAATGGATTCATATTATTACCAAACAGGTTTTTTGAAACTTTTGATACCACTTGTGCAAAATCCGCAGTTACAGTTATTGAAGATGCGGTTGGTTTAGCCACACTTTGGGTAGCTGGCTTTGTAAATGTTTTGGCCTGCCAGCTATCTAAAAAAAAGCCCTGCGAAACCGCGATGCCTGGGTCTGTTGGCGATGTAATTGGGCCGGTTGCCCCTCCGTTACCTGTATCAACAACTGTTGTTGTATCGATCTTTTTATCCTTTTTGCATGCCGTTAAAGTTATAAGGGCCAATAATATTACATACACGCTATTTGTTATCAATTTCATTTTCCTGTTGTTTACCGCCGCGGTATTTATATGGCTATTTATCAGCCTTTGTTTATATTTTAATTAAGCTACCGATGCTTTTAAGCCAACGTGCGGGCTATGCATAAAACCTGCAACCATGTAGGTTGACCTGAACTCGTTTGGTGTAAATTGTTTTTTACGTTTAAATATCCTGTTGAAATTGGATATGTTGTTAAAGCCGCACTCATAGGCTATCTCGGCCACTGTAGTGGTGGAGTCAATGAGCATCCGCGATGCATGCCCTAACCTTATTTCGTTTAGGCTATCGGTAAAGGTTTTGCCGGTACGTTTTTTTATAAACCTGCTAAAAGAGGCTTCGGGCATGTGAACAACGCGGGCAACTTCGGCAAGGGAAACTTTCCGGTTGTAGTTGTTATTCATATGCTCAAATACTTTTTCGATACGGCGGCTGTTATGATAAAATTTTTCGTTAATAAAGCTCGGGTCCGACAGGGTTTTCATATCTGCCGATGTTGACAGTTCATGCAATATGGATAGCAATTCTAAAACAGATGTAAAACCGCTTTGCTTTTTTAGCGCCATGATGCGGTTTTTAACAGCCAAAATTGTTTCGGGCGAGAAAAGCACCCCCATTGGCGCACGCTGCAGCATTCCTTTTAAAAAACTAAGCTGGTTACGGCGTAAAAATTTCTCGTCAAAAAGGTCTTTATGAAACTGAATTACAATTTCGGTTACCGCCTGGCTTTTACACTCGTTGGTAAACCAGCCATGGTAAAGGCCGGGGCCAATCAGCACCAGCTCCAAATCGTCAATAACCTCTATATGTCCGCCAACAACACGTTTTGCCCCTTTGGCGTTTAAAACCAAATGAAGCTCGTAATCGTCATGGTAATGAAGCGGCCCTTCAAAATTATTATCAGCCTTCGCAAAAACAGTAAAGCAATCGCCTGCTGTCAGCGGGGTATTTTCGCGCATTACATTGCTTGTCGTCATAAATAATCTATATCACAAAATCAAAAACAAGTTAGTTAGCTAAGTATTTGTTTAGAGATAATAAGCTGCTCTATTTTACTGCGGGCCCATCGGCCTGCACCTTAGCTGCAACATCATCTGCTATCATCGTCCCTGAGGCGTTGCCCATCGCTATCAAAACTTTAAAACTCACAGCCTTTTGGGGTATCTTAATCACTTTGGTATAAAGCGTCCATTGCTCGTCGCCGCTTAGGCGGGCAATATTTTCGCCGCCATCTATTTCTTTATCACCGCTATCTAAAAAAGCTACGCCGAATATGGCCCCGTTCCAATCATTTTTACCTTTAACTACATTTAAGGTTTTTAACCAGGCACTAAATTCGATGGCTGCAGCTTTTTTAGGAATCTGGACGGTTTGATCAATTCCCACCCATTTATCGGTGCCGGTGGTGATGATGGCACAGCTGTTTTTGCCACTTTTAATGTTCCAGGGCGTGATCTGCCCTCCGCCATCATTCCAGCCATAAAAATCATCCTCAAAACCACCATTGGTTAACAGATTTTTTTGCGCGTTGGCTTTTAACATCAGCAATATCAAACCCATGCTGAATATTATTTTAATCGCTTTCATCAGTCAAATGAATTTAAAATATCGCCGCCAGGTTTATCCCGGCGGCGATATTGATCAGGCCCGTTAATTCTGTTATTTAATATCTACAAGGCCCACATCATCCATACTAAAAGTAGATGAGTTGCCACTAAATTCCTGGAAAACCAGGGCGGTGATGCTTGAAGGCACCGGATTACCGGCATCTGCCCAGTTAGCAATTGGAATCTGATAATCTGTCCATTTGCCTTCTGTCAGCGTTATCTGCACGGCGGTGTTAAAATTGTAATTGAGTACCAGGTGTATATTTTTACCTGTAGTGCCCTTGCCGCCAAATATTGAAAACTTAAGGGCAGTATTGGCACCAACACTGTTCCCGCTGCCAGGCTGTATTACATAACCATCGTACCCGCCAGTGTAGCTGTATGTCCGGGATTTTGCGCCTCTCCTAAAATTGGTATTATCGTCTTTCGGCCCACCACCCCAGCCATAATCGCTCCAGCCGTTTTCGTACCCGTCTTCAAAAATTGCGGTGTTGAAGCCAAATATTGAATTGGTTTGTTTTGCTGAGGAAACGTTATTAGATAATAAGCTTGTTCCTGAGGTTACAACCGGTCCTGTACCTACACCACCACCTTTAGTAGCTGATGTGGTAACCAACAGATGTGCGGCGGTTACACCTGATGGCACTTTTATTGTTATTACCGTGGGCGATTTGGTAAGTACCGTAGCCGGTACTGTACCAAATGACACACCTGTAAGGCCATTGAATGTTGTGCCTGTTATGGTGATAACATCGCCGGGATTGCCTGCAAGCTGGCTAACCGAAGTTATGCCAGGGACAGGTTGTTCAATTATAAAAGGGGTACTAACTTTTCCATGTGCAGTAACAACGGTAAGTACATTACTGGTGGTATCATTGCTAAACGGCACTGTGGCAGGCACCGAAAACTGAAGGCTGGTATTTGACGATAAAGCTATATTGAAATATACAGAAACGCCATTGATATAAATAGCCTTAGCCGAACTTAAATTATTACCAATCACCGCGTAAAGGGTGCCAATTTTGCCATCAGTTGTAGTCGAGTCAAAAGCGGTAACAGCTTGCGAAGTCTGGGTACTTTTATAAATGGTGCGTATCCTGCTTATAACCGGAGGGCCATCCCCCCCGCTATCATGCTTTTTACAGGAACTGATACTGAATACCACCACAAGTGAAAGTATGCAGTAAGAAAATATCGATTTTAAATTTTTCATAGCTGTATTTATTTAAAAGTGTATGGTACTGCTGGTTCTAATAATTTAGGATCGGCGGTTGTTTCATTTATTGGTATAGGCAATAAAAAGTCGGTACTTTTTGGTGTAACCGCGGTGTGGTAAACAGTTTTACGGTCATTTGCATAAGTACCCCTTTCCTGCTGACTTATTAATTGAGTAGCAAACGGATGTGTATTATTCAATATACCATTCCATCCATCAATGCGGCAAAGGTCAAACCAATAGTCGTTTTCAATAGCGAATTCATGCCTTCTTTCCGTCAAAATATCATCCTGAATAATAGTTTTAGGCACAGCGTTGTTAAACGTAGCATCATAGTTAGGATTAGGAACTACATGGTTCCGGTTTATTACTGTTAACGGTGCTAAATTTGCCCTTTTCCTGATCGCATTGATATAAGCCAAAGCCTGCGCGTCTGTAGAGGTAGTATTTTTACCTACAATAGCCTCGGCCGCAATTAAATAAACTTCGGCATAACGCATTAAATAGGTGTTATTTGCTGCAGATTGCGACGCGCCAATACCGCCATTGTCTGCAGGGGTACCAACCACATATTTTTTTATGGCAGCATCAGTGCCCTGGGAGTTAATGTTATCAGGTACGGTGTAACCTCCGGCCGCTGCAGTAATTTCGGGATAAAAATCCTTGGCTTGCATAATAGTAGCATGCAGGCGTAAATCGCCTCCTTCGTAAGAGTTTTGCAAGTCGATAGTGGGGCCTAATACGCTATAGCCGTCGCCCGTACCTGTAATAATACCACTTGCAGCAAAAAAGGCCTGGGCCGGGTTTCCATGACCATAGGATGCACCACCAGCCCATTGTATCTGGCAAATGCTTTCTTCGTTATTATTATTTGCTGTTTTAAACAGATCATTGTAAGTTTTATTAGGCAGGTCTATACCATATAACTTAAACTCTCCGCTGTTGATCACTTTTTGTGCCTCTGCAAGCGCGTTAGGATAATCCTGCATATACAGGTATAGCTTGGCCAGCATAGCCGAAGCCGAACCGCTGGACACATGCCCCTGTGTGATAGATCCGGTCCTGACCATAGCAGTACAATTTGCTTCGGCAAATTTCATATCCTTAACCATAAGGGTGTATATATCCTCTATCCTGTTGCTATTTACCTGGAAATTGGTTAAAAAGTTACTGGCATCCTCAATTATAGGCACCGCGCCCCATAACCTAACAATATGAAAATAAGCCATGGCACGCATAAAATGCGCTTCGCCCAAGGCATTATTTAAAACAGCAGGGGTTACGTCAGCGCCTGCCCTTGGGGGCATTAAGTTGATAAGGGCATTAGCCTGCGCCACAACAGTCCATAACGACGACCATGCGGCATCATTTTGCGAATTAAGGTTGGTAACCGCACCGTTCAGGTTACCAAAGTCGGTAACGTCTGATGAGTAACTGCGGCCGTTACCGCCGGTCATCTCGCATACTGCCCAACCTGGTTTGGCGCAATAATTAAACCAGGGAGAATTGTAAAGGTTAAGTGTACTTGATGCTACCTGGGCATCGGTTTTATAGAAATTATCAATAGCTATCGCATTTTCGGGCGGCCTGTTGAAGAAATCTTTTTTACAGCTTGTCATGGTAACAAAACCGATAACTGTCGCGCTGATTATATATTTAATATTTGCTTTCATTTTAAATCTTTTATGGTCAAATTAAAATTCCGCGTTTATTCCAAAAGAAATAACCCTTGGCGAAGGATACCTTCCCAAATCTACATTGGTTAAAAACACGTTTTGATTTTGCTGGCCAACTTCAGGGTCCAAACCTTTATAACCCGTTATTACAAACAGGTTTTGTGCACTGCAATACACTTTTAAACCGCTAAGCGCAATACGTTTAGCCCATGCTGACGGCACGTTGTATCCTAAACGCACATTTTGAAACCTTAAAAAAGACGCGCTTTGCAAAAACCTGGTTGACATGTTGAGGTTTGGGTTAACACCCCCTTTTGGAGCAGGAATGTCAGAATTAGGATTAGAAGGGCTCCAGTAATTTGCAGCTTCAGCAAGTTGATTAGTATACAACCCATTAAGTCCTTCTATAGTGTAATTCAGATAATTTAGTATTTTACCGCCATATGACCCATACAGGAATATGGACAGATCAATACCTTTATAACTGAAATTGTTGGTAAAGCCATAAGTAAACTTGGGGTTGGGATTACCGATAGCACTCATATCGCTTGCATCAATCTTGCCATCATTATTGGTATCAACATATTGTATATCACCTAAAGTTGTTGCACCAAGGGTACCTGGCGTAGTGCTTGTAGGCTGACCAAATTGTACCGGCGCATTTTGCAGCTGGTCTTCAGTTTTAAATATCCCTTTAACAGTATATCCGTAAAACGCGCCTATGGGGCCGCCAACTTGTGTACGTGTAACAGGGATTTGTAAAAAGCCCGAAGTGATGCTTGCATTAATTATACTGTTGTTGTATGTAGAAACAACTTTATTAACGTAATGACTAAACGTTACTGTAGTATTCCAGTTAAAATTCTTTGAAACGATGTTTTTTGAATTAATACTGAACTCAATACCTTTATTGCTGACCTCTCCTCCATTTACATAAGGCGGACTGATCCCGCCAAGATAATTCGGGCCACCGGTTAAAAACTCAGGCAAGGGCGCCTGGAAAAGGAATTTCTTCGAGGTTTTATTATACCAGTCGACAGTTGCATTAACCCTTCCGAATAAAGTGAAATCCAAACCTATATCTGTTTGTATAGATGTTTGCCAGGTTAGGTCAGGATTGTTATAATTTGATACATTAAAACCAGTACCTAAGCCAGTGATAGTCGGATTAAGTGCAGATCCATATTGGTATCCCGGTATGTTCTGATTGCCCACCTGACCATAGCCTATCCTGAATTTAACATTATCGGCTACGCTTTTAATGCCGGTCATAAATGACTCATTCGAAACCGTCCATCCAATGGCCGCGGAGGGGAAATAACCTGTTTGGTGACCTTGCGCAAAATTTGAAGACCTATCCGACCGGATAGTGGCAGTTAGGCTATACCTGTTATCATAATCATAAATTGCACGGGCATAAAAAGACTGCAAGGTATTGGACGACTTATTTTCGCCGATTGTAGGTATTTTAGCACCACCAAGATTAAGTGTAGGTAAATCGTTACTTAAAAACGTATTAGTCCCGGCACTCATACTGTTGTAATTACCTTCATTCAATTCATAACCTGCGGCTGCAGTTATATTATGTTTTTGGGCAAATGTATGATTGTAGGTAATATACTCCTTCCAGTTCCAACCCAAAGCCTGATCTGTGTATTCACTTAAACTTGCTATAGGGTTACCATATACAAGCGTAGGGTCGGTTGGAGATGTTACGGTATACGAAGGGAAGAACAACACACTTTTTGAAAAATTATTATAACCACCAATTTCCGATCTTAATGTCAGATCTTTGGTAAAACGTATATCAGCGTAAAAATTTGCATTTATTTGGCTGCGCACCAGGTTATTGGTGTTTAAGGTTGCCAGTGCAACAGGGCTTATAAAAGTACCGCTGCCGTAAGATGCCGGGGCTACGGTAAAGCTGCCATCGGGATTGCTGGCTGCCTGATCGGGGGCATTCAACAATGCCTGGTAAACAATACCGCCATTATCACTCGCACCTATATTTTGATCGGTACGGTTCAACGTCATGTTTGAACCAAGTTTAAACCAATCCTTCAACTTTCCCTCAACATTGGTACGGAAGGAGTAGCGTTTAAAGTTTGACGCTATGATGGTACCGTTTTGTTTAAGGAAACCGCCGGATATATAGTAGTTAACGTTTTCGTTACCACCATTCATCGAAAGGTTATGGCTTTGCATTGGGGCGGTTCTGAACACCGCTTTTTGCCAGTCGGTACCCGGGCCAAGCACGCTGAGATCTGCAAACTCACCCCTGCGGCCTATGCCGGTAATATCGGCTATCGCATTTTGTATAGCGGCATATTGAGGCAGGTTCATCATTTTAAGGAAATGCCCCTGTTGCTGAATACCGTAATAACCATCATAATTTAAATGCGCGGTACTATTTTTGCCTTTCTTGGTGGTAATAATAATTACGCCGTTTGAACCACGGCTACCGTATATGGCTGTCGCCGAGGCATCTTTCAATATATCAATAGATGCAATATCATTTGGGTTAATATAGCTTAGAGGGCTTACCGTATTTTCGCCATTATTTTGATTTTGAGTAGTATATGCAGCACCGTCAATATATACACCATCAACTACATATAAAGGTTCGTTTGAACCTGAAAGAGATGTTATACCCCTGATATGCACTGAAGCCGAACTACCCGGCGCGCCTGTGCCGTTGGTAACGGTAACACCTGCAGCCTTTCCCTGCAGTAATTGGTCAACGCTTGTTTGAGGAATATTCTGAATATCCTTAGCAGTTACTGATGATATGGCGCCGTTTACGTCCTGCCGCTTTTGCTGGCCGTAACCAATAACTACCACATCGGTTAACGTGGTAGACATGTTGACCAATACAACGTTAATAATCGTTTTTTTGCCGATAATAACGTCTTGCGTCTTCATCCCTATAAACGAGAAAGTAAGTTCTGTAGCGCCGTTTGGTACGCTGATGCTATAGTTACCATCTCTATCGGTTACAGCAGAAGCCTGGCTGTTTTTTACCCTGACAGAGGCTCCCGGCAAGGTTATGCCTTTGTCGTCTGTTACTGTTCCTTTGATTACTGTTGCCTGGTTTTGCGCCCCTGCCCGGAAGCATACAAAAAGAGACAAAAACAGCAATGCCATTCGTAGAATTTTTCGCATAATAATTGGTTAATTGATAATTGATCTATTGTTTATTTTTGGTTGTGCTAACTAGTACAAAAGCCTTCCTTAAACCGCAAATAAATTATTGGGGAGTGAACGCTGGCTTAACTTCTTCAAGCAAGCGTTTAAGTTTAAACCAGCGATAAATCACGGGTTACTCTTTTCCATTAAAATTTATAAACTACTTTTTAGGATTAACATGCAGCAGATGTGCTTAAAGCAGCTGCTGCATATTGGTTTTGTTGAGGGTAAAATTATATGGTAAACAACGCCCGGTTGTGGATAAATAGGGGCACAAATGTCAACCATATTTAAAATATTGATTATCAGATAATTAATAACAAATAAAGATCGTAAAATAAAAAATACCGCATCAAAAGGTTACAAATGTATACCTATGCCAGGCTACAACTGTTTTTCAAACTGAAATAATAGTATCAGGCTGAGGGTGCAGCAAGGTCGTTTGAGCGGGAAGTTTGCGGGTTGAAATTCTGATATTGATGCGCAGCTGTGCCGTACCAAAAAAGAGGTACAACCTGATGGGCTTTTTTAATTAGCCGCCTTGGTATATATCCACACTTGTTATTTTGTGTTTCAGCAGCCGGCTATTCTACCTCTTCGGCAGCTTCAGCATATTTTGAGGGGATAGTGTTGTACTCGGCCTTAAACATCTTCACAAAATATTTCTGGCTCTTGAAGCCTACTTTATGGCAAATCTGCGAGATGGTTAAATGGCCGGTTTCCAATAGCTGGGCAGCGCGTTTCAGCCTCATGGATCTAACCAGTTCGTTAGGGGTTTTACCTGTCATGGCCAGGATCTTTTTATAGAGTGTATACCTGCTTACAAAAACTTCGTTACTTAGTTCCTCAACAGAAAAATTGGGATTGGAAATGTTATTATCAATCAAAATAAGCACCTTTTTTATAAACTGCTCATCCGGTGAATCGATATGCATCTCAGTCGGGCTTACTTCTACCTGTTTGGTATAAGTTTTACGCATGCTTTCCTGCTGGCTCAGTATGTTTCTGATTTTTGATTGTAGTATCTCGAAGTTAAAAGGTTTTGTCAGGTAATCTGTCGCGCCGGTTTCCAGTCCTTTTAATTGCTGGTCTTCGCCGGTTAAGGCGGTTAACAATATTACCGGGATGTGCGATGTACGTTTATCATTTTTTATTTTTAAGCAAAGGTCGATGCCGTTCATCTCGGGCATACTTATATCGCTTACTATCAGGTTAGGATGTTGCGCCAGCGCCTTTTGCCAGCCTTTTTTCCCGTTTTCGGCCTCGATTACGTTGAACGCCGATTTTAAATTATCCTTAATATAAAACCTGAAATCTTCATTATCTTCAACCAATAACACTGTTGGCCTTTTGCCGTCACGGCTTTCTTTATGGGAGTCAATTTTGGACAAACCATTTAACAGAGCAGGTTCAGTGGGATGATCGGGAGGCAAAAGCGTGTCTGTAAAAACACTAATATCCAATTGCATCAGTGGCAACAAAACTGTAAAGCAGCTACCCTGGTTCACTTCGCTCTCTACATAAATTTCGCCTTCGTGCAGCTTTACAAACTCTTTGGTTATAGATAGGCCTATGCCGCTGCCCTGGTTAAGCATCGACCCGGGCAAGTCGTTCTGAAAAAACGGGTCGAAAATTTTGTCCTGCTTATCGGCAACAATACCGATGCCCGTATCTATAACCCTTATTTCTAATAGCTGCTGTTCGGTAGCCTTTTTATCAATCAGGTTAATCAAAACGCTCACCTGGCCGCCTTCATGCGTAAACTTATAGGCATTTGATAACAGGTTGAACATGATGCGTTCTATTTTATCATGATCAAAACTTGTATAATATGTTTCAATTTCGGAGTCAAAAATAAAGCGGATGCTTTTTTGATCGGCTACATCGGTAAATGCAAACGAAAGATCTTTAATAAAGCCAATGATGTCGCCGTTCATTTTATGCAGCTTTAATTCCTGGTACTCCATCTTCCTGAAATCAAGTAATTGATTTACCAGGTTAAGCAGGCGCTTGGCGTTGCGGTTTACCAGCATTAGCTGCCTTTGTACTTCCGGCTCGGCAATTTGTTTCAGGATCTTATCCACCGGGGCCATAATGAGCGATAGCGGAGTACGAAACTCATGACTTACATTGGTAAAGAATTTAATTTTCATTAAATCCAGTTCGTGCATGCGCTGGGCCTCTTCCCGCTCCTTTTCAATAGAAAATTGCAACCGTATTTTCTGAATACCCCTTCTCCTTAAATATAACAATGAACCTACCGCCAATAAGGTATATAAAATATAAGCCCAGGTAGTTTTCCAAAATGGCGGCGATATATTGATATTTAATGTAAGTTCGTGCCCATTCCAGCTTTCATTATTGCCCGCACGTACCCTAAACACGTACCCACCTGGGTCCAGGTTGGTATAAGTGGCTTTGCGCACTTTGTTATCGGCATTTATCCAACCCTTATCAAAGCCATCCATTTTGTACTGGTACTTTATTTTATCGGGGTTAAAGTAATTAAGGGCGGCAAACTCAATTGCAAATACGTTGTCGTTATATTTAAGTTTAAGATCTTTTAAATCGACGATGGACTGTGTTAATATCACCGAACCGTTCACCTTATCCCCTGCCTTTAACGACTGGTTAAAGATCTGTAAATCGGTAAATACCAAATTTGGCGGGTTTTTACTATCCATGATATTTGAAGGCTTAAAAATATTAAAGCCATTGCCGCCGCCAAACAGCAACTCCCCTTCCCTGGTTTTGTACGATGAATTTTCGGTAAACTCACGCCCCTGCAGGCCTTCTGTTTCATTATAATTAATAAAACGAAATTTAAGTTTGCCTCCCGACCGATCGATAAAAATACTTGACAAGCCATTGGGGGTACTTACCCAGATATTGTTGCGACTAAACTCCTGCATATCAATCACGGTATTGTCGGGCAAACCGTCGAGTTTGTTAATATTAGTGAATTTGCCGGTTTTATAATCAAATATGCTGATGCCTTCGCGGGTGCTTACCCAAATAAGGCCGTCTTTATCTTCTAATATATTATTGGTATTGTTATTAATCAGGCTGTTAGGATCTTTGTCGTCATGTAAATAATGCAAAAACTGATGATTTTTTTTCACCAAAAGTTCTAAACCATAAGCGGTAACAATCCATAAATTTTTGCGCCTGTCTTCAATCATCGAACTGATGTAATTGGAGTGAACAGTGTTTTTGCTCATATCCCCTTCATACCTGTAAAGGGCAACCACATTCCGGTTTTTATCCAGAACATTTAAACCTGCCGATAAGGTGCCTACTAAAAGGTTATGGTCGCTATCTTCGGCTATGGCGCAAACCCTATCTTCAGATATGCTGTTGGCGTTGGCATCGTTATGCCTGTAATGCTTAAATACTTTACCGTCAAAGCAATCAAGGCCGCCATAGTAGGTACCTATCCATAATTTTTGTTCGTGATCAATAAACAGCTTCACTACCACGTTATTGGTAAGGCTGTTTTTATCGGCGGCGTTGTGCAGGTATTGTTTAAAAGCCCCCGTCTTTCTGTTCCAGTAAATCAACCCTCCGCCGTTAGTACCTATCCATATATTACCCAGTTTATCTTCGGCAAAGTTGTTGACATCGCTAAACGGCAGGCTGTTTTTATCAGACAGATGATGCGTGTAACTTGCAAACTTAATAATGCTTTGATGATAATAACTTATGCCTCGCTTATAACTGCCGCACCATATAATACCAATATCATCTACGTAAACGCAGGTGATACTATTTTGGCCTACGGTTTTGTCATCATCTTCGCGGTTGAACAGGTATTGAGTTTTAAAGTCCTGCTTGTTGAGTAAATTCATACCACCATGATCGGTAGCTATCCACATGCGATTTTTATCATCCTGGGTAACATCTGATATCACATCGGTGTTTATACTGCCGTTTGCTTTTAAAATATGCTTTAATATCTTGTCTTTGGGGCTTATATAAAACACACCTTTTGAATAACTGGGTACAAAAGCCCAAATATCATCCTGCTTATCTATAAAAATTTTATAACTCGAGCTTAAAGCCGGCGGCAGGGGGCCCAGCTTTAAACGGTAATTAACCTTATAGCTCTTCGGATCCAGCCGCTCCAGTACGCCGGTACTTGATATAAGCCATATATTTCCTTTTGAATCAACCGAAAGATCGGTAACCAGGTTTGAATAAATAGAAGTGGTGTCGCCATCCTTATGAAGCAGGTTGATGGTTTCTTTTTTTACCGGGTCATACTTAAAAAGGCCCTGGTTGCTATGATGTTGTAAAAACCAAAAATTGCCAAACCTGTCCTTTTTTATAGCGAAAATATACGTATCGTACACTTTAATTTTGTACATAAAATCCCTAAGGTTCCTGCTGAATTTTTCGGTAGCAGGGTCGTAAATATTAAACCCTGTGCGGGTTTCTATCCACAATTTATTTTCGGGGCCTGGGCTAATGCTTACTATATAATCGTCGTCAAGCGTAGTAGAATCGCCGGCAACGTGCTTAAAGCTTTTAAAACTGTAGCCATCGTACTTATTTAGGCCTGATAACGTACCAAACCACATAAAGCCTTTTTTATCCTTATAAATGCAATTTACCTGGTTGTGAGACAGGCCTGCATTGATATCAAGGTGCGAAAACCGAAACTGGGTATTTTGCGCTTTTACCGTAAGCAGCGTAAACTGCATCAAAAAAACAAACAGGAAAGCCTTAAGCTTCATGACGGTACAAGCGTATAAAATGGTTTATATCCCCAGATAAATAATCTTAAAGATAGTATTAAAATGGGTTAATAATAAAAAATAGTTGCCTGTTAACAGAAGCGCCCCAAAAACGGAACTATGTTGTGAATGTAATATCAGGCTATCCGCCTTTAGCCGAAAGTTTTAAGTTTTAAGTTAAAAATGACAATTTGGGCTTAGGCTTAGCTCTAATAGTTTTTAGCTATTTCACATAGAATTAATCGATTGGGATTGTTTACTTCAATGTTCTACTTTTATACCACTGTAATAATCAGTGCAAGTGTTCAATATAAACTTATAACTATGGAAAGAGAATCAAATGACATCAGTAAATGTCCGTTTCACAACGGCACTATGAAGCACAATGTTGGAGGTGGCGGCACCCGGAACCGCGACTGGTGGCCTAATCAGCTAAAGCTGAGTATTCTGCGCCAGCACTCTTCTTTATCAAACCCGATGGGGGATGATTTTAATTATGCCGAAGCGTTTAAAAGCCTTGACCTTGCAGCAGTGAAAAATGACCTTCACGCACTGATGACCGACTCGCAGGACTGGTGGCCGGCAGACTTTGGTCATTATGGCGGCTTATTTATACGCATGGCGTGGCACAGCGCCGGAACCTACCGTGTGGGCGACGGACGCGGAGGTGCAGGCGCGGGACTACAACGTTTTGCACCGCTTAACAGCTGGCCTGATAATGTAAGCCTTGATAAAGCCCGCAGGTTGCTTTGGCCCATCAAACAAAAATATGGCCACAAAATTTCATGGGCCGATCTGATGATCCTTACCGGTAATGTGGCGCTGGAATCAATGGGCTTTAAAACTTTTGGTTTTGCAGGCGGACGTGAAGATGTTTGGGAAGCAGACGAATCGGTATATTGGGGTTCTGAAACAACCTGGCTGGGTGGAGATTTGCGTTATGCGCATGGTTCGCCCGGCGTAGATGGGCATGGCGTATTGGTATCAGAAGATGACGCCGACGGCGACGTCCATTCCCGTAACCTGGAAAAACCATTAGCGGCTGTACAAATGGGACTGATCTATGTGAATCCCGAAGGGCCTGACGGTAATCCTGATCCTGTGATGGCAGCCAAAGACATTCGTGATACCTTTGGACGTATGGCGATGGACGATGAGGAAACAGTTGCATTAATAGCCGGTGGCCATAGCTTTGGCAAAACCCATGGCGCCGCAACTCCCGACCACGTAGGCAAAGAGCCCGAGGCTGTCGATATTGAAAGTCAGGGCTTTGGCTGGAACAATAGCTATGGTGCCGGTAAGGGTGCAGACACCATCACCAGCGGGCTGGAAGTAACCTGGACCAAAACTCCGACGCAATGGAGTAATAATTTTTTTGAGAACCTATTTGGCTTTGAATGGGAACTTACAAAAAGCCCGGGCGGCGCGCAACAATGGGTTGCGAAAACCGACGAAGCCATTATTCCGGATGCTTATGACGGTGCGAAAAAACATAAGCCTGCAATGCTTACCACCGACCTTGCTTTAAGGTTTGACCCGGCTTATGAAAAAATATCAAGGCGCTTTTTAGAAAACCCAGACGCGTTTGCAGATGCTTTTGCGCGCGCATGGTTTAAATTAACGCACCGCGATATGGGCCCTATCGCCCGCTACCTTGGGCCCGAGGTACCGCAGGAAGAATTGCTTTGGCAAGACCCTATTCCGGCGGTTGACCATGTACTGATAACCGAAAGTGATATTGCAACCCTGAAAGCAAAAGTATTAGGATCGGGCCTAAGCGTGCCCGAACTGGTTTCTACAGCGTGGGCCTCTGCTTCTACCTTCCGTGGCTCTGATAAGCGCGGCGGCGCCAATGGTGCCCGCATTCGCCTTGCCCCGCAAAGGTACTGGCAGGCAAACAATCCGGTGCAATTACAAAAAGTGTTAAACGTACTTGAGGGTATCCAAAACGGATTTAACACGGCACAGGCCGATGGCAAAAAAGTATCGCTGGCCGATTTGATTGTACTGGCAGGTTGCGCCGCGGTTGAAAAAGCTGCCAACGATGCAGGGCACGCCACCACAGTTCCTTTTACCCCCGGCCGTATGGATGCCTCGCAGGAACAAACCGATGTAGAGTCGTTTGGTTACCTGGAGCCTGCTGCCGATGGGTTCCGTAACTATCGCACATTAAAAGTACCGGTATCTACCGAAGAATTATTGATTGATAAAGCGCAATTACTTACCCTTACGGCACCCGAGCTAACAGTACTTGTTGGCGGGTTGCGTGTATTGGACACTAATTTTGATGGCTCCAAACATGGTGTTTTCACTTCACGTCCGGGTGTGCTCAGCAACGATTTCTTTGTAAACCTACTTGATATGGGCACGGCCTGGAAAGCGGCATCTACTGACAGGGAAGTTTATGTGGGTAGTAACCGCGCCACCGGCGAAGTAAAATGGACCGCAACCCGTGCAGACCTTGTTTTTGGCTCAAATTCAGAATTAAGGGCAGTTGCCGAGGTGTACGGAAGCGCCGATGCTCATGACAAGTTTGTAAGCGATTTTATAGCCGCATGGAATAAAGTGATGAACCTGGATAGGTTTGACTTAACTGCATAAGTAATAGCGGGCGCATTTTTTTCGTATTTGATCTGCTGAACAGATTAAATATATAGCCCACAATATATTATATTGTAAAAACAAAGGCACCGGATAACGGTGCCTTTGTAATAAAACAGGTTTAAAATGACTAAATCTGAATCTGCTGCAAATTGGGTTCCTATCAACCCTGACGAACAAAAAAAGAGGCTGATCATTTACGATACAGCCTCTTTCTAAAGTTTAATCAGGTGGTTAATAACCAGGATTTTGTACCAGCTTATTATTGGTTTGTATAGCTACCGTAGGTATCGGGAAGATGCGCCTGTAAGCATCGGTGTTTGTTTTTCCTAATCCATAGGTACTTTCAAACTTGCCAAACCTAATCATGTCATTGCGGTGCCATGTTTCCCATGTAAATTCCCTGCAACGTTCGCTGTACATATCATCAAGCGAAACACTCGCTAATGCAGCCGATGTAGTACGGTTGGCCCTTAAGGTGTTAACCAGCGATAACGCGGTAGCACCCAGGGTTGGCGTGCCGCCACGCAGAATAGCTTCAGCCTTCATCAGGATAATGTCTGAATAGCGGAAAACCGGCACATCATTATTTTGGTTTCTGCTGATGGTATTGGTATAATCAGCAAGAAATTTAATGTTTCTATAACCGGTATTCCAGGCTATTTCATCTTTACCCAAATCATATGAGCTTGCGCCCAGGCGTGATGAATTGGCAGTAAGCGGCGTAAGGTTCAATTGATAAACATAGCTGCCTGCCGGAGTTGAACCAGAGTAAAACTGGTCATATCCCACGTTGGTAGTGCTCACCATAATAGGGTTACCATCTGTCCAATATTGTAAACCTGTAAGCCATTGTTTATTGCGGATATCATTAGGGTCATTAAAATTGGTGTAAAATTCGCTTGTTGTCATACGCGGGCCGCTTGGTTTGTTATTTGATAAACCACTGCCGGTACTTTTGTTCATCACAGGATCAGTGATGCCTCCTGCTGTAGAGCCCGAATAAAGGTACCTGATGCCCAGGTTACGGTTTAAGTCATAACGGGCGTAAAACATGTAGCCGTTGGTTGTTGAGGCATCGTACGGAATGGCGAAAATAAACTCTTTGGTACTTGGTCCGTTAGTTGGGTAAAACATCTGGAGATAGGTTGCCATCGGTTCTATGCTATACAATCCTGAATTGATAACCTGATCGCAAGCAGCTATGCAATCGTTATAACGTTGTGTACCTGTATAAACCTCGGCATTCAGATACATTTTCGCCAATATGGAGTAGGCCAGATACGTTGTTGGTTTTCCATATGTAGCTGTTCCCGTAGTTGATTTCAAATATGGAATAGCTGCTTTAAGCTCACTTTCCACATAGTTAAATACCTGCGAACGGGTAGCATTGGTTTTAACCGCAGTAGAACCGTACAGTGTATCGAGCGGAACATTGCCGTAAAGGTCCATCATCATGTAATAAGCCAATGCACGCATGGTTTTCAACTCCGCAACGCTTGTATTTTTAGTGCTACCCGCGGGAGCTGTTTTAAATACCGAAATGGTTTGATTCGCGATACCTATCATATTAGCCAGATATGCCCATGTTGAATTCACCCAGGCATTATCCTTGGTCCAGGTATGGCGATGCAGTTCAAGGTATTTATTACCGTCTATCCAGTCTGATCCGAAAATAGGCAGAACCGCTTCGTCGGTCGAACAGCTTTGTGTAAACCAGTACGAAACCGCGAAATCGCTTCTTAACGCTATATAAACCGGCCCTGATGCCGAACTGAATTGAGTTTCGGTATACGGATATGCATCAGGCGTAAGTTCCGAAGAAGCCGGAACATCTAACTTATGGCATGCCGAGAATAACATCACCCCGATTGAGAGGCTAAGTATTCCAAATAATATTTTTTTCATGTCCTTTAATTCTATTATTGAAATGATACGTTAACACCAAATAAAAGCGTGCGCGTTTTAGGATAAAAGTTGTTATAGTCTATACCCGGCGCGATGCCTCCCTGATTAATCTCAGGGTCAATTCCCTTATACCCGGTAATTGTGGCCAGGTTATTTCCTGAAACATAAACCCGTATGTTGCTTACATTTCTTATCACATTTTTGAAGTTATAACCAAGCGTTGCATTATCTAAGCGTACATATGAGCCGCTTTCAATATACCTGTCAGAATAATAGGAGTTTTTGGTATCGGATATTTTATCGCTCCCTGCACCAACCAAAATATTATTGGTTGTAGCCCCGGCGGTGTAAGAAAGATCGGCACGGGTAGCATTAAATATCTTGCCACCTAAGGTACCTCTTAAAAAAACATTAAGATCAAAATTCTGATACCTGAAAGTGTTGTTCCATCCTAATATTACTTTAGGCTGCGGGCTTCCTAAATAAAAATAATCTGTTCCTATTGAAGGCGAAGTAGTTGTTGTTCCATCTTTTTTATAGAAAAGTGAGGCGCCATTAGCATCCTTACCGGCATATTTCAGTGAAAAGAACTCTCCTACCGGATACCCTACTTTAAGTATTTGTAAAGTGGCGTTGGTTTGTCCTGGACCTTCTGGGTCAGAATAACGGATTGAATCGCCATTTGCGTAAGGGTTTTTTAAACTGGTGATTTTATTTTTATTAAAGGTAACAGTTGCACTGCTGGACCAGCTGAATTTTTGCGTCGAAACCGGTGTTGCACTCAGGCTAAACTCAATACCTTTGTTATTAATACTACCCCCATTTGCCCATATTTGGCCGCCGGGTACCAGTGAGGACGATACAGCATACTTGTACAGCATATTGGTAGTATTTTTATCATACACCTCAACTGATCCTGAAACTTTATTATGAAAGATAGAAAAATCAAGGCCGATATTTTTCGTAGCAGTACGCTCCCACTTCAAATCAGCATTGGTGCCTTGTGCCGGAGCATACGCCGCAGCCTGCACACCGTTATTATAGTAGGTGCCGCTAATTCCATAATATAGTTGAGACGTGTAAGCGCCAATACCAAATGAATTACCGGTTATACCATAGCTTGCGCGTAACTTCAAATCGTCAAACAGTGTTTGATTTTTCATAAAATCCTCTTGCGTTATACGCCATGCCAAACCTACTGAAGGAAAATACCCCCAACGGTTATTAACACCGAACGTAGAACTGCCATCCCGCCTGATAGAAGCCTGCAAAAGATATTTCTCTTTATAGTTATAATTAACCCGGAAGAAATCGGAAATCATTAACGTTTTGGCGTAGGTAAGGTCATTCCCAAGGTTGATACGGTAATTTGAGATGGCATACGGATTGCCCAAAGTAAGGTTTAAGAAACCTATATTATCAATTGGGAAGTTGGTGCTTGTGGCCTGGAAACCATCGCCAACAATATTCTGCTGGTATGAATAACCCAAAACAGCGTTAATAGAATGAGAACCAAAAGTTTTATTCCATGATAAAAATGTTTCTAACGTTTTAGAGGTATTTTCATAAACATTTCTCAACGCCGATCCATTAGTCCCGAACAAAGAACCTATAAGCGTATGCGCGATACCGATACCAGGATCTGGGTTGTTATAAAAGTTTGATGTTGGATATTTGCTGAAGTAGCTGCCATAAAACTCGCCGTGGTTAGCTGTTGTTCTTTGGTATGACAGGTTTACATTATACGTCAAATCAAAAGGCAATTTAACTTCGGTAACAAAACCGCCCATCAATACGTGGTACTTTGTATTATCCTGGGCATTATTAACCATAGCAAGAGGGTTAAAATAACCTGTTGTGTTTAAGTTTTCAAAATAAGTACCATCTGCATTGGTAACCGGCGATATAGGCATATGCTTTGCAGCCTGTAGTAAAACGATATTTTGCAGTGGCTCGTTATTTGAGTTGCTTTCGGAGTTAGATATGTTAAGGCTAAATTTAACCTTATCATTGAAAGCATATTGATCAACATTTAAACGGCCTATTACACGCTCAAGTGAGCTTGCGGTAAGGATACCTTGCTTTTTAAAATAGTTTAAACTTGCACTGTAAGTGCTGTGTTCGCCCCCGCCACTGAGCGACAGATTGTGGTTTTGAGAGAAAGCCGTGGAGCGTTCAATAGCTTTCATCCAATCCGTATTAGCGCTTTTATCGTCATTGGGTGAAAAAGCATTATTATTGGCAGCAATGTATCCCCTTAGCTGATCTGCATTCATCAGGTCAAGGTTGTTGCTAACCTTTTCGGTGCCCACATAACCACTATAATTTACCTGCGACTGGCCTTTTTTACCACGGCGTGTAGTTACCATAATTACCCCGTTGGCGGCCCTGTTACCGTAAATTGCCGTTGCTGCAGCATCTTTCAGTACGTCAATAGTAACTACATCGTTAGGCGCGATGGTAGCAATATCCCCTCCGGGAATACCGTCTATAATATAATAGGGTGCCCCGGGGCTGTTAATTGTAGACGCTCCGCGTAATACTACCGCCGCTGGCTTGTTTGGGTCGCCGCTGGCGCTGATATTTAAACCAGCTACTTTTCCCTGCAGCAACTGGCCCACATCCGAAATGGCGCCTCTGTTAAGATCTTCGGATTTAACCGTACTTACGGCACTTGAAAGCGCTTTTCGTGTGCTGGTACCGTAACCTACTACAACTATCTCTTTTAAAGATGTATTGTCTTCGGCCAGCTCTACTTTATAGTGTTTTTCGCCGGTAACGGTTATTTCCTGGCCCTTATAGCCAATTGAGGTAATTACCAGTACGTCGCCGGCATTAGCGGCAATACTGAATGTTCCGTTGCTGGTTGTTGCTACAGCTTTTTGGGTACCTTTTACTTTGACTGTGGCACCCGGGACAGTTAGCCCTTTGGTATCTGTTACCAGCCCCGTAACCTGGGCGCCTTGTTGAGCAAAAGTATTGTGCAAATTTAAAGTCAATGACAATAAAAGCAACAACAAAGCCTTGCACGTGCCTTTGCTGCGTTTTAGGTTAAATCTCATGATTGGTGTAAATTTTGGGTCATATAAAATTGGTTTGTTGGTTTAAAATTTCAGTTTTTTTGGCAAACAGGGGGTGGCGACGGGTCAATACCATCTATCTCCACCTTGAGGGTAGGTTCCATGTTGAAAATAATTAATTGGTGAAACAAAAAGGTTACTTACCGTTAACCTGGTTTATAATGATAAATAATATTATCATCATAAAAGTGAGTATTTAATTTGTTACATTTCTTATTTGCGGTAAGATTATTTACGTAAACGATTGCGTAGTATTGTGCTTTTTACAATTATAATACTATTTTAACACCTGCTAACTTGGTGTTAGTCACCGCAGTTTTATCGCCGTCAACCCTGGCCTCATTAGCAATAAGCAACTCGTTCACCTATTGGTTCGTGTTGGTTTCGTTCTTAAAATTGCTGACAATAAAAAGTGTGAATTATACATTTATTATCTCAATTTGGCGGTTTGCATGATTTGCTTTAATTTTTTTTTTCGCGGCCGCCTTCGGCGAACTATCCTGTTGTTTTATTCTGAAATTAGTCCTATAATAGCTGAACGGCGCGATAAATATCCTGGCCACTTTTTTTAAATCATTGATTTTATGCGGTTAAGCAAAATAGCAATTCCCGACCGTTGACAAACTGATTCAAAATCTATATCTTTGCAGCACAAACCTGGTACCCACGTATCGGGTTTCATTATTAATGAGAGCAGATACTAACGCGAAAGTAGCTCAGTTGGTAGAGCACGACCTTGCCAAGGTCGGGGTCGCGAGTTCGAATCTCGTCTTTCGCTCACAAAAGCCCTTCCATCAAAAAGAAGGGTTTTATTTTTAAAGGCTACCATCCCGATTTTCGGGATAAGCGCTGCTCAGATGGTTGAACTGGGAGAGACGCAAGACTTAAAATTCTGTTTCCATAAACGGAGTGCTGGTTCGATCCCCGCTCAGAGTATAAAAAACCTCGCAAGTACCAACGTACTTGCGAGGTTTTTTATTTAACTTTTACGACCCATGTAGTGGGGATATCTACTGGGGCTTACTTTGGCTTCTACCTTATCGTCTTAATAAGGACTTTTCACTTTCTGGTGGAATTTTAACTGTACCTTACACAAATAATCCGTCAAGTCTCTCGCGCTCTTGCCTAAATTTCTAAAAGGTACCCTTTAATAAATGAAACTGCATATAAAGAACATGGTTTCCATTCGCTGCAAAATGATCGTGAAGCAGGAGTTGCAAAGACTTGGGCTCCATTTTATTATTGTTGAATTAGGAGAGGTGGAAATAATGGAAAATATTGATGGTGAACAATTGGAGCAGGTAAAAGTAGCATTACTGCAATCAGGGCTTGAATTGCTCGACAACAAACGATCTGTATTGATCGAAAAAATCAAAAATACGATCGTTGAAATGATACATCATCCCATTGAATTAATCAAAATAAATTTCTCTGATTATTTGAGTGGGAAATTAAACCATGATTATACCTACCTGGCAAATTTATTTTCAGAAGTTCAGGGCACTACCATTGAGCAATTTATCATTTCTCACAAAATTGAGCGGATAAAAGAATTGATCATTTATGATGAACTGAATATTACAGAAATTGCCTGGAAAATGAACTACAACAGTGTGGCCCATTTATCCAATCAATTTAAAAAAGTTACCGGACTGTCGCCAAGTCACTTCAGGAAATTGAAGGTTAAAAGGAGAAGCCCGATTGAAGAAATCGGGTACCCGGAGCCCATTACAACCATGTTTCCGGACGGACTCACAAATCAGGATACATTACCTTAACTAATTCCGCTTACCTCAACAATTGCTATGGGGTATCCGGGTAATAATAGTAAACAACACCCATAGGTCCGTTAAAAAGCGTTCATGGTTTTTAACGAAAAAGTAAGTTTTTAATAATAATTAACAGGATTATGAAACCCAATTATGGCTAAGATGAAGAAATCGGAGGAAGGCGCGTTAATCATTGCCCGCAAAGAACTTGCTTTTCAAAGAGAAGAGAAAGAAAAACTGGTTGCTGAGCTGGTTATTGCCCGTGAGGAGGTTGCCTTTCAGAAAGAAGAAAAAAGCAAGCGGGCGGCGGAGCTTGGCATTGCTAACCTGGAACTCGTATTTCAGGATAAAGAGAAAGGAAAACGCGCCGCCGAGCTGGGTATTGCCAACAAGGAACTTGCTTTCCAGGACGAGGAAAAAGAAAAACGGGCTGATGAGCTGATCATCGCAAACATAGAACTTGCTTATCAAGACGAAGAAAAAGGAAAACGGGCAGCCGAATTAGGCATTGCTAATATAGAACTCGCGTTTCAGGACGAGGAAAAAGAGAAACGGGCAGCCGAACTTATTTTGGCAAACCTGGAACTTGTATTTCAAAACGATGAAAAGGAAAAAAGGGCGGTAGAGCTTGGTATTGCTAACCTGGAACTGGCTTTTCAGGATGAGGAAAAAGAAAAACGGGCGGCGGAACTGCTCATTGCCAACAAGGAACTTGTATTTCAAAACGCCGAGAAAGAAAAAAGGGCTGCCGAACTCAGTATAGCCAATAAAGAGCTCCTGTTTCAAAATGAAGAAAAAGAAAAACGGGCAGCAGAGTTGATCATTGCCAACAAGGAGTTGATATTTCAAAATAAAGAGAAAGAAAAGCGGGCAGCAGAACTCATCATTGCTAACAAAGAGCTGGTATTTCAAAACGATGAAAAGGAAAAACGGGCAGCAGAACTGATCATTGCCAACAAAGAACTGGCTTTCCAAAATGATGAGAAAGAAAAACGCGCCGAAGAACTGATCATTGCCAACAAAGAATTGGCCTTCCAAAATGATGAGAAAGAAAAACGGGCAAATGAACTAATCATCGCCAATAAAGAATTGGCTTTCCAAAATGATGAGAAAGAAAAACGGGCGGCCGAACTATTCATTGCGAACGAGGAGCTTTTATTTCAAACCGGCGAGAAAGAAAAACGGGCGGCAGAATTGGTCATTGCGGATATAGAACTGGATTTTCAGATTAAAGAGAAAGAAAAACGGGAAATTGCCAATAAAGAACTGGAAGAAGCGAAAAGTAAGGCCGAAAGTGCTACGCAAATTGCTGAAGAAGCCGTGAAAGCAAAACAGCAATTCCTGTCGAACATGAGCCATGAGATCCGCACACCGATGAATGCGATCATCGGGTTTACCAAGGTGATGCTGAAAACCGATCTGTCTGCAAAACAAGAAGAATATTTAACAGCCATAAAAGTTAGTGGTGACGCGTTGATCGTGCTAATCAATGACATACTCGACCTGGCCAAAATTGAAGCAGGAAAAATGTCGTTTGAAAAAACACCCTTCAAATTGGCCGCTTCCATTTCATCCATGCTTCATTTGTTTGAAACAAAGATCCAGGAAAAGAATTTAAAACTGGTTAAAGAATATGATCAAAATATCCCGGAAGTGTTAGTTGGCGACCCGATTAGGTTGCACCAGATCATTTTAAACCTGGTGAGTAATGCGGTGAAGTTTACCACTAACGGAATAATTACAGTAACGGTGCGCCAGATGGAGGACGAAGATCAGGACAGCGTAAGTATTAAATTTACAGTAACGGATACCGGCATTGGCATAGCGGAAAACACGCTTGATCGTATCTTTGAAAGTTTTCAGCAGGCATCCAGTGGCACTTCCAGGTTGTTTGGAGGAACGGGTTTGGGGCTTGCCATTGTTAAACAATTGGTAAAACAACAGGGTGGAACGATCAACGTAAAAAGCAAAATTGATGAGGGTTCTACTTTTAGTTTTGTATTGAATTTTCAAAAAACAAAAGCGGAAGCGGAGTTAGAAAGCGGAACGGTTGAATTGGATACGGAAATTAAAAACCTAAAGGTATTGGTAGTGGAAGATATTGCCCTTAATCAACTACTGATGAAGACCTTTTTAGATGATTTCGGTTTTGAAAGCAATATTGCTCCGAACGGGAGGGTCGCCATTGAGCAATTAGCGCAAAAACAACTGGTATCTGTAAAACCTTACGATATTATTTTGATGGATCTGCAGATGCCTGAAATGAATGGATTTGAAGCTACGGAATATATCCGTAATAAAATGAACTCCAACATTCCGATCATCGCTTTGACCGCCGATGTAACCACCGTTGATTTAGCCAAATGCAAAGCCGTTGGCATGAATGACTATATTGCAAAGCCGGTTGATGAAGGGCTATTGTATGGTAAAATAATTGAGCTGGTTAAGAAAAACGCACCCCCACAGGGAGAGTATTTTGGAATGCCCGCCAGAGGGCAGGCAACGTTGTTAAGATATACAAACCTGGACTATTTACGGCGCCGGACCAAATCCGATCCGAAACTAATGACCGAAATGATTTCGCTTTACTTGGAACAAACACCCCCTTTGGTGGAGGCCATCAAACGGGGCCTTCAGTCTGAAGATTGGACTTTATTGCAGTCGGCCGTACATAAAATGATCCCATCTTTTGCCATAATGGGGATAAGCGCGGATTTCGAAAGCCTGGCAAAAAAAGTGCAGGAATGTGCCCCGAGTTATGCCCTTGCTGACCAGCCAAAGCCAGCTATAAGTGATAGCGTGGGCTTACCAGACTTAGTTTTGCAGCTCGAAAAAGTATGCATACAAGCCTGTAAAGAATTAATAGAGGAGTTAAAGGCTATAAAAACAATCAATGATGAAAACCGAAAATAAGATCAAAATTTTTCTGGTAGATGACGACGCTTTGTTTTTAAAATCCCTGGAGATAGAATTTCTTCAGCATGCTGATTTTGATGTAGAGGCCTTTTTGACCGGCGAACTTTGCGTGGAAAATCTATCACACAAACCTGATGTGGTCATTTTAGATTACCATCTGGATGGTATTGATAAAAACGCAATGAATGGCATTGAAACACTGGATAAAATAAAATCCTGTCATACGGAGATCGCAGTTGTTATGCTTTCTTCCCAGGATAAAATTGATGTAGCCATCAACTGCATGCATCACAAGGCCTTCGACTACGTCATAAAAAGCGAAACCGCTTTTATGCGCTTACAAAAAATCATCGCTACCATTTTACAGTACAAAAAAATGGAAAAAGAGCTGAATTGGTATATGGATCGGATGTGAGCTGCCACCCTCACCTCCTTGTAAATGTGTGAATTACGCAACTAATTCTCACAATTATGCAACAGTTCTCCCAATTTAAGTGCTCACTTTTGCTACGTGATAATGTTGTCACGTAGCCTATCTAACATGAAAATCAAATTTTTTACCCCAATCATAGCTTTGCTACTGGTTGCATTTATGGGAAGTTGTCAAAAAGACCAGCGTGATGATTCAACTTCTGCAAACAAATTAAACGCTACCGCACTATCATCAAAGGCAAATCTGAATGCGGTAGTATTACCAGGAATCAACCTTGGAGTTGCAGGTAATTTTTCAATCCTTTCGAAAACAGGAATAACAAGTGTTTACAAATCTACCATTACCGGCGATATAGGTACGAGCCCTATTACAGGCGCTGCTATGGTCGTAAGCTGCGGAGAAGTGACTGGAAACGTATATTCAGTTAACGCCGCCGGCCCTGCATGTAAAACCACGAGCGCAACCATGTTAACTGCCGCCATAGGTGATATGCAAACTGCCTATACAAACGCTGCCGGACGTATTAATCCGGACTTTTTAAATTTGGGCGCCGGAACTATAGGAGGATTAACGCTTAAACCTGGCCTTTATAAATGGACAAGTTCCGTTAAAATCCCAACTGATATTGCGATTGCTGGCGGCCCTAACGATATATGGATATTCCAAGTTGCCGGCACCCTTAAAATGAGTTCTGCTGTTAGGGTTACGCTAAGCGGTGGGGCGCAGGCAAAAAATATTTACTGGCAAGTTGCCGGCGCGGTTACCTTCGGAACTACCAGCCATTTTGAAGGAATTATTTTAGGACAAACAGGTATTAATTTACAAACCGGGGCATCAATAAACGGAAGGTTACTGGCACAAACTGCTGTAACGTTACAAATGAGTACTGTAACACGGCCACGATAAAAATAACGATGATTTATAAAAAGAAGTTGTCGCAAACAGCTTCTTTTTATAAGCTATCTTTCGTCATGTCCCTAATAGTAGATAATTACCTTGCCAAGGTCGGGGTCGCGAGTTCGAATCTCGTCTTTCGCTCAAAAAAGCCCTTCTGTAAAAAGAGGGCACTGAAAAAGTAGCTCTTTAACGAGTGGCATTTATAAGCGATTTAATAAAGGATCATCTTTTATTAAATCGCTTTTTTTATTTCCTGTATATTTTCAGCTGTGCT
>Ga0307515_10002086_pt1 | contig 43987 bp, 52 predicted proteins | sample 17_EM_MG_FD_194513 | JGI IMG/M metagenome (GOLD analysis project Ga0307515, IMG submission 194513) | Populus trichocarpa ectomycorrhiza microbial communities from riparian zone in the Pacific Northwest, United States - 17_EM | ecosystem: Host-associated > Plants > Roots > Unclassified | place... | reverse complement strand
TACATTGGAGTCACATGGCTGGGCACATTCAAAATGTACTCAGTATATGCCTGCTGGGCATATCCGAGTCACATAACAGGGTATATTCAAAATATACTCAGTATTTAATCACTGGGCACATTGGAGTCACATGTTGACTGTGCTCTCAATGTTTTTACCATGTACCCAGTGGGTATTTGGGCCCTTTTCCCCAGTGATCACTACTGTTGGTACGTCCTTGATCAGGATCGTCAGGCACCCTCCACTCGGGATCTTATCCAAAACATACGTCAACAAGGAGGTTCAAGTCGAGTTCCAGTCCAGGATGGAAGCAATGGGGTACAAGAGAGCGATGGATGTAGCCGTGCGAATGTGGTCTATCCAGGAGATGGTGGGTGAGGTTGGGTCAATCGCAGAACTGCTAGCAGCTCAGATGACTTCTCCGACTGTGTTCATCCCAGGCCAAGTAGAGGACATATCCGAATCAGAGGAGGGTGGCAAAAGGTTTGACGAGATCGATTAGGAATCGTAGTCAAGGCGGTATGCCTCTAGTATCATCAGCAATCCAGTTTGTGTTCCGTGTCTTTGTAATGTTTGTGTCATGTCATGTCAGGAATGAGTGAGTGTGGGAAAAGAGTCTTGCGATCTAAAAAGTGAGAGTCGAAATGGATAGAAAAGACGAAATTCCTGACAGAACAGGGCAATACCCTGAGTCCACCCCAGTAACTAGAATAAGATACTATTTGTTTTACTTATTACAAGTTTTAGTTACTCACTGGATCCCTTTGGGATCCAGTTTGTAACACCAGGCTTTTTTTAAATTCACCCCCTGGGTTTTTTTTGAATTTATCCCCTGGGTCAATAGGGGTTTGCCCCCAGTGAGTAGATAGGGGACTCCTCTGGCCACTGAGCTGATGGGAGTATAATAGAATCACACTCTCTCTCTCATCAGAAAAATTTAAAAGTCCTCTGTCCAGTATTTTTCAGCACTATTCAGCACTATTCAGAGATGGAGGTCAATTTTAAGTGCTGATCAGTACTGATTGACACTGAAGGGTAATGTAGGATCCATTGAGAAAAGGCAGCACCTGACATTGCATCAGTACTGGTCAGCACTGGTCTGTACCAGACCATACCTGTCAGTGCTTATCCCACTTGTGGTTCCCGCACCAGCATCTATCAATGACCTTGTGTTTTCCTGATGCTCTCAATCAACTTGAAGACACAGGTCTAGTGGACAAAATACATAAATTAGATGTATACCGGACCAAAAACACTTTTTTCATTTGCCAACTACCACTGCCAACCCTGGCAGGTCCCTCGACCAACAGGTGCCTCTAAACATCCCAGAAGGGTGTTAAAATCATGACTGATTTTGACGCAATTAGGGCTGGAGATACTCCTACCCTCACGGACAATCACCCAGCCACCCATACACTGTGCATGTCTAGCAGGATAATATTGATACTAGCGCCCACATGCATAACCCCCCAAATCGTGGTACTGACTTACCATTCCTCATGCCCCCCAAGGCCACCCTTGTCACGTACACGGCCAGCTGCTCCAACCTTGGCTTTACTCTTCGACTTCCTTCCCCCAAGCTCTTTGTACATCTCCCGCATGTCTACTTTACTCGGTCGCGATACTGCCAGGGCCTCACTACGCCATTGTTCTTCCTTTATCTCCCTTGGAGACTGGTAACCAGAACGGGTGGTGGAGGTTGTGTACCCCGAACCGACTGACTCTCGAGCCGGAATTGACTGGATGTATAAGATTCGCTATATGCGGGAATGTTAGCGCGTCAAGCGAACACTATGATGCGCCATACCCAGTTTTGCTTCGACTCCCGTCGAGTCCACTTCCCAGGAGGGAGACTTTCGTCATTAAAATTCTCCTTACGATATCTTCGAAACCATACTGTCCTAAGATCAGTAACAAGATTACCGGGCAGAAGAGTAGAGTTTACCATAGTTTATAGATTGACTCGAATGCCACTTCTTGCACACTCTAGCGCACTTGGCAAGGTCCGAAATGTCCAAAAACCCAAATATTCTCTGGGAGAGATGCGTAGGAAACACCTTAAGGGGGTCGCTACGAGTCCGGTGATAATTAGGCGGTTTACTCATACTAGATCTCGAGACCGTTCCTGGTGATGGCGACCCTGGCCTAGTCGCCGGACGGGACAGTGAAGGTGTACCCGGTATGGACGTCTTCGTAGAGTCAGTCTGGGACAAAATACATGAAAACCAGGTGGACGTACTACGTTGACCAGCTCGTCGTCTGAATTATCTGAGTCTGGATGACTCGTATCAAACCTCCTTTCGATGGAGTCTAGGGTCTGATGTCTAAGCACATCTTGTAACAAACTCATAGCGGTACGCGATGTTGAGGGAGTAGGCGAACAAAGGTGGGTCGTTGAGACAATTGCATGACGTAGGATGGGAATGTCTATTTTCACAGCACGTGATCCTACACCCCAGTGAAAAGGGCCCAAACACCTCTGCCATAACCAACGACTTCATCTGCGCCCAACTTACTCTCCCCAAAAATTCTGTCCACGAAAGTGATTGGGACTTCACCAACGCTGTAACCCAGAGCTTTTGCACGAACCATCATTTCCATCTGAAATACATAACCGCGGGACTCTGTCAAGGTGATTATCTTCTGTAGTACGTGCTTCTTATATAACCTGCAGGCACCAAGATTTCAATGAAAATGATATTGGCATAGTAAAAAGTGACAGACCGAAAGCTTCCTGTGAGATCACTGACCCCGGGGTTCAACACCGTATCCGCCAAAAAGTTAGCTCCCCTTGAAACCATCTTCCGTTTCAAGTCCCAACCGTGGACTCCACCGGGGGAAGTCCCACCGATGCTTGGACTGGGGGCATATCTGTACCGTGTACCTGTGACAATGTCAAGGTTGTGTGCTTGTTGCAGCCTGAGGACGTTGAGTTCGGTGTGTCTTGTTGAGACCTAGAGACGTACCGGACAAACTGAGGTATAAACTTGGGCTAGATTGCCCACAACAAAGCTTGAGTGTCGTATCCACAGCAACGCCAAAACACGTACATGATGGGAGAAGTCTGCGTCCATGATTATCACAAAATCTCCGGTGCAAAACTCCAAACCGTGGATGTAGGCGGTCCTGGAATGGTACGTTGGAAGAATGAAAAGAGGTGAAAGTCCGGACATGCATACCCCAGCCCGAGCTTGCCTGCCCGAGGTTTCAACACCTAGCAAGTAATTTGGTCTGGGAAGGTGATGGGTGAACATAAATATACGCACAATCCTATCATCTCCGTATGCTCGAGCGAGCTGTTTAGCTATTTCTTGCGTTCCATCAGGACTGGCATCATCAACGACGATTGCCTCCCAATCGAAATCACTGTCCAGAAATGTAACGGAGCTACCCTTGAGAGAGTGACCTGACGCACCATTCTCTAAATGTTTTTTCCAGGAGCCAGACGATGATTGGAAGGTTCTTGCGTTCGTTGTAGGTTGGAAGTATAACGGAGTATTTATGGGTGTTCATGGTTGGGTGGCCGCCTTGCATGTCTAACGCTGGTGTGCTAGCGAACGGATTCATTTGACAACTTTCCCACGATCATAGCTGAACGATGAATCACTCTAAGTCTATTATAACCGCTACTGATATTTATCTTTGTAAATCCAGGCCAACCCAACATCGCTGATGCCTCCTTGGGACACCTAGAAAACATTGGATTATTCTCTCAGGTAGCCCTCCAATGAGGGCGAGGAACGCACCGCTGCACGATACCACTTGGCCGCTTCTTTTCGATCTTTCTTACACCCTTTTCCATGAGCCAGGCAGAACGCAAGGCTTTGTTGCGCATCCGGGTCCCCCAAATTAGCCGCCACTTGGAAGTAACTCTGAAATTGGTAAGTATAAAAAAAAATTGCAAGGCCGACAGACGTACAACTCCCATCTTTTTGTCTTTAGGGACCCCCCAACCCTGGTAGAAACTTTGCCCTACTTCATAGATCGCGAGAACGAGTTCTGACTACTCCGAAGTTTTCAAAGTCGTGACCCGACAGTTCGTTCTCGAAGGTACTCACTCTGATGGCCATCGCATCCATTCCTTGTTTTCCCTTCTCCAAATCGGTTAGAGCAAGCTCTGCTGCCTTCTTGAGCCAGTGAAACCCGCTCTTCTCGTTACGCGGGCAGCCCCAACCATGCCTCAAAGATAGGCCGTACATTAGCATTCCTACTCCGCATCCCCCCTGCTCTTTCGCACTTCGTTCAAAGCAGAGGGCCGACTCCTCGAGTCGGTTTGCCTCATGGTGTTTGATGCCAAGCTGAAGATATTCATCGGGAGTTTGGGGGTTAACAGCAGGTATAGCAGCTCCGACATTCAGTGGCAATATCATGCAGCCCATATCTTGTGGAGGTCTGTCCTAATGACGGCCGAATTAGCCCGGTAGGGACAAGCACGCAGAGAAGGGAACTCACACCATTATCTGGTGATGGATGTACGTTTATGGCCGGAATCAACCCCGAGGGGTGCATATAAGGTTCCGATTCAGCGGGATGGGGATGTTGAAGCCTAGTTCCAGAGGGGTTCCGTGGCTCCATGGGTGGTTGTGGGTGGTTTGGGTACTGTCCAAAATGAATGAGTGTGTGTGATATAGAGCTAGAAAGTACGAACGGTAGAATCACTGGTCTGAACATCGACGAGGACGCTTTCCTCGTCCTGAAACCTGCTGGTATCATAAGAGGACGCGGTTGCCACCGATCCGCGAAACTTTGTGTGGATGAGTGGGGACTGAGGCTGAGTTGGCGCCTGGATCGTCGACCCGCCGTTGGACCTGTGGGCAGAAGCCTTGCGAACCAAAGTAGTGAGGGGAGAAGACATCTGTTGGTTGTCGAAGTTTATCCTCCCAGATGAGGTAGTCATGGCAGCCTTCTGAACCTAATGGTCAGCGCAGGCTGGAAGCATCATCACCCGCGATCGGGATTCGCACCGCACTTATCACCCCTCCACCATCCATCTCGTGTGCCACAGAACAGTCGCAGCCATGACTAAGACCTACCTCATGAGTGGTCTCATTGAAAAGGTAGCTGGTTCACCTCTCCTGATCTTTCTACGGCGCTGACACCCCATCGTCCTAGATGCAGTCCCCGGACCAGGACTTTCGGTACTCCCACCCCTTTTTATCCACATACTCCGTGTTCACTTTTCTTTGAGTTTCATGGGCCTCAATGATTTGATGAACGAAATCAAACAAGATCCTAACAACTTCCTCGGCGACGAGACCACTGAGAACAAAGTCCTTCGTCAGGTGATGGCGCTTGTCGAAGATAAGATATCCGAAGTCAAGAACCAGGCTGTCAAGTGGTAGGCTCTCTCCATGATTCCGACTTACATTCTCTCTTCTTAAATGTCCTAAATATTTTCAGCCTGGGCCAGCTGATCAAAATCATCCGAGAATCTCAAATGGATTTCGTGGTGGACAAACTCATCGACTTCTCTTCAAACAAGGATGAGGAGCTTCGAGATATTTCAAGCCTAGGTTCGACGTTTTGTCTTTTAGCTTGCCTTTTCTGACCGCGTAATCACCATATATCTTCCAAAATAGCTCTGAAGACGATCACGGCGGAGCTCCCTCTAGAAAGCCAAATCGCACCGAAGGCTTGTGCGAAACTGTCACCAAAACTCCTTCAGCAACTCACAAATGCAAGTTCACTCCCTGCGATTCATTTTCTATTCCTAACCTACACCTGATAGCCTGCCACGACACCACAAGGGCTCGTTGAATCGCTATCCATTCTTTCAATCCTCTTGACGAGATTCCCAACTTACTTTTCGAGCTCTACTTTTCTCCCGCTGCCACTCTTGACACCATTATTATCACACCCCCGTCCAGTTGTTCGCAAGCGCGCTATCACCACGATCGCGCAGACTATTCCACTATCACCACCTGATTCATTTTCTGAACTGCTGAAAGCCGAAATCCTGCCGAATCTTGCTCAGACTGCCCCAAGCGATAAACAGAAGACAATTGTTCAGCTCGTGTCATCGGTTGTGCGACTCTCCACACAACAGATCTCGCACGTCGTTGGTGAAATCACTCCCGCCATCGTTGAATCCCTCCAGAGGGAGGACGAAGAACTTCGCGAGAGCTGTCTTCAGGTAAATTCCTTTCTGTATTGGAGAGAGGTTTGTTTACGATGACATTCAGGCGTTGGAGTTGTTGGTCTTCCGTTGTCCTACAGAAATCTCCTCGCATGTCGCTGCTGTGATACAGGCAGGGCTACAGTTTATTAAGTACGACCCAGTGAGCATTCATTTACCCCGCATTTACTCCCTCACATTGATGATTTAGTGTAGAATTACACTGCTGAGACTGAAGATGAAGATGAAGAGATGGGGGATGAAGACGATGCCGACGATGACGAAGATGGAGAACTCGATGAGTATGCATCGGACATTCTATGGCTAGTTTATAGCTGATCGGGCATCGCAGGTATTCTGACGATGAAGATACAAGCTACAAAATCCGACGATCGGCCACCAAGTTGCTGGCAGCGGTGATACATACACGTCCGGATCTACTCTCCTCGATTCTCAGGGACATATCTCCCGTACTTATCTCGCGCTTTGGGGATCGGGAACAAACCGTCAGGCTCGAGGTGTGGGCGACCTATTCAACGCTATTGTCACAGGTTTCGACGTATGGCGGACCACTCACAAAAGTTGGAGAAACACCTGTTGGTGGAAAGCGAAAACGTGAGGAAGAAATGGACGTCGAGGAGTCACCTCATGCGCTTCTGAGGGCCCAGGTTCCCGGGCTCTCGAAAGCGTTGCTTACCCAGATCCGGTCCCCAAAGACCGCAACCGCCACCTTGCAGGCAGGGTTTGAACTCCTCAACGGTCTCCTCTCAGTCATCCCAGGATCACTAACGACCCAAACCCCGCAAATATTCGCCATTCTGAAGAATACACTGTCCCAATCGTCCTCGACAACTATTTCCGGATTACATAGCACTTGCCTTGTCTTCCTATCCTCTTACTTCTCGACCCACCCTCCTGGAGCATTTGCAAACCTCCTCCCCGGGATCACTCCAACTCTATTGAAGACCTGCCAAGAGCGGCACCCACGCGTTTCCTCGGAGGCTTTCCGAGCATTTTCTTCACTCTTGAGGGCTTTGAAACCGATCAAAGGTGGTGATTGGGTTGATAGCTTATACGAGCTTTCTGTCAAGAAGCTCGGCAGCAGCGACACAGACACGGACGTCAGAGGTTCGGCGGAACAATGCATTGGCACTTTATGGGCGTGCGCAACAGAGGTCATGCAAAGGAAGGATAAAAAGGAATGGGTTGCAATCTGCCGTACGACAGGAAGGACTGAGGGGGCTGTCGAAGTGGTTTCGATGGTGGCACGCGAGGTTTACATTGACGACAATTGGGTTAACGGCTGTGTGGCGTGGATAGTGGTTCTCCTTCAAAAGAGCGGAAGGAGTGGCAAGGCTGACGTTTTCACGTGCCTCGACCTTCTCCTAAGGCGGTCGGTCCATCCCTATTATTTCTGTATTCTAACGTCTCACACCCCCCCTCGTCAGGTATGGCTCTGGCCTTCCCGCCGATCTTCCAAGCACCCTGCTGCCACACCTTCGTCCCTATATCTCAGCGTCAGACATCCCCCTATTGGCCCAAGCAGTGGCAATTGTCGCTCTGTTGCTACGCTTAGCGCCGACTGTCACGTTCCCACTCGTAGAACGCGAATTTTTGAAAGACATATCCGTCATAGCCTGCTCGCCATTGGCCTCCGGAGTTGCCCTGGAATCACTTCTATCCTTCTACGGATCACTCGTGGAAGCGGATATGCAGATAGCCTCTCACGTCATCCCGAATCTTGTGGCAGTCGCTGAAAAGGCCCCTAGGTCTGAAGTCTCCTATCCAAACGTTGCAAAATGTGTCGCAGAGGTCGTGAAGAGCCAGCAGGGCATCGCAGCCGGTACTATTTCCGAGTTTACCCGGCACCTCAAAGTGCGTCCAGGATAGCTTTTTTTACGGATCTCTAACCTGTCTGGCAGTCACCAAAATCCAAGACTTCAAACACGGTTCTCAGTCTCCTAGTTCTGGGGGAGCTGGGTAGATTTATGCAAGTTTTCTCACAACTGAAATGTCATCCATCATCTGACATACGATCAGTGACATGTCACCCCAACCCGAAGTCTTTAATATCTCAATTGAACACTTCTCCGACGAACAAGAGGAAGTAAGGACAGCAGCCGCATTCGCTGCTGGTACGCCGAATAAAACTGCGACAGTTGTGTCTGTACTGACCGCAGACAAATAGGCAATATCGCTATTGGAAACCTTCCGCAGTTTCTCCCCGTCCTTGTCAAGATGGTTCAGAACGACGCAGGGAAGCGACTCCTCTCTCTTCACTCATTGAAGGAGGTATGTTAAGGGAGATCTGTCATGCACGAACTAGCTGACTACCCCTTCTCAGGTCGTTACCCACTGTTCTCATGGACAATTGGAAGGTTTTGCAGAAACCTTGTGGGCTCCGCTGTTCGATAATTCCGAAAACTCTGAGGAAATCACGAGGAACGTAGCGGCAGCCTGTCTAGGGAAACTATCCACCACCAATCCTTCCAAATACCTGCCACAACTTCACGTAAGTGGCCGTACTAGATGTAGTCATTATTCTTACCGGTATGCAGAACCGTATTAAAGATGCCAACCCTACCAGTCGAGCAACAGTCGTCGCTGCCATTCGATACACCTTTGCCGAATCGAGCCCTACATTCGACGAGCTTCTTGGGCCCATGCTCATCGATTTCTTATCGCTCATGCTTGATCCAGACCTGGTGAGCACCCTCCCCGGTCGTTCGACTTTATGTAGTCCTCAATACCCCACAGACCGTAAGACGATTGGCCTTATCCGCCCTTAACTCTGCGGCTCGTACCAAAGTGTATTTAATACGTGATCACCTTCAAACATTGCTTCCCACTTTGTACCAGGAAACCGTTGTCAAACCGGACCTTATCCGTACCGTCCAGATGGGACCGTGGACTCATAAGGTAGATGACGGGCTGGAGGCGAGGAAGACAGCTTACGAAACACTGTACACACTGGTGGGAATCAGCTCACCGCTCCAAGTCCGAACAATTGCTAAAGACTTCCCCAGCTGGACACATGCCTGTCGAAGCTCGACCTCCATGAGTTCCTTGGGAGGGTGATCCAAGGGCTCACTGACGATTCGGACGAGATCAAAGTCATCTGCCACATGATGCTCTTCCGACTACCTCAACTTGCTCCAGCTCCTGTTTCCCAGAGGCTTGATGAAATCACTCCGTTCCTGGAGAAGTCGATGAAAGGAGCAACGGTTACGAAGGACACTGTGAAACAAGACCTCGAACGTGCTGCAGAGTTGCAGAGGAGTACACTGAGAGCGGTCGTCGCACTCAGCAAGGTCTCTGGCTCTGGCAACTCGCCAAAGTTTGACAAATTCGTTGCAGAGGTTCGGACGAGTTCCCAATGGGCCGCAGAATTCAAAGATCTCCAAGGGGTGTAGGACGTAGACCAATTCAGGAATGAGGAATAAAGTAGATCAACCAACGAATTGTTGACTAGCTACCGAAACATAATATCCTTCGACGAATCTCTGATCCAATCCTCTGGAGTTCTGCAAGCGCTGCTCCATTCCCGAGGACGGATTTATTCTCTATGGCCCTTCTGCTGAGATACGGCATCACCTTTTCAAAAGAAAACTATATAATTCATCCACGACCTCTGAGAACGTGAGTGCGTACCTCCGAGAGCTCCCCGTACGGAATATACCTATGAAGTTTTCGGCAGCGTGTCTTGAAGATATGGATGGAACTGCTTACTTGAAAACCACGGGGGCTGGGGATCTGATTCTCGAGGCGAGATGGTCCGTGAGCATATCCCGCATCCCTTCGACTTGTCAGCATGAATTTGGCTACGACAGAAGCCGCTTACCGAAAAGTTGTCCAAATGAAATGCGCAATGCAGTCGATCGTGGTATGTACACGGTTGTGTGGGGTACATCTGTCTTGGCCAATCCCTCCTGTTCCAGCAATGATATAATTAAACGACAGCTTTCCATGTTGTGGGTTCCGAAGAGCACAGAGATTCGTGGTTGCAAATTTTTTCGAGTGTCCAGGGAGACTCTGCTGACCAAGATTCTTGCGCATTCATTGAAGGAAGCATCAGTCTCAGCCTTTGTCAAATATACCGGCGGGTCAACTTCTGGTGAAATTGAAACTCGGGAATTCTGAATCGCCTCCTGTTCGTGGTATGCTCCGCGAACCAGTTTGACACCTAGTGCATAATTTCCGTTTTCTGCATCCTCCAGAGACTGCAGCAAGTGCGACTGCCCCCTGCTCGAAGACTCATCACAGGGAGAAGAACATATGGGAACCTACGTGACGAACCTTCGCAGATATGCTTGATATGTCCCATAAACGATCGGCTGGAGAGACCCATCACCTAGCAAGTTATTGAACGTTTGGCTGAGCGCGGCCGTGTACGCGTCCACTGCGGGCTACATGACAGTCAATCGTCGTACTAGACACCGACTGAGAACGCACGAACTTGGTACCAGCTGCGTTTGTGGTTAGCTCGAGCCGTGAGATACGCTACCGAGAATTGACAAACCTGTGCTCTGCATCGACGACCACTTTCACTTGACGTTCCTTTGCCCGTTGGCAAATCCTGAAGAGGTCTGCCCGAAGATTCCGCAGGGCTATCCGATCAGTAGATGACATGATTGGAGAGTCATCGGGGGATGTGAGGATATCCAAGTCTTGTAGTGTTGGACTCCCGGGGAACGGTATAGAGGAAGGAGGTCTTGATCGAACCAAATGCTGGGAAAGCCTGACTAATGTCTGTGAATCGGGAAGCAGGGCTGTCTGGGTAGCCTAGGTGAGCACTGAATAAGACGCGACTGCTCAGTGTCTCACTAATTTTATCGCAACCCATGTACTTCTCTCCGCAGGTGTTGAAAGGGAGTCTTCGTAGTCGGCGGCGGCATCAATGCTACGTATCATCTCTTCCACCATTTGGCTATGCAACGGGTTCCCGACGATACCCGCCTTTGCTTCATCAACTTCGACACTGTATGCGAGCAAAGACCCTTTGGATTCGCTCCGCAGCTGGTGGATAACTGGTATGCAGTCTGCGATGGTATCTCCACCGACAAACTGACGAGGGTGTTATCAGCTACCCCCCGCGATGACCAAGTAGGTAAATCCGAACCTGCGCGAAAAATGACCGACGGACAATGACTCCAACTAGTTGCTTGAGACCTGGGACTGAGGCCATGAACGATATAATATGTGGCGACCAGTCTACGAATGCAGGCACGGAGCAGACGGAAAAGACGAAATATGAACGCAACAAAGATGTTAACGGGACGCTCCGGATAGCAGAATCCTCCACATTGGCGAAGTCGCTTGTGTCTGCATACACGTCACTTGCCCCGAGTGTAGAGAAAGTTAACGCGGTAGCGGTAGCGACACCAGTCACAAGAACGACTCTGGCTCCGAGGCGGGGCGATCTTCGGGGTTGTACGCTGCGTAACCGATGATACTGCCTCGAGGCGGTATTGCGAAAAACGGATAAAAGGGTTAGAGAGCGCAGACAGAGAAACATGGGGGTGCCGGTGAAACAGGAAGGGCATGTTGAGTGTGAAGCTGTTTAAGTATGCTGTAGATCCGGGCTCGGCGTGTATAAATGACATCGGCACTCAAGTTACCGGCGTCACCGGTGGCACCGGGAGAAACGCTAAGAAGGGTCACGATCGACGTCAGCCAATGAGAACAGCTCCCGCTCATATTTCTTCAGCGGATAAACGTTAAGCAGCTCATCAATCCATCGCCAGCTGCGGTCAACGATGTCGAAAAGAAAACAAGAGGACGAGGACAGCGAGAGGGTAAGACTCCAATCCTGATTTCCGTCGGCCCCCTCACCCTTTCACCCTAGGAGCTCGTAGACATCGATTTTGAGTTTTTCGACCCAATCACCGACATCGACTGGCACGGGGTCAAACGTCTGTTGGCTCAGCTCCTCCAAGCCGATGCTCCTCTCTTCCACCTCCACTTGCTCACGGATCTTATTCTTTCCCAACCACTCGTCGGCTCAACGGTAAAATGCGATGGAAGGGAGAGCGATCCCTACGCATTCCTTTCTGTTCTGAACCTCAATGTCCACACGGTCCGTCCCCACCCCGAACCACAACTAGACCCTGATAACTATGTCTCTGAAGGATAACCCTTCAATTAAATCCCTCATCGAATATTTTATTTCCAAGGCAAATTCCAACCCTGCGCTCCGCGAAGTACTTGAGGACACACTTGCGTCGTCGTCCTCTACCAACCACGTTGGCCTCATACTTTCGGAGAGGCTTGTAAACATGCCAGTACAGATTGTCCCACCGATGTACAGGATGCTCGCAGACGAGATAAAATGGGCCGTAGAGGAGGTCTGCATCTTTCTGTGCCAAATTTCGCGTTAATTCATCCAAAGCCAGAACGAACCCTTCAATTTCCAGTACTACCTCATCGTGGCGCGGACTTACCACCTCTCCCCCGAGGAGCTGGACGACTCGGGACAAAATCTCGACCGAACAAAGCGTAGAAAGGGCCAAGTCAGCGCGAACGACATCCCCCGCTTTTTCCATCCAGAAGATGAACAATTTCAACAGGTGAGTAGGTCTCCTATTTTTGGCACTACTTGCTCAGTGTTCGTGGCGTAGTCCTCAATCCATTCTATTTATTATCCGTTCACGAACGCGCAACCGAGAGAGGCAGATGCCTTCGGACTTGACACCCGTGGTTGCCTAATGTTGGTTCCCGCGGATAGGTTCCCACATCTTATATCGGGTATGCAGGACCGTTACCACCCTTCTTAACAGAAAACCAGTAGATACGAATAAAAACGATGTGAAACGATGTGCGACGGCCAATCGATACATTTCATGATAGAAACAGGTCCTATTTGGCACCGATACCCATCTTCAAGCTTGCCCCTATAACATCAACTTCGTTCCATCTGGACCCGCTTGTTGCCTGCTTCTTGCTCTGTATGTACGTAAGAGTGTTTCTGAAATGCCTAGTGATCATCTCTGGTGTCTGTACACCTTCGAGGAGGCCTGGAGGCGCTCGTTGCGACGGATGGACATCAGGGGACCAAATGTTGTCAATGCTTGAAGTGATCAGTTCCACCAAACTATTCACAAATTTAGGTGTAACCTGAAAGGTGAGTGGGAGCGAGCCAGAGTAAATATACGTAAAAATCTTGGAGAGGATATCGGAATCTCACGGCAGGAGCCTCGCGATCCAAGTAATAAAGGTAGCGGTCCAGCGTGTCACAGTAAAGTTGGACAGTGATTATCTCCTCCGTAGCAGAATTGGCAATCCGGAGAGATTTCTGCAAACATTCAAGCACACGCTTGCTGTCCTGGTGCGGGAACTAACCAGGAAGGGCGTTAGGATTAGACCGCTACGAACGGTATACCTGCTTACCGCTTTGATGTTGTCGGAGCCGACATCTTCCTCTTTTTCCTTGGTTCCATCCGGTGGGGCCAGCTTTTCCGCTTCTCCGTCAGCTGGGGATGTTTCCTGCCACCACATATGACTCGCCAGGCTCACTGCGGAAGACTGGTGAGGCTTCTTTAGAAGCTTGGCTCCATGCAGTGCAGCCTTGGTAATCAAAGTGTCGAAGTTATCGGAGCTAAAAACTTTGGCGCCTTGTAGTGTTCCGACAATGAGGGCCACGGCCTGCAATTGGGCGCGACTCTCCGAGATACTCTCTTCGTATACCGTGAAAGCCTGGACATAAAGGTCATATGTCAGGTCCTCAAATCCACACTCATCTGCGATTTGTGCAGCAAGCAGGAATAGTCGTAATGCAATTGCCGGGGCATCTACTTGTGTGGCCAGGATGGAGATTAACTGGCGAATGAATTTGATCGTTGCGGAAACTTTGGTCTTCCAGTCTTCTTCCTGTATTTCCCATCTGTACTATTCTTCAAAACCTCAAGGCAGAACTCACCAGGTGTTCCTGATTTTTACACCGTCTACACAGCTTGATCGCGGAGGTTATGAGTGCGGGGAAAGTGAACCGCATCCGTTCTCCGCCCAGGTCGAAGTGTTTCCTCGCCATTTGTAGAAGCTATGAAAGAATAAGGGCAGTGAATGGATGGCTGAGCGGTAATTACCTCAAATTGCGTATCGACGGAGTCAGCTCGGAAAAGATGGACCATTCGTGCAACCCAACCCTGTTCCTCAGCGATGTCCTCCCTGTCCGGGTACGGTCCCTGTCGCCTTGAATCTTTGTTTCCTTGGTGCTGACCGGCGGTGCCCGAATATAGACCAGAATCAGACTGATCCTTAATCAGAACATGGCATAGTTCAAGCACGCCGTTCACGTCTTCCGGGGTTTCAATGATCGTTTCGTTCTTCAAAATGGATGATATGACCGCGTGTGAAAGCGAACGTCTGGTTGAGTACGGTTGTTGTGAAAGCAGCGATGAATAACGGGGAATTGCGAGAAGAGTCAAGACGGATTGGTATGAGTTTATCGGCGCGACGAGAAGGGATGCAAGGTTGCTTGTTGTTTGAGGCGAGTGGACATCAGGACTACACATCAAACCCATGAGTTGGAGGCGGTATGGTGATTGTCAGAATATAACCTAACTTGTCTCCGTACTCCTTGATTTTTCCCTGAGCAAAGCCCAGAATCTGATCAACGTACTCTAGCTTGTCCGGATAGCAGCTCAAGGAGAGGTTGGTGAGAGAGACTAAAAGCGCGGTAATATCTTGGATGGACAGGTCGGGTCGAGCCTAGACACGAGTTTATCGGGATGTTTGAGCACAGAAACGCATACAGACCTTGATGAGTTCAACAATTTGCTGCCAAAACACCTCGAACAATTTGACGTGTTCGGGGACCCCCCTGAACTTGTGTACCGTGGTGTCACCTTTCTCATCGTTTTTTGACTCCCCACTCACAGGCTGAGTGACCTGGGTGAGGTCTCCAACGTCCTTGGCCGGTGCAGAAGTGGGGCTTTGTGGTTCTGAGCCCCAAATGTCAGCATCCACATTCTGCGCCCCGTTACTGCCTGCCGTAGACGCATTTACACGTAGTTTGGCCTTCTGTATTTTGACTTTCTCGGCCAGGCGACGAGCAGCGGCCTCCTCTTGCCTCTTGGTTTCCTCTGGGTCCTCGCTTTCTGCCTCCCGCGCTGCATACGCCGCAAGCCTATCAATCAACGAGATGACTATTTGCTTGATGTTGACTTTGGGGTGTAATTGGGCAGTCGCGGATAAGAAGGGACCCAGAGTATGGAGGTGAAACTCGTCCGTGAATACCTAGTTGTGTTGTCAGGGGGGTTCGTTTTTCTGGTATTCAACGCACCTGAATGACAACTTCCATCAAGTATTCTTGCGCGATAACATCCTTACAGTTGACCACTTGTTCTAAAATTCCTGGGAGAATAACCTTCTGATAGAGGTCCAAATCCACGCCGTCTAGCTGACTGAGCCGAACCAGGTTTGTACCAACGAGAATACGAAGCTCCTTCCGTTCCATCTCTCGTTTTTCCCGATCCCGTGAATGTCCCTGGTGTTGCAGGCGTACCCACAACTTGTTCATTTCGATGAAGTTGGTGAGCACAAACGAAATGGAGTCCTGTAAGTTACCGGAAGGCCTAGAGTATTTCAGTACAAAAGCAGCGGCAACTCGTATTGTCGACTTACCCCGTTTCAACACCGATCGGTAGGTGGTCCCTGGTCTGGCCACTCAAATAGTGACGCAGGAAAAGCCCGCGGATTGGGTGCAAAATGCCTCTCGACATTTCCATCATATCCTTCATGACTTCTTTGACCGGTGCATCATTGATGGACATGTAGACCGATCCAACCGTAATCATCAAGTACAGTCTTGGGACGATGTTCCCAGCATACTGAACCAACTCGTATAAATCTGCCAGGTGATGCTTGCCTTGCGTGTGGGCGTCATACAGATAGTTGGATAAGTATCTGAGGGCGTCGAAAACTGCCATGTCTGGAAGTCTATCAGGTGAAAGATCCACTGAAACCCTTGTAACCGAACGTACAGAGTTCGTAGTATTGCTTTGGCGATAGAGAAGAAGTACGCAGTTCCCCAAGCATCGCACTGGCGCTCTTCAGCCCGTCCATGAGTTGATCCAATTCCTAGAAAAGTTCAGAGAATTCACGGGCTACGAAGATAATGAACAACATACTAGATGCCGTTTCATCTGCTGCACCTGAATCTTGACCGTGTTAAGAGCGTCACCGAGCATTTTGCCCTCTTCTGTAGCGGGGACGGCCTGCATGGTGAATTCCTGGGGTGCCGAATGTAGCGGAAGGCGGATACGGGACGACGAGTTGTGGATGGAAGGGGCGAGCCGACCCCGCAGCTGCGATGATTTCCATTTCTGGAAATACAGTCAAATCGTCATTTCTTTAGGCCAGCAGGTAGCCCACAGCATATCTCGAGTTTGACAACAGCTACACATACAAGTAAGGAGGTATATTACAATCACAAATCGATCAACAATGCTTCTTGTCTATCGGGCTGCTGGATGGCTGACTGCGGAACAGAGGGCAGGTAACTAGATTGAGGGGCTAAAGTAGGTGCGGTGGGAAAACTTGGTAATGGAGACGGGTTAGCATTCGTTACTCCTTGCCATAACGGTGAGAATGTGCGGAGATTTCCGGCAGAATTATCTCCTTGCTGTGGGGGGGATGGTGCAATGTGCGAGGACGTCGGTATGGGCGCGTATCCTTGGTTAGGTGCAGTTTGAAGTATTGACGAATCCGCGACTTGTGTGGGATGAGGAAATGGCGCGGGGTAATTCCCAATGGGGTGCGATGCAGGTGTGATAAAGGAGGGAGGTGTGTATGTGACACGCGGGGAGGGAGGCTGGATCTGTCCATACGCAACGGGCTGCGTCTGAGGGGATACCAGAGTAGGGGAAGATACCGGCGGCGGTGAACTCCAGGTATCTGGTCCTACTTGTCGGAGTGTGCTCGGATATGTTGAGGCAGTGGTTGCAGTGCTTCTCCTGGGAGGGTGTGCTACTTGCGCGGAAAGCAACTGGTCGTAAAGTTTGACCGCTTGGGATAGTTTATCATGCATCTCCGTTAGCAAGTCTATATGGACTCAGCGACAACACTCGATGCCATAAATACAAAAAAGCTCACTCTCGCGGCGGCTTGTATCATCAAGACTCATTGCAAGCCTTGGCCGCAATCCATTTGCTTGATCGTAAAGCTGGCTCAACGTGGGATATCGACTGATATCTCTACCGTCCGGGCCATTTTGTGCCTGCTCCACGGTCTGGGAAAACGTCATTATCGTGTCCGACTCTCGAAGGTCCATGTCGTAGTTGGGTAGATTGGACAGTGGATTCGCCAGGCGAGAATCTTGTTGAACATTAACCCGGTAGGGAGACGGTGCCACCGGCTGGGAAAAATCAACCGGTGAAGGGGCGCTGGGCATCATATTAGGTGCGTCTCGTAGGCTCTCCTCAATTGCAGCCTTTAGATCGGGGTCGTCATCGAGGTCCGAGCCGGTGGGATTGCTAGTAGGAACTTTTGTTAAAGGCGGCTGAGAGGGGGCATAGCCAGAGCGGCTAAGGACCCCAGAAGCTCCCGCCTCCTCGAGGGACAGTTGTATTGCTCGCTGGAGGTCCATATCTGCATCTTGCACGAGTTTACTACGTGAGCCGCGGGCGTTGGAGGAGTGATGGGGTGTCTTGAGGACATCAAATCTGTGTTATAGCAGGTTTATAACTCGCATCGAAATTCTGACCAGGAAGCCCACCTCTTATCTTTAGCCCTGGTCAACTTCACGAAACAAGATTCACAAACGCGGACTTCTTGGGTGATGCCGAAATGAGGTAAAGGAAGCGACTTGCTGGAACATTGGTGATCGAAGACTTGGCCACAGTTGCGACAGTGGTGCTTTCGGTTTGTGAAAGTGAACTGGGTGCGGCACCGCATACAGACATCCGAGTCTATCCAATCTGGGGCGGTCTGAGTATCGACCATCGCCGATGAGGTAGAGGCCGGGTCTTGTGGGGGGAAGCTGAAACCTACGGGTTCGTGAGGTTCAGTTTCCTGCAAGAGATTGGCCCTCGTACCTTCGTTTTTTAGGGTCTTGTATACCTGCAAAACGTAGCCCAACGTAGGTTTCCCTTCAAATGCGGACGCCCAACTCTGTATCAGCCTCAGAATCTTCGCCTTGACTTGCGGGTTCAAAGCCGGAAACTTGAGGATCGAAACGAGGTTATCCATGAATTCCTTGGACGAAATTTCTGCGAGAAAATGGTCTCCGCCGTTTTTGACACACAGGTCTACGAGCTGCGAGATGGGTTAGACACGTGTCAGTTGGTCTGAGTAAGTGCAGTACGCTTAACGCAGAAAGCTGAACGTTAGGGTTCTTGTGATCAAGTCTTCGCTTCAGAGAGCGCATAGCATCCTTTGAGGGGACGGACTTGGACTGAATCTGGTCACAGATTTCTAGACTTAGTGCCATGTCCTCGGAACCTGCAGGCAGGAGCTCGGAAGTGGCCTTGTCTGCAACTAAAGTGAGCGGCGATGGGTAGAGGCACCGTTCTGAGAAAGTCGCACCTATAGCGTCATCGAGTTGGGATGTACCCCAAAGCCACGTTCCCAAGGAAGCCATCGTCTGAAATTCTGGTGGTGGTTTGGGAGTATTATAAGCAGATTCCTCTGGGTAATGATGCACAGTCCTGGCTGAGAGGGGACGCGCATTAGTCAGCGTCCTTCAAAAGGAGAAAATTCGGACTCCGCCATGAGTCAGCCACACCACGCCAGCCCGCGTCTCTCGATACATCCCTTGTGTTGAGACCGTCATCGTCCTGGACGTCGACCCCGTCCAACACTTTGTTTCAACTCGCGACAATTGTCGAATCCGACTGGCTCCACGTGTTCTGGTCTTTCCCGACGCCATTCGCTTGCCTAGACGCTAAACCTCACCGCCCGTCGTCATCCCACCGTCGCGCCTCAAAGTACTATACCTCGATTTATTCTCGTTTAATCCGCCCCTGCTTGCAATCCTCCACGTTCAGCTCTCTCAGTTTTTTTTCAACCATGCTAGGTCATCAGTTTGCTTATTCTGCGGCACCCATCCGCAAAGTACGCGAAGTTCAGTTCGGTATCCTGTCCCCCGAAGAAATCGTATGTTTTCCTCCCTCTTCTCTCGTTCTTCCCACTCATATTTTCCAGAAAGCATACTCCGTTGCGAAAGTTGAGCATCCGGAAGTGATGGACGAGACCACTCACCGGCCAAAAATTGGAGGATTGATGGATCCGAGGATGGGAACCATAGATCGGAACTTCAAATGTCAGACGTGTGGAGAAGGCATGTCGGAATGCTCTGGACATTTCGGGCATGTCGAATTGGCTCGTCCTGTATTTCATCCTGGTATGCGAGTGATTTATGTTTTCACATTGTCCGCTGACCACCCGACGTCAGGCTTCATTGTGAAAGTCAAGAAGATCTTAGAATGTGTCTGTGTTAATTGTGGAAAGCTAAAGGCTGACATCGTGAGTCGCGTCAACATTTCCTCTACTCGTTTCGTTCCCCACCACCCAATTTTCTGGGGGCTCTCTCCTTAATTGGGGAACCCCAAGCCTGTGCTACGTTAACCCTATTGTGAGGGTCGTTCTCCCTTCCCTGGTTGCTCCTTGTCGTCAGGCTTGCGCGGCTCTGGGATTCGGAGGACCCGTGGTCAGGTGAAATGGGGGCTGAACGAGGAGTGCGAAAACGTGATCCAGTCGCATGTCCACTCTGCGCTGGAGGAGATAGCGACTCGCTCTCGAAGGCGTTTCGCTTGCACTTGGTAGTCCCTTATCCCCAGCTCCGTGATCTGTCCCGTTGTTCAGCATGTCCACCTTGGCAATGTATCACTGACGTTTTACCTGTCTCCCGAATCACGTTGTGGGACATATAGTCGGATCCAAATTTTGCGGACCGTATCCGCCACGTTCGTGACCCAAAAACGAGGATGTCTGTTGTGTGGTCATTCTGTAAGACGAAGATGGTTTGTGAGGCCGATGAGCCCAAGGACGAAACGGAAGGAAACGAAACCGAGGAACCAAAGAAAGGGCACGGTGGCTGCGGCGGTGTACAACCTACGATCCGCAAGGAAGGGTTGAAGTTGTTCGTGCAGTACAAGAAGTCAAAGGACGAAGATGAGGTAATTGTACTGTTATCCATTCCCATTTGATTATCTCACACTATTCCAAGGAAATGAAATCATTGCAACCGGACAAGCGACTATTCTCTCCATCAGAGGTTTATGCCGTCCTTCGTAAAATCTCCGACGCGGATCTTCACCTGCTTGGTTTATCCGACGAGTATGCTCGACCGGAGTGGATGATTCTCACAGTGATGCCCGTCCCACCTCCGCCCGTCCGCCCCAGCATCGCAGTTGATGGTGGAACCATGCGAAGTGAGGATGATCTGACATATAAATTGGGAGACATCATCAAAGCCTCCGCGAATGTGCGGAGGTGTGAACAAGAGGGTGCCCCTGCGCACGTCATCACAGAATTTGAGCAGTTACTTCAGGTCCGTGAATCTTTTTTACTTCCCAAGAGGTATTCATCAAAGGCCGCCAGTTTCACGTCGCCACTTACATGGACAACGATATCGCTGGCATTCCACAAGCACTCCAGAAATCTGGACGCCCCGTCAAAGCGATTCGCGCCCGCCTGAAAGGGAAGGAAGGTCGACTCCGTGGTAACCTCATGGGAAAACGTGTAGACTTTTCTGCCAGAACCGTGATCACTGGCGACCCTAATCTCGAGCTCGATGAGGTCGGCGTACCGAGGAGCATTGCAATGAACCTGACGTATCCTGAACGAGGTTCGTGGTTTGTTTGCTACCGTTCTCCCACTGACTGTCACTATCAGTGACACCGCATAACATCGCTCATCTTCAGGAGCTTGTTCGTAATGGTCCAACGGCCTACCCTGGTGCTCGATACGTTGTACGCGATACCGGTGAACGCATAGATCTGCGTTACAACAAACGAGCGGATGCATTCCTCCAATACGGTTGGATCGTTGAAAGACATCTGAGGGATGGAGAGTATGTTTCCTTGCACGCATGACTCCTCAAGACCGGTCCCTAAACTCGTACCCAGTTTTGTGTTATTCAACCGCCAGCCAAGTCTGCACAAGATGAGTATGATGAGTCATCGCGTACGGTTGATGCCCTACTCCAGTACGCACGGCGGTCTCTGTCACCCTTCTTTCTCATCCTGACCCCCCTTTCAGCTTTCCGACTGAACCTTTCTGTGTGAGTTAACCTACACGTTAGAGGTCCTTAGGTTCTCAACAGTTACCAGAACCCCCCCTTACAATGCCGACTTCGATGGAGATGAGATGAACATGCAGTACGTAGCTACGATATATGGGAAGATTTTGGGCTAATGTGTACGTCAAAGTATTCCCCAGAGCGAGGAAACTAGGGCTGAGTTGAGTCAAATCGCCTGGGTACCTCGACAGGTAGGGCAAGCACAAACATCAGTGTAGAATCTATGATAAATCCCCCTCCTCCGCAGATCATCTCTCCCCAAGCCAACAAACCAGTCATGGGTATCGTCCAGGACACTTTATGTGGGATCCGGAAGTTCACACTTCGCGACGCATTTCTGGACTGGACTCAGGTTCAAAACATCCTGCTGTGGGTCCCAGATTGGAACGGAGACATTCCCATCCCCGCCATTCTAAAGCCAAAGCCTCTCTGGACCGGAAAGCAGATCTTATCGCTCTGTATACCCCGCGGAATCAATATCTACCGTTCACCTGATCCAAAATCTTCAAACCCAGTGTTTGACGACGGGATTATGATCGAGAACGGGGAGATCATATTCGGTATTGTCGAGAAGAAGACGGTGGGCGCATCTCAAGGTGGTCTCGTTCACGTTGTCTTCCGAGAGAAGGGTCCTGAGGCAACGAGGGGCCTTTTCACTGGGCTGCAGACCGTGGTTAACTACTGGCTGTTCCACAACGGCTTCAGTATCGGAATTGGAGACACCATCGCCGACAAGAAGACCATGGCCTACATCACCCGACAGATCGCTGAACGGAAATCCAACGTTTCACGCATCATCGAGGACGCTCATCACGATCGGTTGAAAGCTGCACCAGGAATGACCATCCGGGAGTCCTTCGAGAGCCGTGTAGAGCGAGAGCTTAATCTCGCCCGAGACCATTCCGGCCAGTACGCACAGAAAAGTTTGAAGGAAGACAACAACGTCAAACAGATGGTCGTGGCTGGTTCGAAAGGCTCCTTCATCAATATCTCCCAGATGTCTGTTTGCGTAGGCCAACAGAGTGTGGAAGGAAAGCGAATTCCCTTTGGCTTCCGCCACCGCACACTCCCTCATTACAATAAGGATGACTTCAGCGCTGAAGCCAGAGGTTTTGTGGAGAACTCCTACCTACGTGGTTTGACTCCCCAAGAGTTTTTCTTCCACGCCATGGCCGGTAGGGAGGGGTTAATTGATACTGCTGTCAAGACCGCCGAGACAGGATACATCCAGCGGCGATTGGTGAAGGCCCTCGAAGACGTTCAGGTGTGCTACGACGGGACAGTGCGCAACTCGTTGGGAGATCTCGTTCAATTTGTCTACGGCGAGGATGGGATGGACGGAGCGTTTATTGAGCGCCAGAGTATTGACACGTTCGCCCTCAACAACAAGGAGTTTGCTCACCAGTATCGCGTCGACGTCACCGACCCATCCGGAGGCTTCGTGCCGGGAACCCTTCAAGTGGGGATCGATGATAGCTCCCTCGAGCTACAGGCGAAGTTAGACGAGGAGTACAAACAACTTGTGGAGGATCGTCACCTCCTCCGTTATTTCGTCTTCCCACAGCAAGATTCGAGCGTCCCCCACTACCTACCCGTCAACCTTCACCGAATTGTCGAAAACGCCAAACAGATCTTCCACATCGACGCTCGGAAGCCAAGCGACTTGGACCCCGCATACATCATCGACGCCCTCAAAGCGCTATTGGAACGACTCGTTGTTGTCCGCGGCGACGATCCCCTCAGCCTTGAAGCACAACAGAACGCGACCTTGGCTTTCAGGATGCACCTTCGAGCGACTTTCAGCACCAGACGGGTTCTAGAGAGGCATCACCTCAATCGCGAGGCATTCGACTGGGTCCTAGGAGAGATCGAAACCAAGTTTAATCAATCAGTCGCTCATCCCGGAGAGATGTGTGGAACCCTTGCGGCACAGTCGATCGGAGAACCTGCGACACAAATGACACTCAACACATTCCACTACGCCGGCGTCTCGAGCAAAAACGTGACTTTGGGGGTTCCTCGCCTCAAGGAGATCATTAACGTTGCTACTAACATCAAGACGCCGTCTCTATCCGTCCACCTCCAGCCCGAGATTGCCAAGGATCGGATTCTCGCCAAGAACGTACAGCAGGAACTTGCATACACCACTTTGCGAACGGTCACAGCCGCAGTCGAGATATGGTACGACCCGGATCCCAGCTCTACTATTATCGAGGAAGACAGTATCTTTGTGGAATCGTTCTTTGCTATCCCTGACGAGGAAGTGGAATCAAAGCTCCACCTCCAATCACCATGGCTCCTTCGCCTCGAGCTCGACCGTGCAAAAATGATCGATCGCAAGCTCACAATGCCATATGTGGCCGGCAGGATTGCTGAAAGCTTCAAAACCGACCTGTTTGTCATCTGGAGCGAAGACAACTCGGAGAAGCTGGTGATTCGTTGTCGGGTACTGGGTGGAGCAGACAAGGACGAAGATGGGATGGGCACGGTCGAAGAAGACGTCTTCTTGCGCCAACTGGAGAACACGATGTTGGATTCGGTCAGTTTGCGTGGCGTCAAGGGGATTGAACGAGTCTTCCTTCAGGAACACGACAAGATCGTCATCACAGCAGAGGGTGGCATCAAGGGGCGGGATGAGAAGGAGTGGGTGTTGGAAACCGATGGCGTCAACCTGAAAACCGTCATGTGCATCGAAGGCGTGGATTTCCGACGGACGTATTCCAACAGCTGCGTGGAGATATTCAACGTCCTTGGAATCGAAGCCGCTCGAGCCGCAATCATGAAGGAACTCCGAAAGGTTATCGAATTCGACGGTTCGTACGTCAACTATCGACATCTCGCCCTCCTTTGCGACTTGATGACCCACCGGGGTACTCTCATGGCGATCACCCGACATGGTATCAATCGTGCGGACACTGGGGCCCTCATGCGATGTTCCTTTGAGGAGACGGTCGAAATTCTCATGGAAGCTGCCACTGTGGGGGAAAAGGACGATTGCCACGGTATCGCTGAAAACGTGATGTTTGGCCAGATGGCGCCCATGGGAACGGGTTCCTTTGATGTTGCATTGGACATTGATATGCTGAAGGACGTCATCGTGGATCACCGGTTGCCAGCTCAAAACATGCTTGCCGTCCAGTCAGATGGTGGTATGACTCCAGGACAAGTTGCGATGACACCCTACGATAGCAACTCTCCCATGTGGCATGATGCCTCATTCAGGGCAGAGGCGGCAGCATTCTCGCCGTTGGCCGTCAACGGTGGCGATGACCCAGCCAACTTTTCCTACTTGGGCTTCGGTCAGAGTCCCAAAGGTGCTGGCGGCATGTCACCTGCGCCTCCTACATATAGCCCAAGCTCCCCGAATGTGTATTCCCCGACCTCACCCTACGTGCCTGCCCAGTCCCCCTATCAAGCCACATCACCGTTCATAACGTCTCCATATTCCACATCTCCATTCTTCGATCGTTCACGAAGTGCGACGTCTCCAACATACTCTCCAACTTCCCCGGCACTCAACCTAACCTCGCCGAACTATTCCCCCACAAGTCCCCGTTACTCCCCAACCTCCCCATCATTCTCCCCTACGTCTCCTCGGTATAGTCCCCAGTCCCCATCCTTTAGTCCCACCTCCCCTCGGTATTCGCCCACAAGCCCGTCGTTTAGCCCGGCGTCTCCACGGTGTGAGTCCCCTCCCCCTACATAACCTAGAGCTCTTACTAACTTTCCATTAGATTCTCCAAGTTAGTAATGTGTTGTCTCTCGCCGTTTTAATTTTACTGACTCATCATTCCCTGCCCGCTCTCTCGCCGACGCTTAGCTTGTGAGTTTATTCAACAGTCCCATACCCGCAGGCTGACAGTATTTAATAGCGCCGGTCCAAATGTCCCCGTCGTCTCCAAAGTACTCCCCCACGTCACCGGCATCACCTTCTTCGCCGAAATATTGTTCGTGATTTCTCTCTCCCCCGTCTGAAACGCTTCCTGACATTTCCCTTCCTAGCACCCACTTCACCCACCTACTGTGAGTTAATATCCAGCCAGCTTGTCAACGTTAATGACGTCTCGTTCTAGCACCCGCATCACCATCCTATAGTCCTACATCGCCGCAGTGGTCGCCAACGAGCCCTGCACATGGCGGGAGGAACGGCACAAACAATTACTCGACATCTCCATCCTGGGAATGAAACCCCACGGTCATTACAGCTAGGCCTAGGAAACATCCAAACTCATTCTCGGGGTGCTTGGAGTACATATGTATTTACGCATTTAGAGATTTCAGAGCTTCGCTCTCTCTAATATGAAATTTGAAGATCGTATCGACTTGACCTTGTTAACATCAGACATCGTCACCGGCTGACAGATATGCCCGTGGTTGTATCCCACCCTGGTAGATCTTCAGTGGTGGCACATGATTGGATGTACTTTAGCAACCTCACCTATTGATACCGGTCTCGCCATCCGCCCTGTAGAACTGGGGCCGACGAAGTAGACTGCAAACCACAGCACCACCAAGCCCGATGTTGTGAACCAGTCCAAATTTCTCTGTTGCTCCAGGAACTTGCATTGGGCCAGCCCCTTCACAGCTCATGAGATCTCGTGTAGACCAAGCACCGGATGATACTTACATCCTCGCAATTGCATTGTAATATAAAAGTGCATTCCAAGGCCCGTTGCGCCCAGGGGGTGACCCTTTGCCTAAAGGAGATAAGTCTCTGTGTGGAAGGACATGAGAGTGCGGCCCACCTCTAAGCCGCCACTTGGATTGACCACGTACTTGCCTCCGTACTGACCAAATCAATTGTCAGAAAATCAGAGAGCGGGTGGATTAGCATCCGACAATACAGTATTATCACTCCGTTCGACCAACTCAACAGCTCCTCCAGGTGAACAGAGGCGCAAGGCGTCGTACGTGATCAACTGGTATTCGATTAGAATAACTCCCAGACAACGTGGGAAGCTCACCTCGTTGGTCGCGAAGCAGTCGTGGAGTTCAATGACTGCGACTTGGTCCCTCCCCTCACCTTGGGGGAACCCTGCCTGAGAGAAGACTTCGTCGGCACACCGTTGTGTCATGGTGAAACCAACGACTTCCATTGCGCTCCGCATTTCGAACGTTTCAACACCATCGGTCACCAATGCATTCCCCACGATCTCTATCGCTTGGTTTTCTAAACCACGTCGGTGGACAAAATCCTCAGATGCAATAATACAACATGCTGCACCGTCCTTGAGGGATGTCAGATTTTTGGACCGGGGGGTTACTACGATTGATACATACTGATGTTGGGCTGCACATAAACTTTGTGAGCTCGTTGGTGATTCCCTGCGAGGCCATGACCTGTTTGGTGCTCCATCCGTTACGGAACTGTGAATACGGATTTTTCAAGGAGTGCTTATGGTTCTTGGAGGCTTCAAATAAAGTGTTGGAAGGGGGTCCCCGGGGAAGGGGAGAACCTTCACCTATCTTGGCGAAATGTTCTATAGTTCCGCCATACTTCTTGATGTACTCAGTACCGGCATCGCCGAAGAACCGTGCCGCACCGGGTCCTTTGTTTGCACCGAGGGATGCATTTTCAAGCTCTTGTCTAAGGCTGCTGAGAGGCTCCAAAGGACTTGGCCGATCCGGAAAGTGAGTACCCTGGGAAGAACCGTTAAAGAAAGGTGAGATGAAGCAGTGCCATTGAACATGCCAAGGACCCCGGCGCCATCTGCTCAAATCCTAGAGCCATAACACACTCGGCGGCACCGTATTTCACGAGGTTGTTGGATTGGTATAACGCTGTGGAACCCGTTGAACAGTTATTGTTGACATTGACGATGGGTATGCCGGTCAGCCCGAGGTTATACAACGCCCGCTTTTCACTGTTTTAGTGCTTGTGAAACCTCCGGGGAAGGGCAAGTACCTGGCCAGTCGTGGAGTCTCCGTAGCAATGTCCAACGTGAGCCGCTTCAATAGAGTCGTATGTGATACCTGGACGCGGTTCAACCATATTCTAAGAGAAAAACAGGCTGACTCACCTGCATCCAGCAGCGCTTTTGTCGCAGCCTCTAGCCCCATCTAAAAACGACTTAGTCTGTGAACTGGACCGGTGGAAGTGGACTGACATCTTCTGTCGCTCTCTGTCCCTTGGGCTTTGTGAACGACGGACCTAATTGAGCCTACTGTGTCGTGGAAGAGAGTAATACGCTCACTTTGACAAACGCGGTGCATCCTACACCGATAATAAAAGTCTGTCTCTGTTTCTTTGAATCGGACATTGTCGCGGACGTGGCGAAATCACCCCGCATCTAGCCGATTCGATCATTCGATCGGGACATCCCCGGTAGTAATTGGTAACCGGTAACCGTCTGGTCACTCGAAGAGATAATTGACGAGCTCGACAACGACATGGACGTTCACACTATTTCCTATCAACCTGTATTTACTCTTCGCAGTAACCTCTGCTGGCCAGGTAAACGGTCCGGAATCGGTACCGAACCCAAAGAGTCTCGATAATTCCTCTGGTGAGAAGTATCGGAGACGCAACGGTGCTAAGATTGTTGTGGGATTGGAATCACCTTCAGCCTGTGCTTGGAGGAAACGATCGAACGTTTCCTTCGTCTGGATTTACACGTTGGCCTTCATTTCATAGATCGGGCCGGTCAGGGACTTACATCCAGCGACTCGTTCTCCTGGAGGATGGAACCAGTTCGTTCGACCATTTTTGTGTATCCTGCAGATTGGTTAGAGGGCCAACTGAACTGGTGGTAGGAACTACGAACCCCTAGTAAAACAGCACGTTCTACATGAGGCCGGTAGGACGATGTCGAACAATCTTCCCCACTTCTCGAGGACCCGAGGGGGTATGGTGCAGTCGGCGAGGCCGCTTGATTCGGGAGGATCGAGATAATTTCGAATGGCACTCACACCGGGCGTTACCTCCGACTGACCCCTGTCATCTACCCAATCCGTTCTACAACCTGGGATGTGCCTCATAATTCCCGCAGTGGAAGTTCCACCCGGAAAGGAGAACGGTTCGAATCGAGCTAAAAGATAATATCGCAGACGAGAGTTCGGAACGCCAAACGATAATGGGGTGAGGAAGAGTTCGAGAACATTGTATCCAAGGCGAGAAAGCGCTGTGAGCAGTGTCTGCCTGGTTCGGGATGTCTTGCGGTTGAGGCTCAGCAAGAAAGCAAAAGACGGAGGGGAGATGATGTACCTCGAACCCAGCCACGTTCTCGATCAGCAACCAACCGGGAAGAGCATTGGACGCGGCCAAGGACGGGAGAATATCGTTGATTAGGTAGAGAAATGATCTAGCCCGGGGGTCGCCATTGTCCCTAGGCATCGGGTTGAGGATTGTATATGGCTGGCAGGATGGGGACAGGAGCCAGAGATCAGCTGCATATGCTGCCAGGTTTTCGGCGGATAGTGTGCATATATCAACCTATATCGTCTTCAGTCACCGCTCAAATCGCGTGGGCGGGAGCGTGTGCACCTGTTTCACGGTAGTCTCTGGGAAGTTATGGGAGTACACTCTACAGGCGAGCTGATCCCAATCGAAGGCGGCAAGGACTCGCGCATCAATGGAGCTCTTTTCAAGGGCATAGTGAAGACCACCTGGAGGTCGGGGTGAGTAGTGAGCAGAAAAGGTAGATGTACTCTTGTACCTATCCCACAGTAGAACTCGAGGGCGGTTATCGCCATTTTATGGCTTTATTTACGATTTCTTTCCGCATTCTCCTTCGGTTACCGCGATCACGTGCGGCCTCGTCGAACCAGGAAGTTTAGTTGAACTTTTGGAGTTTTCCTTCAGGAGGGTTTTCCGTGGGCCCCCATGTCCTCTCCAGCGTGAGTGTCTCACCTACCTGCAGAACCAAAACCTCACACCCGACCCCACAGCTCTTCAAAGCTTCTAACACCCCAAAGGCAAGCCTATCCATCTAATCCAAGGACCGCCCGGCCGTTTGTTCACCTCACCTCCAGTCCAAATACCTGTGCCGCCTACGTCCAGGGACAGGACCACTCCCCATCCGTCACAGAGTATGCAACCTCCCAATCGCACCCAACTTGTGATCTAACTGCATCACAGGCCTTTTCGAAATGCCTCGATGATGACGCAAACCATGGAGTACGACCAGCAGTGTGCCTCCAGTTTCATGACCCCAGAGTCAAGGTTCGTCCTGCTTCCCCCTTCATTCACCCTCACCTCAAACCATCTCCAGCCCTCTACTTGTTCATACGAGAAGTTCCCCCCTTCCACAACGGTAAGCATTCTCATATCCAATGGTCACACAGCGCTGAGGGATCAGCTAGAATAAGTACACCATCCAATCCTAGGCGGACATTCTCGTATGTTCCCATTTTGCTTTCCCATCGTCGCTCGTTCACCCCCGTTCAGTGCTCTCAGACCTGGATCTGGGACCACAACTCCGACCCGAATTCGTCAATCCGCGCCACCGTCCCGATTGTCATCCCCTTTCGCTGAGCGAAGCCCTACTGATGAATCAACACCCACCAAAATTGCAACTCCACGGAAAAGCCCTCAACTTTCCCCTTCCCCTGTCCCTTCGCTCAACCCCGCCTTCGTCAATGATGTCTTCTCCCGATACAACGCCCAAACCCAGCCACCACTCATCGCTCCATCTCCTCTCCCTGTGCTGCACGGTGAAATTAACCTTCTTGCTGACTCCCGTATTTCAAAAATCGAAGAAAACGAACTTCATCGCCCAGATTACCAGAAACGGGCCCAGCGAACCCCATCCCCTCTCGCCAATTCGCTTCTAGGTGATCCCTTCTCTCACGCCCCTATATCCCTCGGCGTAACCGAAACACCCGCGAGAGGCAGACGGTTAAAGCTTTTCCAGGAAACCTCCGAGGAGAGTTTCGAAGAGAGCTTAATGATTAATGGCTATGTTCATCGTGGCGGAGTCAGCCACAACGGTCAGCTTTCGCAAACAACTCTCGATTGGCTTTGCCACCCCACCTCTACAATACCCTCGCCTCACTTGTCCTATCCGTCAACCATGCTTTCCATTCCTCTCCCAAGTGATCCCCCGCGGACGGAAAACGAGACTAAGAAGCGGAAGCGCTTAGATTCCTTCCTGCCTTCTACTCCGTGTACCTCAAAGCTTCGGATCGTCGATGTAGAGGGCAAAGGCAGGATTCTCCTCAATGCGGAAGAAGAGGCGAATCTACACGAAACGTTTGGTGGTGGAAACCTCATACGACAAAAACGTCCTGTTGGCAAGCGGAAGCTCAAAGTGGGTAGAAATGGGAAGCCGTCGCCCTTAAAACAAAATACTCCCGGAGCCCCTCACAATCTCGCGGGCTTAGCATCAGTTGGTCCGGACTGGCCTGATGCAGAATTCCCATGGTCCCTCAAGGCTGATCAGCTTGCCCGCGCCCACTGGGAGACTCAAGCTGAGAAGTTGCGCTGGATAGAAAAGTTCTTGGATCGGGAGTCTGACTCGGAAAGTGAGGGCGAAGAAATCATGCCTTCCTCTGCTTGGGGGGAGTTATATCAACATCCGCCAATGCCTTGCCGAAGGGGTAGGGGAAAGATGGTTCCAATCAAGGCCACCGACCGACGGAGGACAGGAATTATGGTCTTCCCAAGTGATCCTGCCGATGCTCGAGCTGCACTCTTATCAAGACGCGCCGTGAGAGCCTGGACCCTCCGTCGTACCTCACAAACACGTCACCCTAACCCCTCAAGTGATAACTCTGGAAGCGGGGAGGATGTCGGTTTCTGCGTTTGCGAAGGGAAGGTCAAGGATCGTGGCTTGGTACAGTGTGATGACTGCGAACGGTGGTACCATCTACGGTGCATCGGGGTCAGGAATGTTGGAGAATTAGGTGGATTGGACGATCCCTGGTATTGCCCCGGGTGTCTGGAAGCCACCCGCCAAACCGTTACTCCTGAGCCCACAATCCCTTCTTCTGAACCTACTATCGTCCCAACGGACGACGACTGTCCAGGAAGTTCACCCAAAGATCCCCTCTTTTTCGTTGGCGATTCGGAACGGTCGCCTTTCCCGACATGGCATCCTCATGCACGCCCATCGACCCCTACCCGCGACAACGCTACTTTTGAACCACTCTCTGGTTCTTCCTCAACGGCATACTCAAACAAGGGCGGTCCTTCGACGCCGCAAAATCCTTCAAGCGGATTAGCACGGATCTGCGAGACACCAAACCTATCTATTAACGTTGACGGTGGGGAATCTATCTTCGATCTTACGACAACTCCGTCCAGAGGGATGAAGTTCAGCACATTTACGCCAAAAAGCATCGGCCCCTGGTCCTATAACTCTCGTACGAATACGACCGGAGTGGGCTTCCATACACCCTCGAGGAGACACACAGGATCCGTTAACAGACTCATGGGTCGTGTCGACTCTGTTTCCGGGATCGTTGCTCGACCAGTACTGCAGGACAGCCCTACTCGGAGAAAGGAGGGCGCCCTCGGCCGTGTATTGCATTCGCGACGTTTGCATGAGAGCCCGATGGGCTTCGGGGGCCTCACGAGCGGGGGAAGGTTTGGCGGGTTTCCTGCGCCGGAAGAATCGCCGGTTGTCCGATCAGCTGGGAAGAAGAGGATGAGGGAAGAAGTGGATTTAGGAGATGGTATCTCTGCGGAGGAATGAGTTGTCGCGTTCATTAAATATATATCTATATACACTGTCGTACACTACTGTTTTCTTTTACATCGCCGACATATCCGTCGTAGGAGGGTGCTATTAACCGAGGTCCAACGTTCACTAGTCACTCCTCGATATCTGGGGGTTTCCGCATCCCGCACACCGATGAAATCGAATAATCAAGTGTCTGGGCGGCGCCAGCTTACCTGGTGGGGTCGTAGTAGACAGGAATTGCAGTCCTTCGGGAAACGCCCATCCCTGCTCACCTGGTCTGGCCACGCATCTGGATTAGATAGATTATATTCTACAGTACTCTCAGTAGCACACTCTATCCACGAACCCACCCGCCTTTTCGTAGTTTCCGTATAACGCCCTTTGTAGTCTCTCCCCACTCAGTTCCGAAACCAGTCCCCTATCACTCAAGAATTCCACATACCGTCTCCAAGCCTCCGCACCTTTCTGCGTCTTACCATGCATATCCGCGCTCAGTGTATTTTCTAGTTCCTTGTCGACCTTTCCCGCCTTCAGGGTCGCGATGCTTCCAACGATGAACAAGCCCCGCTTCGCTCTCGTCAGGCCGACATTCAGCCTCCGTCTATCCGCAAGGAAACCGATGTGTCCCCGAGTGTTGTTCCGGACGGTCGAGAAGATAATGACCTCTTTTTCTCGACCCTCGAAGCCATCTACAGATTTGATTTCTATGTTTGCGAGTTGCATTGTCCGCTGCTCGCCTAGCACCCGCTTGAACCGTTCTACGTTTGCCTTGTTCTTGTTGAATAGTCGATCTAGGAGCGAGACTTGCGCCACGTATGGGGTTATTACACCGATGTCCGATCCGCGGAGGCCCTTAGACGGAGAATCAGCACGCCCACCACCACGCGGCATGTGTTAGGGTATACGAACCTTATTATGAAGGAGTAGGTCTTCGACGATACTGCAGACGATATACGCTTCGTTCCAATTCACTCTGCTCCGGTCCTTGAAAGATTCGGTCCCAGCATGGTCTAAGAAGATGAGACTGGGACGATTGCCAGTAGCAGGGTTGGCCCTCAGATGACTTGAGACCGGTGGCTCCAGAAATGACGCAATGTTCCCAACAGAGTCAACGGTACCATCTGACAGGGAAAAGTTGTAAAACTCTGCTGATGGGAATCTTGAGATATCCGGGTGCATGCGATACTGAATATCGAGCATTACAGAAGGGATGACTGTTAAGGCGGTCAAAACTGATGATATAGATATGGGAGAGAGAGAGGGACGACACATACCCCCCTCTTCCGCGAGACGCTCAAAGAGACTTATCCCGAGGCCATTTGATTGTGCCTCTTGACTCTTGATTACTGGCGGCAGTTGCTTGTGGTCACCGATGAGCGCGACATGCTGGGACTGGAAACAGTTCGTCACCAAAAGGGCAGCGGGACAGCATCGGACAGCTTACACCCTTCATGAGCGGGATGAGGGAAGCAGGTTCAGTTGACATTGAAGCTTCATCCAAGAAAACCACAGGGAAGTCCATGAGGTTTAACGACTGAGACCCAGAGCTGATGCAGGTAGTGCATACCTAAAAATGTACATAAGCTCACCGAAAATATAGAAGGTGGAGAAACGCACAACGTCTGCGCTTTTCAGCACTTCCGTTTGCATTTGCTGGTGCATAGCCAGTTTTCTGGAGCTGGACTTCGAAAGTTTTGCGTATAATGTGCTCCGATGGATTTTCAGACGGGAGAGCTCGCGAGAGAGACCCCCCCGCTCCTGGTGTTCGAGGATAAGGGTGCGTGTTCGCTTCAAATCCTTTTCGAGCTGCTCCACTTTCTTCGAGACGACCTCATACTTTGGATAGAGGGGATGTTGCTCGAGCTTGAACTCAAGTGAATGCTCCTGCAAGGTCGACTTGATTTGTCCGTAGCCGATCCGAACCGGATCCAGCCCTGCGTTCACAAAACCTTCCACCAAGTTATCGACCGCAACATTGGTATATGTGCAAACCATGATTGGATGTACGACGGCAAAGTGTTTCTTTGACAATGTGTTAGCAGGCGGGCGCAATAAACAACAACCAAGTTCACCTTGAGGAGTTTGACGGTTTCGATGATGGTTTTCGTTTTTCCGGTGCCGGGGGGCTATGGCGGGGTGAATTTTGTCTGTTTCAAATCCTCAAAGCATGTGCTGGAGAACGTACCCCTTGAATGAGGCTCATGGCCTCGCCAATCATCGTGGCAACCGCCCTGATCTGGGAAGCGTTTAACGACAAAGATGGGTCTCCTTCTACTCGAATGGGATTGGGTCGCATATATCTCTTCGCCCAGCTCATGATTCTCATGTCTTGCTTGAAAACGCCTCTCGAGTCTTTGGAGGCCCTGTTGCCGTGGTCGAGGGTTTCGTGCGAGACGTAATTGACTTCATCTGCTCGCTGGAGAGGGGTGGAGTGCGTGGACTCGGAGGTCGGGGAAAACGAGCCAAGGAGGATGTGGCGAAGGTAAGTTCCATGAAGCATATACCTTTGTCCATCACCTACTGCCTGCTCAAGGGCGGACACGTCATGCGAAAGGCGAGATACTGCGTTGACCATGCGGTCGTGCGCGATATTTGATTGACCAAGGTCTAACCTGCACAAAAATCGAGGGAAGTCAACACGTTTTCAAATGAAGGAGAGAGCGGCTTAACCTCCAACGTCCCTCCTCGAGCTCGGGAAATGATTGCTGAAAGGCAATCTTGATTTGGGTTGGTTTGTGGTCAATGACGTTGCCTGTGTAAGGGACATCCTCGAGAGGGTCAGCTCGAGAGACGAGGATAGGCGAACCCTTGCTGGACAGCCAAAAAATTTAGACGCAAGTACACGGAAGAAAGGAACACAAAACCTCACTCAAAGACGTGGGCAGGGAAAACGATACCAGGGCCGAGCGCAAAACAAGCAATGGGTCTCCTGGTTTTTTGAAAATCCACCCAGTATGCCTTGGTATCGGTGATGCAATAGCCCTCTTGCTTGAGACGATCTAACCTCCAATTCGAGAGGCGCTCTTTAACGACAGCCTCATTTTCCGCGTGCTCAGATGATAAAAGGGGGAGAAAACTGGAGAACGGTGTGAGCGGTTAATTCGTATGGAGGAAACACGGCGTATCACGGACTGATCCTTGTACTTCTGGATGTGGTGATTATAAGGGTAGCTATCTGTGGGGAGTGGGGGTTGTACCCGCTTTTCGAGGTCCCTTTGAACGGTACTGAGCAGAGGTCTGGGGCCAGGAACGCGTAACCTCCAATCAAAACGCGGAACGTGGTCGGTTACGGAGGAATTAAGGTGTTCCCTGGCGTACGCAGACTCATACGACGACAGGGACCTAGATATAAGACAATGGTGATCCAAGCATGGGGTTCGAGGGCGAGCGAGGACCGTTGGTATGCGGTTCAAGTGCCTCATAGGATTGAGGACATGACAACCTGAGAGAGGGAGGTAGCTTATGTGATCGAGCGCTCAGACGAAAATCAGATCGATATATGAACACAAGTGTATATGGCAGGAATAGTGATACAAAAGAGATACATGCAGGGGCGAGTATTACTATAGAATAAAACATCTATAAGTATGTACAAGAACGGACGGGGTGAAGCGCATAAGCACGGTATAAGTGCAGTGTGACCAAGTAACCCGAGAAGGAGGGTGAGAAAGCGAGAAACATCGATAGCAGGATAGCAATCAGAAAGTGGAAAGCACGAGAGGACCAACGCCTCGGAGGGATTGAGGTTCGATTTCACGGGGCACACGATACTGGAAATCTGGGCAAGTACCGTGAGAAAGAGAGAGAGCGGCAGGCAGGGATGGTTAAACTGACCTCCATCTTTGAAAACTGGGTTCAACTTGACACGACGGAGCTCCTCCTCCTCACGCTCCATGTCAATCTCGAACTGTGCCTTACATCCAGGCATTCGGTAACCCTCAATGGTATTCGTCTTCTTGGGGTACCAACGACCACCGCCGGTCTTCTTGCAGATCGCGGAGGAATGTCGGAGGGGATAAGCGGACAGCTCACCGAAACCATCGTCCGATCCAGGGACTTGTGAGGGTGGTGGTGGGGGGATCTGTGGGAAGTCGGGTAGAGTATGGGTTCGCCTGACGGTGGGTCTCGGCAAATGAGAGACGGAATCGGACGGAGTGGAGATGACAGAGGAGCTAGAGGAATGCGGAAGTTTGATGTCGCAGGTTAATGGGCTGGAGAAGGAGAGATCTGGTGTCCTTGGCAAAGCTGGGAGACCGTTGATCTGGTCATAACACTCGATGCAGACTCTAGATTGAACGATCGGAGACGAAGGAGATTCGAACGCGGTGATGGGGACACCCCGAGGGGGGTGGATAAAGTTGAGACCAGAGGTGTCGAGGAGAGGGATTAAGTGAGGACTACAGTCAGCACAGAAGATACCACCACACTTTCTACAGTGCTGATAACGAATCGGAATTAGACGAGGGAATAAGAGCAGAAATAGGGCGACGCACATGTCTGCGGTCAAAGAGGGTAAAGGGCTTGCGACAATTGAAGACATCACAGTGGCCTGCCTGGGAATCTTCCTGGAGAGGTATGACACGTCAGGTGGGGTTATAGAGAGAAGGGGTAAACAAGAAGGCAGACCTTCCAAAGGTGTTTGGGAAGGAGGACTGCAAGATGTTCGTTTCTTCGGGGCGAACGAGAGGCGAGGGAGGAAGAAGGGGAAGTAGGCTCTGCTGTAACGACGGAGGCGGTTAATGTGAGAAGACGGAGAGGATTAGTGACGACATGGGGGGACGTACGGTTAGGCACGGGGTCATTAAGGGCATTGAGGGATGGAATGAGATATCTGAGGGTGGAAGGGAAAGCAGGAGACATGAATGATGACGAGCAAGGACGGAGGAGGAGGAGGAGGAGGAGGAGGATGGGAGGTGGACAGTGGACCAACGGAATATTTATTATTGGATATTTCTTTCTTTTGATGCCACGTGCAAGATCCGATCTGTCGGTTATTCTTCGGCTATTCCGCAACAGCCCCGCCCAAAAACAAATTCGCTCTCGACAACGGTCAGCATCCCAAGTCTTGCACTCTCCACGAGTCGGCTGCCCATCCTCGCCGAGACAGCGGTGGTCGAGTTTCCCTGTAGAACGGCTCCCAGGTACCACACAGCCTCTTTCTTTGCCAACCTTTGCTTTCTTTCCCGGACGGATTTGCTCCCGCCATCAGCGGGTATCCTCCTTGGCAACCTCCTCAGCTGCTGGCATGCTTCCAATACCACCCGTTCTCTGACGCTCGCTCCCACTCCATTGAATCCAAACTGTTCGGCAGCGTTTAATGCCCCCTCCAATATTCCAACAAGCTCCATCGGAACATCCACCGTCTGCTCTAACCTCTCAAACATCCGCTCCATCCAAGGGAAAATCGAGCGGACCAACCGCACAAGGACAGCTTCCGTCAGTATACCAAATGTCCGATCGCACTCCTCCTCGACCAACCTCTCGAGTTGTTTCGCGTGCTTGGCTCGCAACCCGGTGGCCTTTGTGAGCTTCTGAACGACTGCAAACAGGCTTTGAAGCATTCCGCGGAGCATCCAGTCAACAGCCGAGAGGACGTCACAGATCTCCCCTGGGTTTCGACCGGCCTCCGTCATCACATCCGCCATCTTGCCCAGTTCTTCGAGTCCAGAACGAACGACGGCAAACGTAACCGGAATCACCGTCAATGAAAACTCTTCCCTCTCCGCCACCGAGTCGGATGTCCTGGTCAGCAGACCATCTTGTGCCCTCATCAGACGCTCGTATATCGTCAGCGCCGATCGACCACTGATTGTAATCGCCCCTGGTCGATGTCCAGATGAGGCAAAGGACGATGATAATCTCATAGATCATAGGCGGGCGCACTCACCATCCAAACTGTGGCCAGCCACCTTGCCGTTAAGCACTCGTTCCAGACCAGGCCTTTTTCTGATCTCAGCCTTGTCCTTCTTTCCACCCCTCTTTTTCCCTTCATCTGGCATCGCGTGCCCTGCCGCATTTGTCTCGATCAGACGCTCTGTGAAAATCTTTACCGCCTGCCTGCTCGCGTGATTTTCTGTTGAGATCCGTACCTAGCTTGTCCCAGTCAAACATCCGTTCCAGTTTCGAGCACCGGGTCTCGAGCTCCAACGCCCGCCCCCTCCAATCTGCCAACTGAACATCGCCCCCAGGACAAGGGAACCTGTCCCGGAGGTCTAGTACGTACGCTGTTGACAGATGGTCGGTCGGATCACAACGGTCGAGATCTCGCCATGGCCGCTTACCAATGTACGACTGTCTGATTGGTTTGAACCGTAAGGCGACCAATGCCTGTGGGGAATCAGATGCCAGCAAGTGAAACAACGACGGTCCGGGAACTTACGACTGCGACGCGGATCTCGGTGTTTTTCTCCCTCATGGTTACAAGTTTCAAAAGATCAAAGCGTGAGCGCGTAACACCGGGTCCGCCCGGAACTTTAAAATATCTATTTCCCCGCCAAAAAATCCCACGACATCTCATCCTCGTCGACATCAGTTCGTCTGTGCAGTCGCAGTGAACGTCAATGTCTCTAATTTGCCCTTTCCCTTGCACTCCTTTTGCAGCAATTCGTTAATCACCCGGAACCGCACAGGGTCAATCAACATCACCTGTCGGACGTGAGTCGGTGGAGATAAACTGAAAAATTAGCCACACTTACCACTTCCCACTCCGTCTGACCCGTCTCTTCGTCTTCCACCTGTTCCGCTCCCTCCAATATCTGTTCCCTCAATCGCTTCCCATCTTTTGTCGGCACAGTAACCCGCACGCGCATCCGAGCACGTTGTATCGGGAGATTCGACGATGTCTGGAGCAACTTGATGCACTCCGAAACCTACTGGAAGCATCAGGCTGAGGTTACTAAACGACCGTGTAGTTCCCACCTGACTCTTGGCCGTCTTGTTCGTCTTGATGCTGTATCCAGCCTCCGTCATCGCTTTCTCGATCATACCGACTGGATATGGTCGTTGTGTGGAAGGATCTACGCATTTCTCTGCCACGAGAGTTGCAAGCTCTTTCCTCAAAGATGCGATGTCGTGCTCTCGTTCCTTTTCGCCTACTTGCACTTCCCCTTTCTTTAGGATCTAACAAGTCGTTTAAGACGTCATCCACCCCTGCCATAGAACGACGTTAAAGGCCGTTTGGCGCACCTCCTTGACAATATCACTCGTATTAGATGTTCCAAAAGCCTTTTCCAGGTCGTTGGCCTTTGCCACTTCTCCCTTGGACACATTGACGAAGATATTTGAGATTTGTAATACGTCGTCAATGTTGGATTCTCTGAACGTGGGATTGAGTATCATGACAAGAAACTGAGATAAGGTGTCACTCACACTCCATTCCTCCACTCTTGTACCTTGTTCTTGTAGCAAGCGATCTGTGTAGATACACTCAACCGTCTGTCAGTGATCGACTGTGGCGAAACAAAGACCGACCTCAAACCGTTTTCCGCCCTTTTTCAGGCGGACGATAGAAACATTCGTGAGTCTGAACGAGACTTGTTAGAGAGAAATCTCGGCCACTAGAGACGAACGGGAATACTTTATCTGGTTCGACGGTTGGTTCACCCGCATAGTTTTTCAGAAGCCGGATGCTTTGACTCATTTCCCGATTTGGACTTGTGACGAGACCACCTGGCCCAATGCTTCGTCTCAGCCAAAGGTCCACTCCCGCCCGTTCCGCTTGGGTTCGTTGCAGTTCTACCACACAAGGCCAGCCTGCGGCTCCCTCCGAGTCCATTTCCTCCCCTCCACCCTCATCCGACAATAAAAACCCGTCTCTGTCGCGTGACTGGAAGACGCGTCGACCACACATTAACCCGGAAAGACCGCGCCAATGGAATAGGCCCCTCGCTCCGGGCGTCCTGCCCGCATACGATGAGGCTCTTCGTTATATCCATCAGGATTCTTATGCTCTTAAGGCTGAGGCCCAGTACAACCGATCCGCTTTGCGGGAGGCGGAAGGTTCGCCCAACCCCGACCCGGAGCTCATCAAAGGCTTCAGAGAAAAACTCGCGATCCTCGAGGTCCAGAGCGAGGTAAATCGCCCAGAGGTTCGCTGGAACTTTAGAAACGCTTTGGGTGAGCATCCATACCTTCATGATTCCCTTCAACTCACCTGGTAATTTTGTGTTCAGCGGACATGACCAAACCCGTTTACCGACACCTTGCCGAGAAAAAGTGGAGAAGTGAGGGAGACCTTGACCTCTTGGTGAGATGTCACCTCCTTTTCTCGACGCACTGTTCCCATTCTAAACTCGCCCAGATGGAAAGGATTCACCAAATGAACGTCGTTCCTGACGTTTTGCCCTCCCTGCATCCTTCACTTGACCTCCGTATTACATTCCCCGAGCCTCCACCTCAAAGTGTATACCTCCGGAATCGTTCGAAACGTCAGCACAAACAAGTAGAACCCGGTGTCTTTCTGGTCTCTGAACAGGCACGGCAATGCAAAACGTTCCCTCTGAGCTGTTCATTGACTGGTTACCTCCCAGACCAGAAAACAACCTACTCTCTACGCCAGCATTTTTCATGAAGAAACTAGGCTCTATACCCTCTTGATGGTGGACCCTGGTATGTCCTCGTTGAGACCTCGAGTCTTGTATCCAGAGCTAACATTGTTCCAGATGTACCCGACCCAGAAGAACGAAGTTTCACGACGTATCTCCACTGGCTCCAGTCAGTGTTCTTCACGTCGATAGCCTTCTGACCATTGACTAAGCTGCACAGACCCAACATCCCCTTGTCTTGTGCTACACGGTCTATCGATGTTTCCGAGGCACATGTCCCATACATCCCACCTCATCCCCAACGTGGGACACCCTACCATCGATATGTTCTGCTCCTTCTCCCACAAGCATCTCTAACCGAGCCCATCTCTGTCCCCGTACTGAGTGATGCTGATCGACTCCATTTCAATGTTCGTGAATTCGCTGCTCAACACGGTCTTGACGGAAAAACTGGTGGAGGTGCACACATGTGGCGCCAAGTCTGGGACGAAGGCGTCTCTCAGATCTACGCAACCATTCTTGGTCCGTTCTCCTACTCCATTACGGGGCCGTTCCTCATCTCACACCCCTTCCAGGACGAGAAGAACCTAAATTTACGGTACCACCCAAGCCAGACCGTTACGCGGATATCCGTGGCATCAGGCGATACGTCAAGTAGACTTCCAACGCTCCAAATTGAGCAACAGATACAGGCAGAATACACTTTCCTATTAATATTTCTAATAAACCTGGTGCGGCTGCTCCCATCAATGAATGCCAATGTCCTATGAGACGCGGGCAAGGAGGAGAGCAAGGAGTCAGACTGGTAACACGACTGACTGTGCTGGCACAACATTACTGCGACCAACTCACCTTCTCAATCAACCTCCTGGCGATCGGGTGGAACTCGGCCTTGTGTTTCTCAAAGTACTTCACAGCCAAGTCCTTGTCGATCTTGACGATCGACCTGAAAACCGGCCTGCAGAATTTTGCTCTACCCTTGATCACACCGCTGCCATCATCCCCAACGACCCATCTCACGGCGTCCAGGGCCAGGTGCTCCGGAACCGAATCACTGTCCCGTAGAGCGAGTTCATAGAATGCGAACCGGATCTCTGCGTTGGAAGTATCCGCTACCTTGTAAAGGCTACCGAGGTGGGCAATATGGCTCGCAGGCAAAGGCGGCAAGGCTTGAAGGCGTTGTAAGAACACAACCTTCTGGTTCGAATCGAAACTCTCCATATCGGCAGCACTGAAGGAAGTCTTGGGGATATCGATGGCACGAGCAGCATCCCATCTGTCGGCCAGTGCATACGCTTGCTTCGCCAGGGTCAGATCAAGGTCCAGTTGAACGGGGAGTTTAACTCCCTCGCCGTAAAACCACGCCTGGGGAAAACCTTAGCTTGTGGTTGGGTTTCGTTTCGACTCACCCACATTCCAATCAATGGAGTCCAGGGCCTTGACCCTATCTTCGCCGCCGTGTCTTTTGAAATATTCATACAAGTGGTGCTTCCATTGTTGAGTATCGATACTCTTTCCGCTAAACGTTTCGACGTAGTCGCGAATGTAAGGGAGGAATACGTCCAAGCCTCCGACTGTTCGCTCTATGACCCGCGCATAAGCATGGTTGAATTTATATAGGGGTGTGATGCATGGCGGAGGCATACCTAGATGAAGTAGAAGGTTTGCTCCCTTCTCGTAAGGGACTGAGGAATATGCTTCGTCCGGGTCTTCACCGGGCTCAAAGTCGATCACAAGCCTCTGGTACTTGGGTTTGTCCACATATAGTTCCAAGTCGTTCAGTAAGGCTTTATTACCGATGACGTAGGAGAAACTGCGCTCGGCGGGCCCATGAAGGATTTGTTGTAATACTCGTTCCATGTAAGTGGTCCATCCCTCATTCAACCAGAAATGAGATGCATGAACGTGACTGGATAATCAGGCACGGTGAATAAAAGCCTTTTGGGATCTGGGGACACGTACGTGATCCCGTTTCCAAACCATGAATGAGTTAGTTCGTGGACAACCACATCCACCAAAGACCTGTCCCCGGCGAGCAATGCTGGGACCGATTAGACAAGGTAGACTTCCACAAAAACAAAACGCTTACTTGGATTCATGAACGACAGACAAGCATTTTCCTGGAGTAAAGCAGCTCCGGTTTTGCTCGTTGAGTATCAAAATTGTGCTCTTACCATTCCTCCGTAGGGGAAGCTCGGAGGAAGGACCAGTAGGTCATACGTTCCGAAGCGATAGTCTCCGACCAGCTTCTCCTCAGCTGCGAGGAACCTAGTCCAATCGTTATCGGCGAATCTTTCGCTTTGCGTGAGTTACTCGCCTTGTGGTATCCTCGCTGAATTCCCAGAACGCAGCATCCAAAAGAGATGGTTCAGTCCAAATCCCAGAGTTCCATGTTTTTCCGGCGGGCTTGGTGAATGCACGGTAACGAAGGTCTCCTGCCGCAATGGCGATCAAGTAGGAAGGTATTGCAACCGGTTGATTGTAAGTATATGTCACGAGGTCCTTGCCTAAGACTTTCCCGTCGTGAGGCGGGCCATCGGAAGGGGGGTTGATACGGATTGCGGACAGTAGTGCGGGCAAAACGGATGCGACCTGTGCACTATATGTCTGGGTGGTTGTCAGCGTCGCTGGGCGTAAACGGGGCGGTAGGAAATATCTCACAATTTTGACTGATGGACTATCTGGTATCGGGCGTGGTTCAACACTTGCTCTAGAGCATCGGATATGGTTACGTTCATACCTTGCACGGGAAGCAAGCTCCTGGCATATATCGGCTGACATTGGCTGAACAGGTACGGGAAGGTCTTCCCTTGCGTCTGCCTGCCAGGGTACTTTGTCAACGCATGTACCCGGAAGAACCTTCGAACGACGCTCTCTCACTCTTTGGTAAGCCATTGCAACGCAGTACAGCCAGAGGTTGTCGCATAGGAAATCGCCACTTCGAATTCCGAGTTTATCTCAGGCGAGGGCGGCAGGGTGATCGTCAGGGCAGATCCCATGACCTCATGTTTCTTTCCGAGGGAGTACTACTTCTGATATCAGAAGGCAGTCCCTTGGCAGGTCGCGGATTCACTGACCTTGACGCTTTGGCCGCCGATTGTAACTGCCTTCACGTCGAGGTCAAGCGTATCGAAGCTAAGTAGCGTGTCCATCGCTCAGGTTTATCAGAGGGACAGGCTCCCGTTGACTTACATGACTTCTTTTACCACAGAAGATGCAATCGTAAGCTTGTGAATTGCAGATCCGGAGATAATCTTCTTATCGAAATCAACAAGCCAATCAAGGGAGATGTGGGTGGTGTAGACATCGAGGTAGTTGGACTGCGTGGTTGGGTCCTTGGAAGTCATTGTTTTGGTCTGGCCGTTGAAATTCTGAAAGGCGATCCAGCTATCTGTTGGAAAGATCGGATGTTCCGCGTCCTCTCACTGCCTCTTATGTACTAAGATCTAACGGTGGCTCAAGCGCTCAG
>Ga0307515_10002085_pt1 | contig 43989 bp, 50 predicted proteins | sample 17_EM_MG_FD_194513 | JGI IMG/M metagenome (GOLD analysis project Ga0307515, IMG submission 194513) | Populus trichocarpa ectomycorrhiza microbial communities from riparian zone in the Pacific Northwest, United States - 17_EM | ecosystem: Host-associated > Plants > Roots > Unclassified | place... | reverse complement strand
TCTTACCTTATAGGAGAGGTGGGAAGGGTAGAGCTGGGAGGCTGGTTTGAGAGTGCTAGCTGTGGGAGTAGAACAAGAGACGTTATATTATCATGTAGGAGTACATGAGGTATATATAGTAGTTCTAGGGTGTGACTGTCACAGCTATATAGCGTGAGCAAGCCACTGATGGTCACCTATAGTGACTCATCCATCATTATCAACCGGGCCGCTGATACATCAGTATCGCGTAACACCGGGATAGTTTACAGCCAGTACCGGACCGACTAGCGCGGATATGTCCGGCTTCAACAAAGACCCCTTCAGTGAAGTTGCCTGCCCTCACAGTGACGCTCTGCAGCACATCTAATCCTCTCAATCATATCGTCAACCCTTGCTGCGTCTGCTTCGATGATGCCGTCATGCTGGCGGTGATTGTCCGGCACAAAGTCAAATATGGCATCTCCGATGAGATTTATGACTGCGAAGTACAAGTTTCTGTAACAAAAATGGGGTCAATGGTGTTGTGCACACAATGTCCAAACGTACCTGTATTCCGTGCAGAGTACTGTCTGCAACTCAAGTAGAGTATCTAATCTCACATACATTTCGCTCGCACAAGGACCGCTATCCGCCCCATGTACAGCAATGACCGTTTGAGCTTCTGCACTCAGCCACATATCGTGTTGATTGCAGCGGTTGACAACAAGTGCAAATATTGTGGGTCCGAAGAGACGAATGATGTTAAAGAATGAGTTCCTATGACGAGAACGTCCAACGTCAGCCTTAAAAACCAGTCAACAAATAGACGCACTGGTACTGTGTGCGGAGCTTCCCTCGGATCTCTAACTTGTCCGTGAGCTCAGCGAGTGTTTTGACTCGAGGAAGCTTTGCTTGGGAGATTGCAGCACCAAGATCGCTGGGTATGAGGGTCAGAGGTGGAGACGGACGAAATAGCATGGTAGCCCACAAGCGACGCCTGTTTTGGTATCCGACCAGATCATCTGAGCATATATGACAGGTGAGGTTGTCGTCTGGCAATCTCTGGCGAGATCTGCCCCCGCCTGGCCTGGCAACTTCCATCCGGCCAGATCGGATTTGGACAAGTTTGCTGATGCAGGGGAGCACACTGAGAGCACTCCTACAAAAAAGTGTTTTTGCGGAATTGATCCAGGACACATAGATGGGGTAACAGCCCCACCGATTGTTCACAACCACACAAAATCCAGAGTATGCTTTCCCGGTTTCAACGATGGTATCTGAAAGAGACAGCAATGAGTTATAGTAAACAAAGCATAGGGGAGATACTGAACCCGCTGAACAGATGAGGATACTGCACACCATGGGCTGGAGGGTAACAGGGTTGGTGGTTGTGCTGGGAAGAGTGAGGTGCAGCAGGATAACACTGTCCGGTTTGATTATTAGTGAACAAAGGACACCAAGCGCAGCAAAGCACGAGTCTCGGTAACACCGTCTGCATTGGCAGTTTTGGTAACTGTCAGGAATTTCCTATTCCTAACATGCTCAACACGCACACGTACCCTGCGTCTCCCTCAAACAATACCCCATACAGTCACCACAAGCCATACCCAGGGAAACCACCGCCTTCCTCATCATCCCACCACCACATTCCCTTTCCCAATCACTATCATTACGACTACCGAATACCACCAGTCTTTACGACCAACCAACCCCACCGTCACTACGACACCAATGTACCCAACCACCAATACCAATAAAGGATCCACCCAACCCGACTAGAACCCACGATCCTCAGCACGGCGATCTTGGCCACCTTGGTCATACCGGTCAAGGACCCTTTGGTACAACGGTTAACCACGCTCCCTCTTTATTTATCCATAAGAGGATTCCAAGTACGTAAACAAGGATAGACACGATACACGCACGTACGATACCAAACATGTACATACATGGTCCGTGCGCACTCGGCTAGTATATAAGGCCCGCTAGTTAGTACGTGTATTCCTTAGATTTATCAACACAGGATTCTCCCTCCTAGATCACTCTAGTTGCCAGGATTCGCGTGTTACCCTGAGCTCATTCTTGTCCCCTTCTACAACTCCTCCCTCTGGCATTCAAGGCCGAACATGTACCTCTCAAGCCAACCAATGGGTCGGCAATACTGAGACCTGCTCAAGCGTCTAGAAGAACGTATCAACATCGGTTACCCAGCCTGCGCTGTCCTAGTTCTAGGGTGACCTTAACCATGGAGGTTTGCCCTGACAGTAACTGCCTTCACACATTCTTCCTTTGAGTTGCTGCAGCTGGGAAAACCAGGCCATCTTGAACCTCCTGCTTGAAGCTCCCCACAACATCACACCCCCCATAGCCAAAACATAACTCCATTCCTTGATTCCTTCCACGTTCAGATCACGGTTTTTTAACAGGCGCAACACATGCTGACCTATTCAGGTTGTATTCGTTCTGGATGATGTTGTGTGGGCCAGGTCCTTCGTGAATGAAGTTGATGAGACAGGTCCCATGTCAGTGACCCCTTCCCCAGTGTTGGGTGGTAATCCTTCCGGCGTTGCTCTGTTCACCCATTTGTACAACACAATAGTGAACCCCTGGATAGCCTTCCTTCCCAGAGGCAGGGGTTCAGGGGATAATGAAGGTGGTGAATACCGGGGGTGACAATTTCGTAAGTTCTAAAGAGTCGAAGCCTGGGAGAGGGATTGAACGACGGATGTGGTGGGGTCAATGGAGGCTTTGTTAACCTAACCTCCAACTAAAGCCCAAGCGCCGTAGTCGACAGTGCCAAGTTCTACAACATCGAGCATGAGCAGAGGAGAGTCCAGCTGCACTAAATTGCGAACACAGAAGGAGGTGGAGAGAGGTGATGTGCATGATCGACACGGGCCGCGGCCACAATAAGTGTCACTAAACTTGTCGTTCACTAAGTTCCAACTTTCGTTTCCATCCCTGCCCTAAAATTCTCCCTCTCCCACCTCGAATCCGTCACCACCATCACTAGTAACCGCAATGGGACGTATCATATACCTGATCCAACCCCCACTCATCCTTTGAGGGAAGGCAAGGAACGCGGGAAGACCACTGCAGAGGTCTCGCGGGGGGTTGTCGTTCATCAGCACAGAACCGCCGCGTACATCCCTCTCTACATTTACCATCGTCCTATATGCGCGTACCCAACATCAATCTCACCCGCCGCTGACCCCTCTATCCAATTTCCAGCTCAACAAAGCCTAGAGATTGATCCGAGCACACTATCCCCCCAACCTCCCCGCCACATCCGGTTTCCTCAAGAGGGCGCACGCAACACCCAAACTGGGCCTACCTGCCCCTAACCACCCCCGGGAGGCAGAACCTGGAACAGTCGACAGTTCGGGCCTCAGTGGGTGAGATCTCGGCATATCAGGCAATTATTTTTTCGATCTTGGTGAATCAGTCAAAGGAAGACCTCAGACTGGTTTGAAGGGTCACAACCCCCCGCTTGTCTGCTTGCTGTTCTTCCTGAATCTCTCCTAAGTAACTCAGCCCGCGATATATCTTGTTCACACTCGCTCACAACCGCCTGTCTCCGAGTCCTGTCGTAAGTCTCGGGTTGTTGGTTTGGCCATATGCCCCTACCCACTGGGGCCCGAACTGTCGACCGTTCCAGGTACGTCTGGTTCAGCACAACAGTGTTCATCACTGATGAGATCACATCGCTCTCACCCTCCCTCTTGTTCACGACGATTAGCTGGTTGTACGGAGAATATAATGTCCGCCGCTTTCTCGCATAGTCATACACGGTGAACACTCTTCTAACACCCCGTATTCCAATTTAATCCCATCAATATCGATGTTCTTCCTCTGGGTGCGAATGAGCGTTTTCTCGACCATCAGAAACTCTACACTCGGTCCCCTGATGAAATGATGTCCGGAGAGCGACGGACCTGGCTGGTTGCATAATCACAGAATTCTTGTTACTGCATACACCCTTCTGGTGGCCACGGTCCTTGATAGTCGAATTGTTGCATCGATGTCACTACTTTGAATCCAACTTATCTTGAACTTTTCTCTCGTTGTTGATGGCCCTCAAACCCAACTTGTATAGGTCAACGACATACTAATCGGCCGACCTCACAGAATAATCTGATGACCGGCTACGAGCTACCATCAGGATTTCGAGGACCTCACGGGATTATATGCCATTGTAATCTATGTCTGGGGAATTGTAACGCTGATGGTAGATTATAACGTTTATGGCCAGGTACAACGGCTTGTTGGACTTTCCTTAATTTGCTGATGTCCAATCCTAACGCTCATCATAATGGATCCAGTTTATGCACACCATCGCAAAATGTCAGATCGTGTTTGTGTATCTCCTGCGGCATGTAGGAAAGACATGGGGTAATTGGTAGAACTAGCGTATGCATATCGTTCGTGAGTTAAAGCAAGGCGAAGTATCTACTGGGCGAGATCGAGATCTGCATGCGACAGAGTAACTACGCTCTTCTATGACTTCCAGATGAGGATGGCGAGTGAGCCGATGTAGAAGTAGATGAAATGCTTTGTTTCTAAAGTCCAAACTACCGCTTCAGTGGATCAAACCTCAAGCAAGGACAAGATCAGGTGCTGACCGTGTGTGACGTAGCTTCCAAAATTCTTGCCAACAACGACGTGCCATGTCGGGCCATGTCGTCGGTCGAACTCCTTCTTGATCTGAGCGGCGATATCCTTCTCGATGTTGTATTTCTCGAGGGCGGAGGTCGCGATGTCCACGCTCTCCTGTTGCAAGTCCTCGCTCATATCAACCGATTTTATGATGGCTTTTGGGCCTCCGACGCCATTGTTCGACGTATCCTTTGATGTGGCACCACTATCGGCGGTAGAGACAGCGTCTTGCTTGTCGGCCATAGTGAAGATGGAGGGATCGTGGAGATGACTGTTATGTGAGGACCTGGGAACTACCCGGGAAAGCTGGAGGGAGCGCCCGGCACCAGAATTCGGAAAAACCGGAGTTCTTCTCTCACGGGTGACCCCATGTCAGCTCCTGATTATCCCTTCAATAATTTGGCACGAGAAGATGTCCACAAGTCTTGCAAATCTTTGGAGGCTGTTGTCAATCTGCTCAACGGCTACTGCGAGGCCGCCAACGCCATAGTCATATTGCAGAAGAAACTGGTAAAGGCAATCCGAGATGCTGCTTCAATGAAAGGAAGCCCAACCGTCGCGAGTAATCATCTCTCCTGCCAACCCTTCACCCAATTCTCATTGCAAGCGATACAGACAATACCCTGAACATTACGGCGGCCATTTTTGAGACAATCTCTGAGGTCGATGGGAAGTTTGTCAAGATCGCCGACAAGGAATGCGACAACGTCAACAACGATATCAAGAAGTGGTTCCGGAAACTAGCAGTGAGTACGATTCACCCTTTCGAATTCTTGGTTCCTGACTCGGGTTTATCAGAGAGAAGAGAGGACGCATGACGAGAAGATAGCGAGTGCAAGCGCACGCATCAAGCAAGCTGGTATTTGTGCCAAATCTCCTCAAGTATGTCCGGAGTCATAACATTAGCTAGGCCAGACCTATGAGAAGAAGGCAAAGAAGAATGCAAGAGACGTCGCTGAAGAACATACCCGGTATATCCAACTTCTAAGCTCACTTGGACCTGAGATGTCCCGGGAGAAGATGTGAGTCGCCACGAAATTTATTCTGTATCCCTCCCTGGAACTATCTCCCCAGCGATCATTCCAATCTTGTAGCACAGAGGCACGCTACTGTGAGCTGTAGTGTTTCCTCGAGCCTGGCAAGGATAGCGGATGCCGAATGGGCGCGCTGCTGCGAGAGCGTGCGCAAGTCCTCCCCCCAGATTGGCAGCCTCGGCCAATGGCACTCACTCTGTGATGGCGGATGGATGGGGAAAATCCCTGATGATCTGCCCGGTATCGATACACCTGTTGCAACAGGTCCATCGTTGGCCGCCCTCCCCTCTGCCGAGGAGGAACCGAACAGCGGTCCAGATCCGGCATTCAACAGAACAAGTCTCGCAATTACCAGTAGAGACCATACCAATCCTAATCCCCCGCTAGCCCTTCCTTCTCCAACGACCGACTCCGATCTATCTCAGCATGACCCGGTGACCCTGAAGAGCGACATCCCCGCCTTAGACCACTTTCCCGCCCCCCCTGTTCATTTTCCATTGCCGCACCCTCAAAGGGGTTTGACAGGTTCCCCTGATGGGCCCGTTGGGAATCCTCCATCGTATGGTCGTCAGATGACCTTCCCTGTTCTGCGGACCCAGGAACCCCCCGACTTTGCTGCCACGATCCCGACAGAGCTTGCAGTGGTGACAGTGACCCAGACACCATCCCCCGCTACAAATAAACGGGTTGAAATATCTACACATCTCTCCGCTCCATCTCGCTCAGACCCATACCAAACCTTGTCCCTGACAGATCCGACTGGCTTGACCGCTGACAGTACAGACTTCGGGATTCGGCAACCTCACACCCTACCCTCTGGATCTCCAGGCTCGTCCAACCTACCGAAGGGAAGCCCACGAAATAGCAGTGTTGTACTTGCCATGCGAAACAGATTTGCACAGAATGTAAGTTATGACCGATGTTCAGCACCGTTCAGAGGTTGAACGTCGTAGTCTGTGTCTTCAGTTCCATCAAGAGAAGCTACGACTTCGATCCCTCGTTTACCGGTCAGCGTGTCAACCATCGCCACTCGTTATCAACCCAGTAGTGAGCACCCTCCGCTACGTTTGGACAGGTCTCAGACGGGGACAACCTCCGAACGTTCCTCAGTCAATGATGCGGCTGGCGCCAACGCATCGGTTGGTATTCCAGGGAGCCATTGTGCGTTTTATCTTCTGACTAGTGAGCAGAGTAAGAATACGGACACCGAGAGAATAAGGAAGGAGCCGCTACTCGAAGAACGAGACATTGACCGAAGATCGAAAGAGCTTGAATCGGAACCCCAACGACTCATCCGGTCTACGAGCGCAATAGCTGAGAATTCCTCTATTCACCATCGCGGTGGTGGGCACAACCAACCTATGGGTGCTTGGGAAACCGTTGGTACACGCCAGAAAGCGAGCCGGAGCCACATGCCACCCGTCGGCCCCGAGTCCCTCCAACGGGGGTTGACTCGAAGCCCCTCCCCGATGACCCCCCAATCCCCACCCTACCCCGGATCGACCGGCCCTCCACAAGAGAATCTCCGAACAGCAAAACCCAGAGGCTGGATACGAAGGCTTAGCATGCCTGTTCTCTCTTCGCTTGACAGCTCGAAGAAAACAGACTCCCCATGGCATAACGATTCATCCCGGGCATGGAGGACTAGTTTGGCATTACCAGAGACCAAATCACGATACCGCAAGACAAGCCTAGACACTCTTAGTAGTAGATCGAACCAGAGGCGTTAGTGACTCCCGATCTTTATACATCCTCATTTCTACAGACCTAGGATATTAACGGATACCAGTACTCAGGCGTTCATTATTACGGCGATAGATGGGGTAATCTAATGATAGGAACCCGGATGGGAAATAACAGTGAACTTGTGAAAGTCAAGTTCCCTGGGGGGTGGGTTGTTGTTGAAATGGAAGGTCTCTCGTATGGATCTGTCCCTGAACATCCTTTGGGAATGGTGAAGGTCACGTTGTGATACGATTTTCGAGCTCGACGGCCAACGCACCACTCGCTGCTTCTTTATTGGTCTTGACCTAACCCCATTTGCGCCAATGACCACAGTCGCAGGTGGAGTGGCCTGTTTGTTGTTTTGTTGGGGTGAAACAGTTGTTGCCGATTCTTCGAGCTCTCTTTTCTTTCCACGTTTCTGAGGGAGGTCCATAGGGGTATGTTCTGGGGGGCCCGAATCCGTAGTGCCTGGAATCAGCATCGGGCGGCCGACAAGGTTGAGAGGGGGTGGTTTGGGGGTTGTCGTACGAGGGCCAGGAGCACGATCTGGTTGTACGGGAGTAGGTGACGTATGTTGTGGGAAGCTGCCCGAGGCATGCGATTTCGAGAGCTTCTTGAGTTCCTTCTGCATACACTCGTCGTCTGTAAGTTGACTTAGGTGATCAGAGGTGGGTTGCCGACCTTTCTCCTTCTGTCTTCTCGGGCTTGCGGGGTTTCTGATATTAGTGTATTCACATTCCACTAAGGAGTCACGCCGATGGTGCCGGTAAGCACTTTGTACCAATGAAGTATTGAGACTTACGCCTTTCAAACCATCAAGGCCAACGGAGAAGGCATCCCGCTGGGTTGCTGAATCGAACGGAACGATATTGATACGTTGCTTTGGTGGAACTTGCATGATAGTAGTCAAAAAGTCGTCCTTTTTTGTCGAGTGTTTTCCTGTGGGGCGAATGAGCGAACGTGGCTGATTGAAACGGCACTCAGAAGGTCATCGAACCCGGAATCCCCTTTATAAGGTGCTTGTAATTGTTCTTCTTCTTCCGCCTGCTGAGTTCGTCGTCATCAGGGTCATTGATGTGGATGGAGTGGGGGTCGGGGACGGGCGACATATCCCGCTGTTTCCCTTTGCCTTTATCCGGGGACATTTCTTCGGGCGGGAGGAAGGGGCGGACATAAGAATCGTAAGCAGAGAGTAGCTGGAACTTGGATAACAGGTCTTCTGTGCTCTTGAAATGAGGGGGAGGACGACTTTGGCCTATAGAGGGAGGCAGGTGGATCCAGAAGCGATTGGTATGAAGCGGACATCAGGCATAATGAGATGACTTACCGGCGGGGGGAAGGTAGGAGAAAATTGCGTCTGGAAGAGTCGAAGGGCCCGCAACCGCATTCGATGACCCGTCTCCGTCCATGACGATAACGGGGGCGGCCACGACGAGGAGGAGGATGTGGAATGAGAAACAAGTGTCCAAATTTGGCAATCGTCGGCCCGAGTCGAACAAAACCCTTTCTATTTACAAACGACAAACACCGACACAAAAACGCAAAAACACAAATAGTAGATCCACAGATACAGAAAACCCTCTACTGACGGTATCTGCGCAGAACGGGAGGCGCATCGAACATCGGGGCCACCGCCTCGATGAGAGTAATTTCCTTTCCAGAGTCAGGCTTCGAGAACAGCCGATTAAGCTCGGTCTGGTGGTGACCTTGTAAGATTCGGACACCGCCGTCTCATCGCTCAATGCATCCAATAGCTTGGCCCATCTCCTACACTTTTCTTTAGGAAAACACCACTTCAAGGAGGACAACTCATGCTCATACCAGTTAACGGTGTCGTTGAAACTTCGCGTTGGCCCGTGTAAGAAACGCTCGATCGTGTACCCACCATTATTAAGCACGAAGATGATTGGTTTCAACCTCAAGTGCATCATCGTGGACAGCTCCTGGAAAGTCAGCTGCCTGTAGAAGTCTCTTTAGTCCGTCGCTCAATCATGGGTGCCCATGTATCCGCTACAATGACGTCGCCAGGCCCAAAATTGGATCCTACTGTAGGCCAAAGCCAAGGCTGGGTGATCCCATCATGTTCTTCCTGAGGAATTGGATACATCTATGGGGCCATCGGCATTGCGGGAGCAGGGGTGAGGAGTTCAGCTGTGAGCTTAGGCAATAGCTGCTTCATTCCAACTCCCGAGAACACAGCGCGGAAGACCTCGGTTCTGTCAGAACGGAGCTGTTGAACGGAGGTGAGTAAAGGAAAAGATCAGTGACGTTGAGAACCCGACCTCGATAAGTTTCGCTTTGGGTAAGTCATGGCTAAAACTTCCTGTGTTTATGTCGCTGTAGATGGCACTGATAGAGACGATTAATGCGGCCTGTTCGATAGTCTGTTTAACGGCGGGTAAACTGGGCCTTCCTGTATACATCTGTGCATGCGCGGGTTGGGGGGACTCCGGGGCGCTCTGGGGAGCTACGTACGCCTCCGTATCGTTCGTATGACTCGTCAACACCAGATTTACCCATGGGGGCAACAAAACAGGGAACTTTGTTTTTTCCAGGAAGTCTTTCACCCCGCTAGTAACACCGTAGCAAAGGGCGCACCCGTCCACTATAACCGCAACTCGCTCCTGGGCTGCAGAGACTTGTTTCGCGATTTCATCCAATGCTACGGCCTCCGTGGCCGCATCGTTTTCAGGAATTGTGAAGTCAAGAAGCGTTTCGAGCAGCGTTGCTGGGGCTATAGCGCTAACCAGGTCCGTTGGAAGTGTTATGTATACGGGACGAGAGTAGACGGGAGGAGAATGAGGACACGCTGCCTGAAATGTTACGGCTTTGAACTACCTTGGTAACACAATCGACGGGGGCCCTGTCTATCTCCGTACCTGCTGTGGAAGGTTCTGACAGGATGACAGATGCAACGACAAAGTGTTCGGCAGCCTTTCTGTAGGCCTCGAAATGGCCATTCCCCAACGTGTGATGCCAGCAATACGTTGATTGCGCCCAACCCGCCAACGGCGAACCTAATTCAATGTCAATGAGACGACAAACGAAAATGGAAACTAAAAGCATTTGGACCGACATAGTCGATAGGCATCCGGGTACACCCTTGACGCGGAGTACCCATCAGCTGCATAGGCGGTATTTAGCTCGTTGCTGGGCAAAGAACTTTAGCGCCAAAAAGAGAGCACAAGGTTGTTTGGGACGAACCACATTCCAACCAATTCTATTGCCTTGTGATCCGTGATTTTCTCCTACTCGAGATGAGCGATGAGCGAGATCCTGGGGGAACGGCTGACAAACGAGCACATACGACGAATTCTGTGGTATTACTGTGAGATGAACTAAGTCGGGGGTAGACGGAGGGGAGCGTACGCAAACTAGAATCACCGGGCACACCGAACACAGACTGTAGGTTTAGTTGAGAACTGAACAGAGAGATAGAAGATTTTGGCTCACCTCGACTCCGATCTGTGTAAGACGGTCGAGGAGATATTCGGGAAAGGGTTGTGGTAGACATGAGATGGGCGTGAATGGTTGGATTAGCGCATTGGGCGTGACGGACGCTTGCTCAAGGCCGATCACACGCAAAGCTGATGCGGGCGGGATGCCGAGACTTATCATCTCGACGTGGTTGATCGTTATGATGGCCTCCTCGTCACAGGAGACGACCTGGATGAAAAAGGAAAGGCATCCCTATTCGCAGGTAACGCAACCGTCATGCTGGCTGAGTACGGTAGTTTCGCAGAACCGATCAGAGCCCTAGATAAGTGGTATGAGGTATCGGGAGCAAATGGACATCGCGAAAAGGAAATAACTGACTTGAGATCAAAATGCTTGAATATAAGGCCAGATAGACCGAAGGGGGCGTACATGATGGATTGAAGATTTAAGATGGAAAAGCAAAACTCAGCAAATGATCGAAGACAGCTGGGACCCCCCAACATGACTGGGAGCTGGAAAGATCCACGAATAGACTGAGGAGAATCCAGAACGCTGTGAATTTAGCAGAAGAATAGGATAGAGCTTAAGAGACTGGAACCGACTGACGAAATGATGCGCGAAATGCCAGTGTGGCAGGACCACGGGGTGGGTGGGGAAGTGACACGGATATGCACGACAGATGCGGCCAAATACCCGGGGAATAAACACTGCACGTACTACGTGAGTTAGCCAATAGAACTGATAGAAGACGGACTTCTATGCATGCAAACCACGCAAAAGAACATCAAGGCTGGAGCACACGCATCTACACGGATTTCTGGAAACGGCGGGGGGGGCTCCGACGTGGGGGACGTAGAACCAGTGCAACCGAGGGGACGAAGCCCCGGGAAACCCAACGGTGGCTATAAGGGTACAGGGAGATGGCGTCGTGGTAAACTCAACCCGCGAAGCCACAGACCTGTAAAATTCGATTAGAATATTCGCAGGGGGGAGAAATCTACCGGACGCAAGCACCCTACAAAAGACGAAGCGGAGTATGGTGTAAGCACCGATGACCCACCGAAACGTGACTTCCAAATGCCAGGAGAGATACAATCATTGGGAAATCGGATGGGTGGGCTACAAGCAGAATGAGAGAACACCCCAGCTGTCCTGTGCGGGGCCTTGGGAAATTCGAGAAAAACAACGGGAAGCCAGACCCGGCCGTACCTACATAAAACGGATCGCTAGATCGGCGCTACCGTGTGGTAGGGGATGAAAAGCAAGGAGCATAACACCTGGGCAAAGTGCTCCACGAACGCCGAATTCAAGGGCCTCCACCCCGGCTGGCGTATGCATCCCAGTGGGCCCTATCAAGACGCCTTCCACGGGGGCGTGGATGAGGCCATCGCGGCGTCCGTCTGTTCGATGCCAACCCCACGCCGACCCGCACAAGCGAGTGCGTGTTTGAATTTACATAAACGATGTTTCCCTCCACCAGGTTGTATCCCGTGCGAGTATTTCTCTACCACGTGGCTCCACCAAAAAAAGATTATCAGCGATGCTCCCTGTGGTTTCCTGTTCTTGCCAGAAACTTTCATCCCTCCCCTCCGTCGCTCAAAAAGAAAATGGCTCCAAAGAAGGCGGCGGCCCCGGAGAAGAAAATCCTCCTCGGACGTCCATCCAATAATCTCAAGATTGGAATCGTCGGTACGTGGTAGCCCTTGTTGCGCCTTTTCTAGCCTCATTCCCATCACAGGCTTGCCAAATGTCGGAAAATCCTCATTCTTCAACGTGTTATCTAACACAGGTCCGTCTCGTCTCCACCCGTCCTGCACCCTCTGACGACCTTCGCAGGTCATAATCCCATTCTCCTTCCCCTTCTCGACAATGATTAAATCTCCCATTAGATCTCGGAAAGGCGTTCAACTATCCATTTGCCACCATCGACCCCGAGGTGACCTTGACGGCTCCCTCTCCCCTCTTGTATTTGACGCCAGTTCACAGGAAGCTCGAATCCCGGTCCCAGACACACGGTTCGATTGGCTTTGTGACCTCTATAAGCCTGTATCTCGTGTTCCTGCCTTCCTCACTTGCCTGGACATTGCCGGGTTGGTGTCTGGAGCGTCCACCGGTGCTGGTTTGGGCAATGCCTTCCTTTCACACGTGAGATCGGTCGACGGAATATTCCAGGTCGTACGCGCGTTTGACGATGATGAAGTCACCCACGTAGAGGGCGATGTAAACCCAATACGCGACATGGAGATCATCCAGACCGAGTTGCGTCTGAAGGATATCGATTGGGTCCAGAAGCACCTGGAAAACAGCAAAAGATCTGGAAGGTCGCTGGGAAACTCCAGTCTTGCGGACAAGGCTAGAAAAGAAGAGATCGTGTGTAACTCATACCGCTCCACCTTTTCAGATACCCGTGTTGACAACCCCCTAGGCAACGGCAGAGAAGGTACTTAAAGTTTTGTCAGAAGAAAGCAAAGACATCCGAAAAGTTGAATGGACGAACAAAGAGGTATAGCATATTCCACTGGTCTCGAAGAATCTCAGCCCAGCGTGATGTGGACGCCGGGAGTGCTCGTCTTCTCCGTCCGGGGGAGATATTTCTCTGCTTCCCAAACGTATTTTCCAGTTCAAGTCAGGAATCTGACACGCACATAGATCGATGTCGTCAATTCCCTTCAACTCCTCACCGCAAAACCCGTCACATACCTAATAAACCTCACTGAAAAGGACTACATCCGGAAAAAGAATAAATGGTCTGTCCTGCTTCAGTTCCCTGACACATGTACTCATGGTTTCCCTCAGGCTGCCAAAGATCAAGGCCTGGATAGATACTAACAACCCAGGGGACCCCCTGATTCCGTTCTCGGTTTCCCTTGAAGAAAGACTTCTAAAGCTATCTGACGAGGACCGAGAATCGGAGCTCAAGAACATCGGCACACAGTCTGCGCTGGGGAAGATCACCCAAGCCGGTTACAGTAGCTTAGATGTGGGTGTAACCCCACAATCGCGCAACGTGGGTCTGACCCCCTTTCAAAGCTAATCCGGTATTTCACTTGTGGTCCTGATGAGGTGAGGGCGTGGACTATCCGGAAAGGTACCAAGGCGCCCCAAGCCGCTGGGGTCATCCAGTACGTTTCTAGTTTGTCGTTGGATCGTGCTCCTCCTGACATTTGATCAGTTCGGACTTCGAGAACAAGTTTGTTTGTGGTGAAATCATGTCTTACGAAGATTTGAAAGAGTACGGTAGCGAGAGCGCTGTCAAGGCAGCCGGAAAACTCCGACAGCAGGGAAAACCATATGAGAGTAAGGAATCCACGTATTTTTCTTCCAATTTCATTCCCAACTGATTCCGTGTTAGTGGTTGACGGAGATATTGCATACTGGAAAGCGGGCAGTTAGTTAGATTTTCGTGTACATCACCTATATCACAGGCTTGATTTGGACGTGAGTTTGTGATCCGGGGATTACCGGGAAAGGACAGCTACCCGTAACCTGCAGTTCCCTTCTCGAACGACCATGTCTTACACCAGGGCTCTCGGACTTGCTCGTGCGTTGAACAGCTCTGGGTTGCAGGCTCGTCTGGGTGGGCAGTGCCGCTTCATTGTTGCGTGAGTTGCTCCTGATAAATCTTGTGACAGCCCAAAACACATTCAGAACAATTGCCTTTCGACGGTAAGGGTTGGACAGTTCGGGTTGGGTGCCATTGGAGGCTTACGAACGTCCGTTTTCAGAGGGATTCAGATTCAGTCTCTGCCACCAAGCTCATCCCAGACTATTCTAAACAAACAGCGTCTCCGCCGTCCCTCATCTCCTCACTTCACCATCTACCAGCCCCAATTAACGTGGCTCTCCTCCATCGCCAATCGACTCACTGGCGTTGGCCTTAGTGTTTGTAAGCAGAACGCGCCTGCCTCTATTTCTGCCTCTGATTTGTTCCAGTGATGTACGGCTACTTCCTGGCATACCTTGCCGCTCCTGGAACTTTCGACTCTGTCCATGTGCTGGAGGTCATCTCTGGACTCCCTGACGCGGTCAAGTATTCCGCCAAGGTCATATTGGCGGCACCTTTCGCTTTCCACACTTTCAATGGCATCAGGCATCTCGGGTGGGACGTCGGAAAGTGTATGTCTCGAATGTTTCAAACACCCTACGCAACGGCTGACTTCGCCCCAGTCCTGACGTTGAGGAGCTCCTATCAAGCAGGCTACGCTGTCTTGGCGGCTACAGCGGTCTCCACTATCGCTTTGGTCTTACTTTGACCAGTTGCAAGACCGAGTCCACAGTCTCTTTGTGGGTAACGTTCGGATCCCTGGAGAGGTTTAGAGCGGAGCTGTGTTATTCCGCAATAAATAATCGCATTCCGCTAAATACTACTCGAGTACGATAAGCATGAACTGTGCACAGCGCGGCGAACCCAGAATGATATAAAACTACGTAATTTGTCAAGGCAGAAGTCAAAGAAAGACGCAAGATGAAGGGCCATGAGGGTCCGGTCGGCTGATCGCCACGTGAGGAATGCTCGAGGTGGGGTCGGGGGAATCAAGCATGTCTCCATCTCACAAACGATGGGACACACATAGGGGGGTTGTCTACGACACTCGTTTGCATCGCGTCTTTCACGCTAACCCTCCTCTTCCTCCTGATCACGCACCATTCTGCACCACACAAGAAAGTAACGGTGGCCAAGGATGGGCACACCTTCGCCCAGGACTTGGTGAACTGACGTTCACGGGCCCTCGCGGCATCAGACGCACCACAGTCAGATGGGGCTAGTAGTGGCAAAGAGAGGAGTTGAGGTATGGGTGTGGTCTCTGGAGAGCCTTTCTGAGGGAACGACAACAACAAAGGAGACGGAGTGGCCGGACTCGGTGGGAAATCCTGATTGACAGGGGGAAAAGACACTGTCGTGGGTGAAGCCGGAGTTGGAACACAGTTCAGGGTTCGTAGGTTCGAGAACCGGGGCATAATAGACAACATATGACGGTACAGGGACTGTTGAGCGGAGATATTGAACAAATGAAGCATTCCTAGAGTAATAGCGAAGTACGTACCTCGTCGTCTGTGGTCCAAGTGATCTCCAGATGACGAACAGATGAACCAAACTCCGCGCCGGCTGACATCAGCAACCTTTCCATCGTGCGTGCGTCGATCGCTGTAGATGGACTCGAACGGATTGATAGTCTCTCGATAGAGGCAGTGGATTTTGCAATAGAACCCATCAATTGCGAGGGCTTGAGGCCGTCATAGAGTGTTTTATTAACACGAATAACGACCTCCGAAACCGGTCGGCCGGGGACGAGACCCTGCACTAACGATAGTGGGCCATCAAATTTTCGAAGGTCGGGGGCGTTCAATGAATGTGAGGGTGGGGTAGGGAAGGATAATGGCCCCAGGTCGATACTGTCTGGATGCGATGGTCGTTGGACAGGAACGCAGGGAGAGCATCTCAACTCGGTGGTGAGAGCGGGTAGCGAGAGGGAGGTCATGTCGTGTTGTGTGGTGAGCCAGCTGGAGAAATGGACCTGTTCCGGAACAGACATGGTCTCGCAGCTCAGGCTTAGATGTTGTAAGCGAAATGTGGTATAATGAAAGATATCGTTGTCGAAACGCGGGAGGGAGAGTGAGACGAGATCCTTCATGTTACAGAGAGCGAATGTGAAGGAGAGTGAGGGTAGCGGACCTTGCCGGTCATCGAAAGAAGGAATGATAGAGGACTTGAACGTTCGGACGAGCAGGGCCAACCCTGGGTGGGATGCCAAGGACCCAATGCACATGTGCATCGCATCCGGGAGCAAGGATTCTAAGTCAATATCTTCGTAAATGGCCTTGCGTGTGTGTGGCAGCGCATCACTGGAAACACGAGCAAGGGCTACGAGATCTTCGCGAGGTACAAATCGCGTGACGTGTTCCCAGACTTGCGGAAGGACACTGTGGGTAAAGGCGTATGAAGGGGTGGATAACGTCGACACAGAATCCGGCGGAGTCCCGCAGGTGGATGGGGTCTGACTTTCGAATACTGTAAGCTGATGCGGGGCTTGCAGCGTGTCCGATTGGCCCTCCAAAAGGTGAAGTAGGTTCGGTTCGCTGACAGATGAGCGTTGGTAATGACCAGATCTCTTGTGGCCGACATCAACCACGACCGCGTGACAAATACTGCCCAAGGAGCTGACCGAGCCGAAGGACCCAGATCGTGGACCTAAACCACTTGGCCGGCGGATTTCAAATGAGGGTGTGGGCGAAGTGGTAGGGTCTGTGCTGTACTGGGCAATCCATGGGGGAAACGGGGTCCCAACGGAGGCTACGCGACGGGGAGGTTCGACGGAGACTCTCCTGACCTTGGAGAACAGCTGGGAGAGGGCGGAGGATAACCTCGGGCGGATCTTGCTGTCCACCGAGTCTCTGGTGCGACGACGACCGACAAAAGCCATGGGCGGAGGACCGAGGGGAGATGAAGGAAATGAGAACGAAGCGAAACCTTTGCCGACCCCTCCTGTGATTTACGACCAGTGGAGCCATGAGGTACAGGGTTATGTGTCAACGCTTTACGATAGATGGAAGCAGTGAGGAAGTGGTTGCGGTTCCGATATTTAGTGCATCCGGTCGCCTTGGTGAATCGCCTGGTCGGGCGAACCGAGGTCCCCGTTCTCGCTTCATGACCACCCGGATGGAATGGAATACTGCAAAAGACGGCGACGTGATCATATGTGCCTGTATTTACATCTGAGGAGGAATTATAAGTACAAAGCGACAAAGTATGGGATGACGATAAGTATCAGATGGTCAAGAAGTCGACCTCCTCTTCAAGCAGAATTTCCAAGTTCTTGAAAAATGCTGCCGCTGGGAAACCCACGACATTATGGAAATCCCCCTCGATTTTGCGGACGAGCATGCCCCCGAGACCCTGGCTCAATCTTTAGTCATCGGTTGAACGTCGCCGTTCGCTTAGCCCACCTGGACAGCGAAGCCGCCGGCGCGATCAATTCCCTCCCCACTGTCCGCATACGCGTTCAACAGACTGACAGGGTTATCGCTAAACGTGACAAGGGTCCTGTCATCCATGGAACTACCTTCAGGTGAGACACCGTTCTTGGTACATGGTGGGAAAAAGACGTACTGGATCTTATACCCAGGCGCTTCGAGCACGGGGTATACTGGGGGAGGATCAGGTAGTCTGAAAATAAGGCGTAAGAAGCCATGCGGTAAGAGAGGGGGCAGAACCAGGGAAACGGCAATCAGTGCAGGTGATCTCGTCAAACGGTGTGGTCGGACAATGTAGATAAGTTATGGGAGAACATCATGTGGGCCATGTTTCCTCAGTCAAAGTGACTCACAAGTTGTGGCTCCTGGGGCACCAAAGGTTCAGCGCTCACCGATGGACACCCCAGTAACGACTTCACATCTGCTCCCATTCAAATCAAGCAACATTCGAAGATTATCATCGCGTGAAACCGGCTTCTCCAAGACCTCCGGGCGGAAACCAGGTAGTTCTGAATAGGGAGTAGACGATAGAGTGGGCGGGGGATGGGTAAGAACGACGGTATCAGCTTGAACATTCGTCAAGATCCCCGGTCATTTTTTAGGATGCGTTTCCACCACACCTGCGATAACCATGTCTGGAGGGTCATCTGGATCTTGTTCCTGACCAAGAGGCAATCTTTAGAGATTCCGACGTGAGAGATAATACAGGACCGTACCACCAGGCGTCGATAAACCTCCACTGCCTTGAAGTTGGCAGTGGCGACCGGGTATTCGTGCAGATCTTCGAACTGCGACAGACCTAGATTTTCCTCAAAGGTTGAGGGGACGATCTCTGGGTTCAATCCCTGTCAGGCGAGTGAGAGGAGTGGACATGATGAAGGGGTGTGGTCTTACAAAGATTGCCAGGATTTCCCTTCTCCTTGGGCTTGCAGATGCGAGAACTACTCGCTTTCCCTCGAGAATCTGAACCCAGGGCACGTTGAGAGCATTGCTCTGCAGACACTCAGAATTTTTCTTCGACATGAGGAAACGGATGAGTGCCAATGATCATGCATCATGCATCATGATGGAAACATTCCCAGGAGTCCGCCCGCCACCAGCTCAGTTCCACGTAGTCCACTCGTTTCTTTTCTTTCATCTCTTTCCTCTCTACCGTCAGCGACCATGGCGTCCCAGTCCGAGCCGGAGACGATTATCGACAAGCTCGAGACTGTCATTCCCGAGAGCCTCACAAGTTTCGATGCATTCCCAAAGTTGCCCTCCACCTATAAAGCCAGGACAGATTCTCGCGGTTTCCTCACCCTCTTCGTCTCTCTCCTCGCCTTCCTCCTCATCCTCAATGATATTGGGGAATACATCTGGGGCTGGCCCGACTACGAGTTCAGCATCGACGCTGACAACTTATCCACCATGGACGTCAACGTCGACATGGTCGTAAACATGCCCTGTGGATGTCAGTTCGAAGGCCTTTCTCTCTTTCCGCCATGAGTGCTGAACTCCTGAACAGATTTGAGCGTCGACTTGAGGGATGCTGTTGGTGACCGCCTCTATCTCAGTAATGGTTTCAGGAGGGACGGGGTACTTCAATTTCCCCATTCCCCTGACCGCTACTTACTGTCCGCCAGACTTTATTTGATGTTGGACAAGCGACACTCCTACAGGAGCATACTCAAGCTCTTTCAGCCCGTCAAGCCATTGCTCAATCCCGGAAATCCCGTGGTCTCTTGGACACCATTCTCCGTCGTGATCCTCCCGCATTTAAACCGACCTATAATTATCGCCCCGACGGGAGCGCCTGCCGCATATTTGGGACTGTCACCGTGAAGAAAGTCATGGGTAAACCTTTCCGTCTAGCCAAGATTATCTGTTTCCTCACCTTCACCGTTACCAGCCAATTTGCACGTCACAACTCTTGGTCATGGCTATACTAGCCATCAGCATGTTGATCACAGCCGTTCGTACGATTTCTGTATTCGGCAGTAACGAAAGCTGACCAGCTCTGTAGTGATGAATCTTTCGCACGTAATCACAGAATTTTCCTTTGGCCCATACTTTCCGGACATCGCCCAACCGTTGGACAACTCCTTTGAGCTTACTCATGAACGTGAGATTCCTGCACAATGGTTACCAGTCGCAACGCTAACCTTCATGTTAGCCTTCATCGCTTACCAATACTTCCTTCACGTTGTTCCTACGACATACATCGCACCTCGGAGTCAACCACTACACGCGAACCAGTACAGTGTTACCCATTATACCCGACAAGTCGATCACGGTCAGGGCACCCCAGGAATCTTCTTCAAGTTTGAACTCGACCCCTTAAACATCGCAATCCATCAAAGGACAACCACTTTTGGCCAGTTCTTCGTTAGGTACGTCCCTTTCTTCAAGACATGCAACACGGTTTACATTTTTCCCATTCAGGTGTATTGGTGTGGTAGGGGGGATCTTCGTCTGCGTATCCTACGCCGTTCGTGTGGGTGTGAAAGCCATTGATGTAGTCACAGGGACCGACCAATCTTCTGGCCTTGTCCCTCCCACTCCGACAAAGGTTAGCGGTGCTAGGTCTAAATGGACGGGCGGAGACCTCCGGGCCAGAGGCAAAGGGCCTGGATCGACTCGGGTCGTACAACAAGGCAATGGTTGGGTTGTAGAGAAAGATTCTCCATACGGCTCCCCATACAACTCCCCATATTTGGGAACCTCAAATAGCGCTTTACCTTCTCCATACCTTCCGACGAGTCCCGGAACACCATCGTTCGGTCCACCGCCTTCGGTCCCTCGGTCAACATTTGGACCAGTTTCGCCTGTGCCCTCATCGCCTGGGACACGTTCGCTCTCCGTTAATGCACCACCACCGTATAGCCCACGGATCTCCCATACCCCATCTCTTCTGTCTCGCCCGGCATCACTCCACCCGAACGACTCTGCTCCAGGCACCCCGTACAACCACTTCCCTCCCACCCCTGGTCCATCGGATAGCTTTAGCGATGCGAAAAAGTCTGACTGACCTTACATTATATCGTGTATCTTGGACATGTAAAAACACCTATCTTGTTTTGTAAGTAGATACATGGCAGATAGCATCGAGTCTTATTTGAATCAACCTGATCGATCGAGGTGGCGTTGCATCTCTCCCTATACGCTCATGTCCGGGTCCCGGATCCATGGCGATCATCCTGGTTATGGAGACGTTGGACTACCGGACTTGAACCTGCACCGAGGGGGTGGTGACTCAGACGATGACCCGGAAACAATCTCCGAACCGAGTGGCCAAGCGGCAAAAAAACGCACGAAAGACTCAGAGGACCTAGCAGAAGAGGCTCACGCCGGGACAGGCCGCTCGCCCAAACGACCGAGGCTTGAACTCGAGAACTCTGATGAGGATGGGGACGCATCGCCTGGCCTTCTGTCGGAAAAGGCCAAAGGCAAGCGCCCAGCTCGTTCCCCAGAGCTCGAGGTCTTGGCTAACCCAGAGCTGGATGACGTACATGAATCTCAGCCTGATGAACCTCCTCAGACCCAGTTCGACGACAGGGAACAGTCACCAACTGTCCAACCCTTTACTGCGTATACTTGCCCTATCTGTTTTGGCGTGGTGATCAACGCTACGATGACACCCTGGTAAATATGGTTCTGGATCAGTTATTGTGATTACTACTTACACGTATGTAGTGGGCATGTGTGTTGTGGAGAATGTCTGTTCAACGCGGTGGAAGCATCAATAGGCCGTGCACGATTCTCCCGAGACGCAGAGGGCGCCGAAGCAAGGTTTGGGTCACCAAGGTCAATGCGAATTATGAAGCTGATACACAGATCCCAGGTGTCCTGTCTGCCGTGCAAAAATCGTGGGTTGGGACGGAATGGGCGGAGGTGTAATCGGACTCATATCCAGGACAGTCATAGCATTATAGAACTCAAGTGCCTAGTTACAGAGGTAAATGAGCCTCCTAAGTGATGAGCTCCTTGAACTCCCCGTGATTAATCATCTCCTGGACGACGTCAAGGCCACCCACGAACTCTCCGTTGACGATGAGCTGCGGGAACGTTGGCCAGTCATTGTAGACTTTCAGGCCTAATTTTTGCGGAATATCAGGAATAGGAGCGTGATTTTATCAAGGACTCGCCATACCTGAGCGAACACTTTCGTCCGATAGAATGTCAAACGAAGAATATTTCACATCCTGATCCTTAAGGAGGTTCACGATCTTCCTTGAAAAGCCGCACCGAGGGGCATCCGGGGTACCCTTCATGAAAAGCATGACCTTATCTTGCTCCATGAGCGTCTTCAAACGAGCATTTAATTTTTGCTTCTCAACGTCATCCGCAGGTGCTTCAAGAATTAAGTATTTTTCCCAGAACCTAGGTGTATCCACGTACCTGCTGGAAGTTTCTCCGTCGATGAGAGCGGGTTTACTGGTGGTGTGGGCTTTACGAACTTTGCCATCGAATCCGTCAGTTTACTGGCATCTGCACCGTTGATCCGTGCCAGTAATGTGTGGCCCTGATGACCGCGTAAGAGATCAGCGGAGTCGACAGTATGGTCAATACACTCAACCTGGAGGATGAGGAAGACGGGGACGGCCTCGATTTCGAAGGATTCAGCGATGTCTGGTTGCTCCTCGGCTTCTACCTAAAGTCCCAAGAATGCATCTCGTGAAGATTCCCTCAGGTTCGTGAGCGACACACCTGCAACACCAACGCCTGGGGATACTTCTTCGACAGCTCCTCTACGACCATATTCATCTGGAGACATGGTTCGGCCCATGGCGCCCAAAAGTTGATCAAAGACACTCGGGTGAGGTCCGCGGAGAGGAGAGTCTTGAAGTGGTCGGCAGATTTTACAATGTGGACGGCAGACATGAGGGCGCAGACGAAAGCTTACGGTTACCAAGTCGGCGATGTCGCAATTATAAAGCACGGATGAACTCAGAAAATTTCAAATCACGGACTTTTATCAGATAACAGAGCGCAACTCCGACTGATCCTCGCTTGGGAGGGGGGAATGCACAAGTCTTCGACCAGATTATGTAGGTCATCGTTAAGTTAAACATCTGGCTATGCGTACAATGGACTATGTAGACAACATTATGAGGAGGATCCACGGGGTGCCTCCGACCGCTTCCACACCGCCTCGTTAAGGTTAGATCTCGCGTCAACGTTCATCCGCGGGAGTGGCGGGTGGTCTATATGGGTCAAAGCAAGCTACAGGGTCAACAGTCGGAACAGTAATGCCAACGGGGCTCCAATGACCTGGCTCGAATTGTGGGTGCTGAGTTCGTGGAGTGGGTAATTAGGCAAACGGGAGCGATTTTCACATCCTGTACCTATGCAGGGTCGGAAGAATCGCTTTTCAGGCGTCTTAAGACGGCCAACGGGGAGTCGCGCATCGAAGGGTGGCCATCAAAGGCGCTTATAGATGGTAGCGTGACCACGCCATTAGCCAAGGATGAGCGCAAAGGGGGTAGTATCTCCGGCAAGGAGCTCCTTCGGACGTTTTGGGGTGTGTGTTTGTGCTCTTGTTGCTGGATGCCCTGGCTCTCCTGGTGCGTAATACCGTGGACCTGTGGTTGGGCAGCCCGCGACGAGGTTGAAGGAGGTTCGTTAAACGATGGTCGAACGGCAAGATCAAACGAAGACATGAACGCCATATGGTTGGAGCCGGAGACCATATAATGAGGCATCGCAATCCGCCTCCTACGGCTCTCGACTGGGATTATTTCTCCGAAGCCGGGGGCGTGCGGAGCAAGACAAGACTCTGGAAATGTGGGTCTGGATAGCTGGTCAGCCTACGAATGCGGTGGCGGGGGTGCTCCATACCCAAAAAACGGTACGAGTTCGTACCGGATGTCCCAAGCAACCCTATTAAATGCAAGACGTAAGAGTTGTGCCGCAGTCTGTCTTCCAGCGACGTTACATACCGACGGGACAATCGCTCAGCAATCTAATGGGGTGTGAGCGGCAATGTGCGGAAAAAGTAGCCAGTGGTACGCACTTCAAACGGCATCCACGTCCCCTGGATCTTTAGGTACCCACCCCGGATCCGACGGATGAGTGGGGCAACTTCTGGTTCGGATTCTAGAAATTTTACGATGTCGGCTAGCAACAGACGATGTCACCGAGGGGTTTTCTTTTTATAGTTTGTTCAGCGAACCTTTCGAATGACCGAGAGCTGATTTGAGAATGATTGAGATCTGACTAGTCACGTCGAGCCACCCGCACAAACCTTTCCATATTCCTGTCCACAGGATATATCCGTCATCCATGTCCATCATGATCCACTGGCCTCTGAGCGAGTACTCGTAGACGGGGCTTTCGGTTATGTGAGGTCAGATAGTAAAGGGACTGAAGGACGGAGACAACGCACATGTACCCTCGAGGATCGTTGCTTGTGATGTACCGGCCTTTAGTGACAGTAATTTCGGATCGAGGATCTGGAGGGAAGGGACGTCTTAGACGGGTCTGGGGGTACTTTAGGAGGGGTGGTTGAGTATGAGCTGGGCGTGGACTCTCACCGAAGACGAAGGTATCATGATTCACCTATCGAAGGAGGGAGGGACCGTCGGGTAATGTGATGGTGCCGTTTATAAATAAGGCATACCAAACAGGCACCGGTCGCAACGTGTTATACGCTGTCGATTCTGGGCCACGGATCACGACAAAGGAAATAACACTTCGGTGACGTTGAGGACAAGGTTATGTACAAGATGGCACTGGAGAGCGAGATCTAGGGGTGCGGGCCTCGACAGTACGATGTGCCATGCCTACATGGCCCTGGGGCGAAAATGCAAATTCGGCAACAGCTTTTGGTTCCTTCCGTCTGCAGACAAGCTTCTAGCAGCCATGGCCAATGCGTTGGCAACAACTCAGCCGATCAAAATTCATCGGCGCCGCGCCTGTTGGCCCTGACGCTAAAGCAATCACCCGAGACGGGCCATGGTGAAGCGCGGCTCCTTGGAGGGTACCATGGGGTCAGAGACGTGTTACCCTACCGATAGAAGAGGCGATAAGTATGACAGGTTTTGCCCCTGTAGATCATACATCTAGTAGTGAAGGGAGTAGAGGTGGGATGTCACCAGATGTCCGCCTTCGATTGCCATCGTTACGCCATGCGTTGACAACCCGCCGACCGGCGGAAGTTCTGATCTGCTTTGATCGACGGCGATCGAATAAAGTCACTCGGCGAGATCGAATCGCTTGGCCTCGGGTCATCTTTTATTCCGCTGCAGGAACCGGTCGTATTCGGAGAGCAGTCATTACAGGAACCGTAGAAAATAACCGTAACCATCGATCCATTTTACGAGCACTGCAGGCCCCTCAACGCCTTCCTCACTTCATTCGCAACACGCCCGCTGCCTCTCGTGTAGATGACATTACTAACCTCGAAGCCGTTGAACTGACTCGCTGCACAGATGGTATATGCTCCCATATTGTCAAAGGCAAGCCAATCCCCGACCCGCAGCGCATCTGGCAATTGCGTCACGGGGCACACACAATCCATGGAATCGCAAGTTGGTCCCCAGAGACTGCAGGTTGCCAGGGGTTCAGAAGAAGGCACGTGGAACGACCCATCCATGGACAACACATAGGGATGGGGATGTTGGTGATCAAAAAGGATGCAATTGAACGCGCCATAGACTCCGTCGTTAATATAAACTAGGGCGACGTCAGCACTGGTTCTTCTGGAGGTGAGTGGGGTAAACATACGTCTGACACTCGGAGCATCTGGATTCTCCTGTTTCTCCGCTTCACCCTCGGCGGAGGTGGGAGTCCGTCGAGCAATGACGTTGGCCGCCAAACTGAAGGCCTTGGATACAAAATAGCGACCTGGTTCCGCAATGATTCGCAAGCCTGTTTCCTTCCGATCGGGGAAGTACGTGTTTATTGCGTCGGAAATCGTAAATGCAGTCGCGTCAAAGGTTGCATCCTCGAAGCCGCCGCCAATATCAAGCATCGAAAACTTGTATCCCGCTTCCCTGCCCATGTCGAAAACAACCCTACTGCGCCGGATGGCGTCAGTAAACGCAGAGGAGTCAAAACATCCGCTTCCAACGTGGAAACTAACTCCAATGACGTTTAGGTCCAACTCCTTGGCCTTAGCAAGCAGGTTAGGTACCGCAACCAGCGACGCGCCGAACTTGAGGTTGAGACGACACAAAGCCTTGGTGTCGTCTGCGTGAATGCGGATGATAAGTTTGGCAGCAGGGAAGGATCGAGCAATTTTGCAAAGCTCGTCGGAGTTGTCGAAGGTCATCATCTTGACATTGGTCTTCGCAGCGTGACGGATGAACGAAGTCGCTTTGCACGGGTTTGCGAAGACGATTCGAGAGGGGACAACACCCAAGCTCAGCACATTAGTGATCTCCCCGCTGGACGCACAGTCAAAACCTGTGCCTAGAGAAGCGAGCAAACGTAGGACATAGGGGTCGGGGTTGGATTTTATAGCTAAGGGAGAGGGAGGTAAGTGGGGAACGTAAGTTTTCGAAAGAGCTAAGAGACGTGCCAAAGAAGGGTTCGATTTCGGGGAGACAACGCTTCCAGCGCTGCCATTGAAGGTAAACTTGACTAAGGTCTGCCACGAAGAAAGCGCGCTCCGCATCAGGTTCGCCATCTGCTGCGAGGGACAACGCTTTCATAACACCGTTTCTCAGGTGTAAATTCGGGTGGCCGTACTGGACCGGAGGAAGGGTGGGAAAGAGAGCATCAGGCTCTTCGTCGGTATCCGGTACATCGGTCGGGTGGATTTCGGGGCGCCATCGGATCGGAAAGGTGTCGCCCAGTTTGGAAGAGTTAAAGCTCAAGTCAATGTGGGACTGGACGGGAAGGATTCCAACTTGAGACATTTGAACTGTAGTATTACCGATATCAGGGGAGGGTGAATCTAGCGGTGGAATTTGATGAAGTGTTTTAGAATTTTCGTATATCAGGCAGGTGGATTCTGGGAGAGGCAGCTTTTGTGGTTTGTGGTTGGGGGGCGCCAAAGATTACCGAGCCTGAACCGCCGCGTGGGGGTAGGACGGTAAAATCTTTGGCTCGAAGCAGTCAAAGGTGGGCCTCGCCTGTTGCGAGGCTGTCGAGCGGTAGTAACGATGGGATGTGTGTCAAGGGGGTTCTCCTGGGGACACATGAGAGACTGGATGGACCGAGCAGCTGGGCGATTATACTCACCTCGAACAGATGACCACCTGGATCCAATGCAATCAAGACAGAGTTAGACATTAGAGTTGTGCGCTAGGGATTCTGGACTCACGGTCGGGTCAACAGGCGAAGATCTCTATTCCTTTCGGCAGAAATGGCGGATGGCTTTCGCTCTGAGGTCGAAGTGACGACAGAGGCTTATTATCTCTAAAAAACAGAAATGAAGATAGCCAAGAAGGTAAACAGGATACAGATGTTCAGAGACGAGGGTAGGGGAAAGAGAGAGACGCGTCGGGGAGATTTCGTTGATCCAAACTTTATGAGGCCAGATTTTTGGACACGGCAATTACCGAGGGCAGTACATCCATTTCGGTGAACGGGATGATCCGATGTGGCGGTGGTCACCTCACCGGAGGTTACAGCTAAGCTAACTCATCGTACTCGTCGGGAAAGCGTGGGTAAAGACTGTACACCAGACCCCGTCCAACTCTGCATGACTCCTGGCGGCCCCGACGTGGTCACAGTCTTCATCTGCTGGCAGGGATCGCGAACGTTCCGATTGCGGTCGATGTTTGGCTCCCACTCCATGAGTCCGCCTAGGGGGATATGTTGTACGACTACACGCTTCCCGAGCACTTCGGCCTTAGCCACGATGAGTCACTCTCGCTGCGATGATTGAACCGTGTGCCCTTACTTGGTACATCTTGAATAGACCAGAATTCACCTTACCCCAGTTTGACACACCCACTGCAATCGAATGAAGTTGTGAAGAATGCTCGTGAAAGGGGCCGTGTTTGAACTCGTGGATCCTCATAATCTGCATGAAGTACAGATTTGTGGGGGGGAGTGGTGGGTCCAGTGCCGCCGATACCGATATATCAGTTTGGTCTGTGCAATAAAAATCTCAGCTGTATGGGGGCTAGTCCGAAGCAGGAATGCCTACCGCGAAGCTGGCCGCTGCCGAATATATAACCCAGGAATGAATAATCATCCAGCCCCCAAACCCCATGACTTCCGGCGGGTTCTAGATTGTACACATCCTGGAGTCGCCAACAGAGTCGGAGGTATCGGACAAAAAGGAGTAGAACGACCTGTCTTTCTTCATCCTGCTCGGATGCGAAGAATTTAAGGAGCGACAGGCACAGTAAGAATATGGCAAAGGACGTTTCATGCCCGGATCCGTAATCCATGCGTAAGAAAGACCCGAAGGATGTCATAAAGTAAGGAGAGAGATAAGGGATCGCAGGGTGGAGCTCGACCGGCAGTACGGTTGAGAGCAGTTGATCAACATTCTGAGGATTGGGGTCAAGAGAGAGGATCGTGTCAAAGCAAAGCCAGGGGCGTACCTCCTCCAGCCTCTTTCCCCATGTCCTGAACGCAAGGTTTCCAAACCTCTGGGGAGCTTGTAATGGTGGGGTTTTATCGATCCACGCGTCTAACTCGTCTAACACCGCAAGAACAGCAGCCACATGCTAGGAATCAAGGATCAGTTGACGCTTTGGGGATAGCAAACATCAAACGATTGACCTCGCTGGGAGACTGTGGCGTGAATGGCAGGTAGTACCCCACCACAGCTTCATTGAGTCTCTGTAAAAACAAGCCAAGATCACTATAGCTCCTGGTTGTTTTCCAAAGTTCCACATCCTCTTCCGTTTTTATCTTTGGGATGGGCGGGGCCTCGTTGAGAACATCTGAGAGTGAGATTTCTCTCAATGGGGGTAGTTGGCGGGCCATTGGTCAGGTCCCGTGACCAGTCGCGTCTCACACCTCGCCCACAAATTGACGACAACCTTTGACCGCCGTTCAGCTGCTGGAATGGCATACGAGGATTGGAACGAGATCGAAGGCGATGATCAAGACGAGTCACAGGATCCCTCCGTAGGTTTGCACATTGCACGGCTGTCATATACACTCATCTAGTTACCGCACAGTGGTTCGGGGGTAAACGCGACGTGATTCTGTTCTGTATTGATTGTTCGGAATCCATGCAGGAATTGCGCGATGATCCTGTGTACGAAGGCGTACAGACATCTCACCTGTTAGAAGCTCTCGATGCTGCGATGAAGATTCAAAAGCGGAAAGTCATCGTCGGTCCTATGGACTCTGTTGGAATTCTCCTCTTCAACGTTGTACGTGAGAGGACACTTGCAAAGCTCATCTTTCAATTCTCGAGACAGGTCAGAGCACACGACCAGCCAGAAGTTGGGCCCGAAATGAAGCCAAACACGTTTTTGTTGCAACCGATCGAAACTATCAATGCGCCAAGGATTAAGGAGATCATACACATTCTTGAAGGTAGCTTGCCATTACCTTATACTGCAACCGGGCCTAAAACAATTACAGATGCGCGTTCCGACTCTGAGTACCTCAGAACCCAATTCCCTCCTTCGAAGGAGCAGGCACCATTGGGCGATGTATTTACATGCTGCAACTGGGCCATCCGGGATGGGTGAGTTTTTATCACGCCGGAAACAACACTGGGCTGACCGAGACAAACAAGGGCCCCAAAGACTGCAATAAAGCGGGTATTTCTTATCACAGATCAAGATGATCCACATCCTGGACAGGGTGACACACAGCTGTCCACCTCTGCCCGGACAACTTTAGTGGTTGGTGTATGTGCTTAATAACTTGAGCGCATACTCACTTCTTGCTAGGATTTATTGCAAGCAGGAGTTACTATTGAGCCCTTCTTCATTGCCTCTGAGGGACAGCCATTCAATGTGTCAAGATTTTACTCGGTGATCCTTGTCTATTGTCTTCATATCTTGGAGGTTCTAATTGAAGAGGCAGTCAATTTTACCTGCAGATACCTTTACAACGGATGAGGACAGCACTTCACTTCCTCCAGAGTCCATTTCCATAACAAGAATTGAGGAACTCCTGGAGCAGATGAGAATCAAAGAGGTTCCCAAGCACACACTCTTCAGCATTCCATTCCACTTGGCTGAAGGGTTTACAATTGGTGTGAGGGGGTATGTGCTGCTCCTACTTCTATTGGGAAATAAATACATAATGTGTACACTGTAGGTATAGACTCATAACTGAGCAGAAGAAAGGGACACACAGGCTGTTCTATGATGCAGGAGACCAGCTTGAACCTGTATCAGTAAGAACAACATATGTTGATGAGGTGAGTTCTTCTGGCAGATGTTTGTTGCCAGACTGACAGCCACATCTGCAGGAAAGGCAGGTTGTAGCAGGGAAGTCTGAGGTGCTCTTTGGTACAATGCTAGGAGATTCAGCCATAAAGGGTGATGAAGATGATGAAGGGGTGGAACCAGATGAATTGGGCACAAGAATGGTAGAACATGGGGAATGTGTGAGTGCAAATAGCTGACTCCAAATAAGTGTTTCTCAGTCCTATAAGCCATTTTATACTGTGGATGAAGTCAGGGCTTTTAGGTCCCTTGGACTTGAAACAGGTATGGTTCTGACCTTTTCTACTACAAACCTCTGACATTTCCCAAGGGATTCAGCTCCTTGGATTCAAAGATCACTCAGAACTATTATTTGAAGATAATATCAAGCACTCAACCTTCATTTATCCAGATGAGAATGTGAGCCCCAATCAAGTGAAGGCATATTTACCAGCTTAAGGTCCCTAGGCATACTCAGGTAGCAGGCACACATTTAGTGCACTCCTAAAGTCCATGGTGAAAAAGAGGAAGATTGGGCTTGTTCTGACCCTCTTTCGGAAGAATTCAACCCCATCCTTTTGTGCAATGCTCCCCCAGGTAATGAATACCAATGAGTTATTACTTCTGTTAAACCATCCCATGCACAGGAGGAAGATCTTGAAGAGAATGAACCTGGAGGCTTTCACCTCATTTCACTTCCATTTGCTGATGACATCAGGAGTGCACCAATTGAAGAAGCAACCAGAGGTTTAGAAGTTTAACTGCCTGCTGTTTATTTTTCTCAACCCTAAATCCTATAATAGCATCCAACAAACTTGCAGAAGCAGCTGAAGCCTGGATTGCCAAGTTGTCCCTAAAGAAAAATAGTGGATATCCAGTTGATTCCAAGCCTAACCCAGGTAATATATTCTTTCACCCATTTCTTTTTGTCTCAAATTATATTATTTTAGCTTTGGCGTACCACAATCTACAACTGGAAGCAGCAGCATTCAGGGAGGAGTTTGACCCAAACACATTTGAGGACCTTACACTTCCAAACTACAATGCGATGCATAAGGTAGGAGTAATCACAGGGATTTCTGGCATTATCTGATTCAGGTTCTCACTAGCATGCTGGTATTCTCCTCCAGACATGGAGGGATCTTGTTGATTCTGATGAATCCCCAAATATGATTGTTACAACAGTTGGCTCCAAGAGGAAGATGGTTAGTAGACTGTCTTCTTTTTTTATGGCCAATTACAACTAAATTTCAACAACAGGAAGTTGGGGTTGATGAAACAGAGATCAGGAGCATGTATGAGAGTGGAAAACTCTCAAAGGTAAGTGCATATCAATTCCCAGTAATGATTCCCTCTAAGCAAAGGGTGTGTAGCTTGTTGTTGAGCAGCTCAAGGTACATTAAACCCTGCTTTTCTGAACTCATGTATTGCCTAACTGGGTCTTCTTTAGGCATTCTTACGACATAAAGGTGAGAGTGTCAGTGGGAAAAAGAGTGATCTTGTAGAAAGAGTTGCTAAGTGGCTGGATGAACATCCACAATAAAATGCAAGCCCATAATCACTCAAGCACATAGTGGTATATCAGAATGATGAACCATTGTTTAAACATAGCTAATGAGTTTCAGACACACAAGTAATGATACAAAGCTTATGTCTCTGGTTGAAATAAACAGAATTAGCCTCAGTACCTTTGGAAACGAGGGCATCTTACTCGGGCCAAGACCCTTGAAGAATTTTCCAAGCTTCTTCTGGGTTGCAACGGTATTTAGTCCAAGGTTGCTGGACTTTCCCTTCTGCGATGGCACTGATGGCCCGGCAGAACTTGACCCTAGCGTTCGGCCACCTCCAGACTTCGACTTATCATCTGATTCATTCGCATTCAGTGGTAGTGGGAGATTGATTGCAGCAGCCAAGATGGATGGGACGAGTGGAGCCTGGACGTTATTGTCTACGAGCAAAGCTGAGCAGGGTGATGAGTTGTCTAGACAGTAACCCACGATTCAATAGTTCGTCGAGGAACTTAATGTGGAGCACTGCAGTCGGGACTAGCTGTAGTTGAAGAAGGGAAAGGTCCCGAACTTTGGGGTCTGAAACCTTCAACTCCCGTGGCGGAGGGGCCTGGTCTAAACAATAGAGGCACGCGTCAGGATCTACAGAGGAAAGAGGAACCAGTTCCACACACACAAGATGAACTTGATGGGTTTGATATCTTCACGCAGCAGGCTCCTCACGAACGCGTAGACTGATTTGATTTTGTTAGCAGAAGGAAACACCCTTTCCAATTGGGTCCTATCTGAAAATTTGACCCTAATCGTAGCCTTCAAGCCACTGTGAGAGAACAGCTATCGCTCCGGCAACGGTCTACTCACCGTCGGGTACTTTTCCGCCTTTATTTTCTCAGCCGCCTCCCTCATCTCCCTGGTTCTGAATGGCGCGTTGACCAATGCTTCCGTACGAGCATGGAGTGAGTTTTGTACAGCTTTTATGTCTGCCGTGGTAGCCTCGAAATACGTAGCTGGAACGTCGGCGATCTCTACACAGATCAAGTTCAGTGAAATGGCATACGTAACTGGCGACCTTGCACTGACGCTTTGAGGACGCTGAGCCTGAATCATCGGGCGGTCGATAGACCCTATACGTTGAGGGGTCTGGAAGTTCTGCCGTTGTGGAAGGCGTCGGGGTGGCAGACACGCTCGCCCCGGACGCGCCCTCTTGCTGGGTAGGATCGATCGATGTGGTAGACATGAACAAGCAGACGTCGAAAATATTGTTGTCTGTTCCCCCGCACTATATACAAGGTGCACCGTAATTTCCTGTGATTATATCGATAGCAAACACAACATGATAGAGATACACGGAGAGATAAGGAAACTACCAGACAGAAGAAGCGTAGCTAAAGAAAGGTGAAAGATCCAGGGATAGCACGTGCGACAAGTGGGGGGTGGGGTGGGGGTTATAAAAGGGTGTACAGATATCAAGCAAGAAATGTTAGGGATCAGGGGGGGAGTGAGGAAAGCAATCTCGAACCGGGAATAGTTATGGGAGAACTAATAGAAGTGCAGAGGAAAGAAAGCTATAGTAAGACCGAGGAATATGTGCACGATCCTTGTGAAGATCCACCAGAGCGAACAAGTCTAAAGTGTTGTTGTCGTAGAGATGGCCCAGGCAGGATCCATGGTCGGCATTTGGCCACCCCACTTCCAGTTATCCTGCTGGTACATCACACCTTCGCCACCGTCTATCTCGCCCCAAAACCCCAACTTTCTGATGTCGGAACCGCCATTGAGGCTGTCGTCACCGAATCCAGTGTCAACCGCGAGGGGGGTATGGGCAGGTCCGTCGGAAGCAGACTCTGGGCTCGTGTTTGTCGACGAAGTCGGAACCAAGTCGGGGGTAGTCGCCTTTGAGAATGTGTCATAGGATGAGAAATCGAAGAAATCTCCGAACTCGTCCGAAATAGCCAGGACATCGTTAGAAGAAGTCGAGGTGTTGTTCAGGCGATGGTCAATTTGAGACGCATCAGACATATCCCCAACGGAAGGCAAGTCACTACCAGCCGTGTACGACTTGAGAATCTGGTCCAGGGTGTCGGAGATATCTGATGCCATCGACGCTCCGTCCACAGTCTGGGCTTGGGTAATTAGACCAACAACTTCCTCCAACAACTTGGATGCTTCTTCGTCCGTTTTTACATTCTCAACCTCCTCGCTGCGCTTGAGAGCAGCCTCATTAGCGCGAGGTTCCCAATCAGTCTTAGCCCTCTTTGGTGATGGCTCATTCTGAGTCTGTGTAGGTTCCTCGTCTTCGCGCCGTCTCTTTGTGCTCCCGTCGGACCCAGGGGTTTGCACAGAGGTAGCGGGGGTAGGAGGCGCAGGTGTGCTGATCACCATCGGCTGCTCAGGCGCGGGGGATGGCAAGTTTCCAGCTTCCTGAGTCAACCCTTTCACGGAAGGCTTGCGTTTCGTCGCCTTGGGACGAGGTTTGGATTTGGGAGACTTGGTGGTGGTCGGAGAAGCAGCATCAATGAGACTGGTGGTAGCAGGTGTGGGGATAGACTGTGGCGGGCTCGCTGCTGACATGGCAGGCGTATTTTCTGAGGGTGCCGGCGTTTGCTTATTGACCACGCGGTTGGGGGTTGCGTGCGACAATGAAGGTGTCTTGTTGACCGCGGCGGGCGGAGTGTGAGGTTTGGTCGAACCTGGGCTGGGGCCATTTCCGAGACTGGGTACCCTGGAATGCAAGTTGGGGGGTATCACCTGACTGTGAGAGGACGATTCGGACGATGGAGCGATGTGTTGTTGCACCGAAGGATGTGGGTGTTGATGTAATGGTTGGGGGGTCGGTTGTGGCAGTTGCTGAGTGACATGTTGAGGTTGATGCTGCTGAGCCTGCGGTTGCGGGTGGGGCTGAGGAGGCTGTTGCGGATGCTGTTGCGGTAGATTACCACCATTCATAGCAGCCAAGGCCCTATTGAACAGGACAATGCACTCTTGAACTTGGCCGGTCATCATCTTCAGAGATGGAAGTTCCAGGAGGTACTTCGGAGGATTGGAAGAGAGTAACGATCGTTGCTGCTGGCAAGTCAAAACCTGGATTATATATGTTAGAAATATCCACGGGCTGCAATACATCACATAATCGTACCATGGCAATCAACCTCCTCACAAGATCTTCTGACAGCAGCACTGCGTACATCGTCATCTTTGGGTCAACCTCAATAACGAACCTCCAGAGGTTATCGAAGACGGTAGAGTACTCCTGTCGCTGGTCTTCCGGAACGCTGGTAAATCTCATTGCGGCTATACCTAGGGGATTAGCAAAAGGCATGGCTGATGAGCTCACAGGACACGACGAAGAACAGCAGTAGATGGCTTACTTCGCGTCATATATTCCTTCTTCGTTCGTTGAACGAACATTGCAGCGTTGTTGATTTGCTCTTGACTCGGGCGTCCCCGTAACCCGCCCGGATTGGGGATCGCGTTTGCCAAGGAATTTTGGGTGGGCATTTGAGGTTGATGGATCTGTGACCGCTGAATAGCATCGTTGACCCCGGTAACAGACGCGGTGTTGAGACCAGTTCCAGTTCCTTCGATCGGTTTGGGGGTTGCACCTCGCATACCAGGTGACACACCTGGTCTGATATTCGGGTTCATCTGCTGGGATCCGTTCAGTACCATCTGAGGTGGCAGCTGCCCCTGTTGGGATTGTGTCCCGGGTAACCCGCTTAACCCCATGCCGAGACCAGTGTTGTTGACAGCACCTACTCCACCTCCCATTGCTTGCTTCCTCTTCGACTCCTGATGCTGCTCGATAAACCTCTGAAGATATGGCCGTTTCTCTTCCACGTGCGCAATAAATTGTTCATTAATACCGCGCATCTTCAGTTCAGCCGCAGTGATATAGGCGTAAGGAATCAACTGGTTGAAGTTATAGGGAGGGTTGCCGGGGAAGCCCACGAGAGGCCCTTGCGAGGGCTGTTGTAACGGATGTTGGGGGACAGTAGAGTGTCTCTGCAGTTGCGGTTGTTGATGAACCACGGTGGAGGTCGGACCAGTTGACGGGGGTGGTTGAGGGGGCATAGCAGGGTTTTGGGATTGAGGTTGACCTTGTTGTGAGTTCATTCCATTCCTCTTCTGGGACTCTTGAAGAAATGAGGCAACGTAGATGGTGTCAAACTGGTGGAGGAATTGCTTGTAGATGGTGGCCACCTGAACAGCAACCCCATCGGACGCCAGCTCCTCACCGAAAGAGAATCCGAGTTTCGATCCAACGAGGTGCCAAAAATTGGGAACATTCTATTACATCACCTGAGTATACGAACTTGGTGTTTGAGAGGACAAAACTCACCCGACCGGTGGCACGGAGTTTGAGGACCTCCTCGTGGAGGATATGAAGATCAACCTGTTTACCGCCAATGTTCAACGCAGCCTCGTTAATCGCGAGCTTCTTCGTCGAGCAAAAGTGTCGATATGAACCCTGGAAGCGTGACCGATCAAGCGGTGGAACAGGTGTCCCAGAAAAGCTCTGGAGAGTGGGAGGTGGAGCAAGGATACTGTTCTGATTGGGCTGTGGTTGGGGAGGAGTCATCGCATTTCCAGGGTTCTGTTGGGGAGCTTGCGAGAAGTTATGCTGAGAAACGTTCATGTGGCCACCCATGGTTTGTTGGACGCCAGGTGGGGGAGATGACTGGCCTGGAAACCCGAGGGAAGGATTCTGCTGTGTCCCAGGAATCCATGTCGGCTGACCCTGCGAGTTCTGGGGAGGAACGATACCGGGCTGAGATGAAGGACCGGGCGGGTTCATTTGGTTGCTAAGGAAGACCAATGGTCGGTGAATAAGGAAGGAATCTCTAAATTGTGAGCCACTCACATTCCTTGACCAATCGGTGGCATGCCGTTTGCGGAGAGCATCATGTTCCACTTGGTGAGGACGGCTCGTTTACGAGCAATATCCTGTTCAGCGATGGCCATCTTCTGAAGGAACACGGGCTCAGCCATCATGGAACGCTGACTGGCGAGTGCGGCCTGTTGCTGCTCAATAACTCTAATGTTGGTATGGAGGTGTAGAGCCCGATCTCGTAATTCCTGCAACGCAGCGCGTTTCGTGTCCTGAGGGGTCGTACCATTGAACATTTGAGCCGCAGTAGCAGGGTTGACTACGGTTGCAGGTTAGGAGAGGTCGGAGACGGTGAAAGAGCGACTTACCTTGTGAGGACTGGCCAGAATTGGGGTTTCCAATCATACCTGGAGGGAAGCCTTGTTGGACGGGCTGCGATGAGTTGAGACGCGAGGCAACGAGACCGACTGGGTTGGGTTGCTGGTGCTGGGCCATCATCAACTCGAGCTGCCTGGCCTGAGTAGGCTGTAAATTGGCGAGCATGGCAGGAGTGGGGCGGCTCTGCTGGAATGCGGCCTGAAGTTGGGGAGCGGTCATCTGGTTGATAGCTCCGTTGTTTTGGAATTGACTGAGCATGTTGTTATGCTGCAGACCGGGGCCGGAGCCCACAGAAAAAGGTGAACGCTGTAACTGTTGCTGACCGACCATCTGAAAGAGAGGGAAATCAGTTGGCTGTTCACAAGGTCGTTTTTCAGGGAAGGGGCAGGGTGAGAAGAAACGTAACGAAGGCCACCGCTGACGTAAGCAAACCTGGGCGAGCTAAACGCGAGGGATGGTGGGAGGGCGGCGTGTGGAGAATAGAAAAAAAACGCAAAGGCGGGCGCAAGGTAGCAACGAGAAGGTAGGAAATGGGGGAAGGTAAAAAGGGTAGAGGAGAGAAAGGGAAGAGAGATAAAGAGGCAACGAGGTGTGAATTCAAGGTTACCTGAGATCCGACAATATCCCCAGCCGAGGTTGTGCGCTGCTGGTTGATTTGTTGCTGCATCTGCAACCACATACGGCTGTGCTCAGGGTTGGTGAGGCCACCGATGGGCTGCATCGACTCCGAGGGTTGCTGCTGTTGCGAGGCACCGGCCGCGTTCGGGTTTGAGACGAGCTGAGAGTTGAATCCGGAGCCCAACATCGGAAACTGAGCGAGGGGATCAGCCATAGGGATAGAGATGTGGTTTGAATGGGCCGAAAGATTGCTCGATTTCGAGATTGTAGGGGGTGCTGGATCCCGCGCGGGGCGGTTGGGAAATTTGGTGGCCGATGACCAGCTGGGGTCGACTAGGTTGGTGGCAACGCAGAGGGACGTTTGCTAAGGAAGACGACCGACGCCGACGGGGGACGGGACGATGATGGGGGGGAGAGACCGACGGCGGTGGGAGGGGGGATGGAGGAGGGTTGGGTCAGTCGTCGATGCGTGTGCTCTATGCAGGACGAGAGCTGTCCCGGAAATTATTTATTATTTTGCTTCCTAAAAACTCAATTTTCTCTTTCTATAAAAGGTAGCAATTCCTATACATGGTAATACACAAACACTGGGAAATTACGGTAATCCATCATAATCACAAAAAATAAATAATTTCGTTCTCGCATGCAGCCGTAAGAGATCATAAGAGCAAAGTCGAAGATGAGGGCGACTGAGCTGAGCCAGGTGGCAAAGGCGAAGACGGCGACTTGATGATTACCGCGGGACCAGCTTCCAGGATAATATCCTCCTCGTCCTCCTCGTCCTCCCCTTCGCTCTCGCTCTCGTCCCGGTAAACGACATGTGTTGGTTTTCCCTTTCCAATCGGCCCAGGTGGTCCTTGGGCCAATATCCGGTCCCCAGCCTGATCGCTCTCAGACACAGCCTCGATGTCGTCTATGCTCCCCACCCCTCGCCTCAAGTAATACCTCAGCCCAACCGGAATCAGCACTCCAACCACGACCGAGGACAACAAAAGGAAATTCCTCCACGAGAGAAGGTGGAAATCGTCCGCCGAGGTCATCTCGTCCAGTCCTCCTCCGATCGTGGTGTGAATCACGGAGACGCCGAAGACTCCCAGGAACGTGCTGACCCAAAATGGCACCAACCCGATCCCAACGTGGGGACAGATTATGTTCACCACCCAATGCGGGGGCAATGGTGCGATTCGCAATACGATCAAGAAGGAGACGATGTTTTCCTTCTGTGTCTGCACTTTTTCTGACCACTTCTCCAGCCGGTCTTTCCACCTCGGTAACGTCAGGATCGCCGGTCCGAGTGCCGCCGACAAGAGGTAACACAGTGAGGCACCGGTGGCGACGCACGTACAGGCCAGTGGGAGAGCACGGGCCACTCCCCAGACAGCGCCACCGAGGATGGAGAGGTACATCGAGCCCGGTAACGAGAATGCTTGTAGACTAACAAAACAAGTTCAATCGGGAAACGGAGCTAGACGAGAACGGGGCACTCACAAGAGATAAACAGACACGTAGCACAAAAAAACGCGGAATGGATATATATCTCGATACTTCTTCAATAGGTGGTTTAATGCTTGTAGCTGAACGAATGATTTGGGTATCCTCAACGAATCTCGATCCTCCCTAGAATTGTACGTCCTGTAGGCAAGCGCCGCAGCAATAGTAACTGCGCAGGGTACTCACTCGTCGAGAGTCGGAAGAGCAAACCATAGCGTCCCACCGAGAATGATGCAGCCCGCAGCAAAAATGAGAGTCACCCTGAACCCTGCCCGGACAATAATGTCCCTAGACCCGCTTGGTGGAGTCCTCTCCGAGTGCGAAATCGAACCATAACTGGGGGCGGAACTGTGCGAGGATGGCGTAGGTGGTCTTGAAAAACGTACAGTATCTAGCGTGTATGCTGAGTCGTTGTCCGTCCTCAACATCGCCGACAGCAGCGTGGATCTCTCAGAGCTCATGACGAAGGGGGGGAGAGGGGGTTGGCGCTTAGGATCGTCCCGCACTCTGCCGGTGTCGGGCCAGTATGACAGTCACAAGGCAAGCGCCTCGTTGTGACTTTTATGACCATGTCTGCTTGTTTACGATTCACGCGAAGGGTGAGGCAATCTCGCTGGAACCACTCAGACCAACCCCTTATAGTCACTTGCATCAGGTCTGGCACTCGTTTGTGGAAAACAGAGGTCTGTCCCCCACGTCTTGCATTCAGAACACCCGGAACTCGAATAGTTTAATGCCACACCCCCAGGCCACGACGTTCAATGTTTCCCTAACGTCTGTTCACGCATACAAAATTCCGGATAAAAACTCTTGTTCAAATGTTTTCAGCTTGAGATACTGTCGGCGAAACCGGGAGTGGTAGAAACTTCGCTGAAGATCGAACAGTATAATTGTGAGTTCTTTCATTCAAGAATAGATCTTGCTGACTGTCTTCGTTGAAAAGTGAACAGAGTTGGGGTAAGCACGTCTACCGCGTGGTCATCGACGTGAAGTTCTGACGGCACCAGACAGTACACGGTGGATTGATCATGTCATTGACGGACACTCTGGGGTCACTGGCTGTCGCCTCCAGGGGACACTTCATGACCGGAGTGTCTACTGATATCGGGACATCTTTCATTAGGCCCGCGGGGAGAGTTGGAGACACCCTCTACGGGAAGGCCGTGGTTACAGCGATGGGCAATTCGCTCGCGTACACGAGGGTCGACTTTACGAACGACAAGGGAATATTGGTTGCTTACGGATGTACGTCCTCCTTCTGCGATGAGTCTGGAATTCACAGACCGGACACTTTGCCGTACGTAGACCATACCAAATACGTTGGCAAGTCGTCAAGTCACAAGGTCCGCCGCCTGAGTCTCTTGTTTCCTTTCCTCCCTTCTCAACTTCCTCGCTCCAGGACAATGTGGAGTTCACTGAAGACGGAGAGGGTCTTGTCGAGAAGTCTGGTTAAGCCCGTGCAGTCGTTATCTACCGTTATCTGGTGCTCGGTGCCTTGGTCGTTCTCATTGTGACGAGTAATCGATTTATCTGCCCCTCTGTCCAGACTCCACTTATGTATGACCGGGGTCACTTCCGGATCCCTCACTCGTGCTATCGTTACATGGATTATGGAAATTAACCGGAGATAGTAACCTCGACCTCGACACCCGGCTCCAAGTTCAAGCTTGTCTAGAGCAAGTAGTGAAACGTCGGGAATGTTCAGGATCAGAGGGGTGCGTACGATTTGTTTCACGACCTCAGAGGAGGCGTGCAAGTCAATGAGACGTTTGTGAATCTTGAGCTCATAACGGTCCCAAGTTTTTGAACCCTCACCGCAAGGCTACACGTGCAAGTTATATTCAAGACATCTCCAGAGTTGCAGAATACGCACGGATTTACGGGTGGTAATTTTTAAGACCTTCGTGGGGAGCCTAACGGGTCCCTTGACGCGAAGATTCTTATCCTTCGCCCTGTTTATGAGATCAGTAGAGACTACAGAACAGGTGAGCATGGTTGTTTTTCGAAGTAAACCATGAAAACAGACATTTTTCAAGATTCTTGACATTTCCAGAGGTCAGGGTGATCCTGATTTTGTGAATCTTGGCGGGTGGAAGGGGGGCGCCGGTGGCATCGTATTCTTTATCTCCCTTAGCGACGTAACTCATGGTGATAGAGTCAGAAGGTGACTATATGCGTTATATCGTCAGTATGGTATACCACCTCTCGTCCCGCAGATATATGTCTCATACCTGAGGGTTCGTGGTGGTCAAGTGAGTTGTTGATCTGGAAAATAAGGTTTGCAGTTTTGATCGGTGGTCGGATTTTGCCGATCAACCTCACCTCAGTTCAGTCATGCAAGGTCTGCGTTCCTGCTCCGTTCGGGCCATTTGTGTACGGTGCTTGACCTCCTTCACCAGGATTTAACAAGTATTATCCTCCGGATTATGACGGGGAGAAACACGGGAGCTTGAACAGTTACAGAGGCCAGTAGGTCGTTGGCCAGCACCTAGGTCTCAGACTCATCTGACAAAGCAACAGGAAAGCACGCTCTCGGTGATCGCGCCAGGAAGATCGGAGAGGGTATTCTCATAACTCGCTTCGAACTACCGTTCAATATCTGGTGGTACGTTTCATACTATGGCTATCTTGCCTGGGGCCCTCTTCTAAGATACGGACAGCGGTACCTGTAACAACCACATCGGGATGGGCGTGAGATACAACGCCGAGAAGAAGAAGATTGGGAATTATTACTCTACGCCAATCTACTCGTTCAGGTGTAAATGCCATCTATGTTCCGGGTGGTTTGAGATACAGACTGATCCCAAGGTATGTGGGGTATCGCCATCGATCATATCGGGCACTTTTACATGTTGGCCTTACGTAGAACACAAGGTATGTCGTTACTTCTGGCGCGAGACAGAAGGATGAGGAGTGGAATCCCGAAGACAACGGCGGATTCGCTGTTCACGGTGCGCGCCATGCATAGTGAGGGTGTGATCGTGGGGTACTCAATTCGACTTGTAGATACTGAGGGCAAGGATAGACCCGTAGACCCTTTGGCCGCACTTGAGAAGTCAACGGAGTCGCGGAGCTACTTGGTGAAGGTTCAAGCCCCTCGGCTGGAGGAGATTCAAGGCTTGTCGGACAAGTATAACGAGGACCCGTACGTTGCCTCATTAAGGGCCCGCAAGAAGTTTAGGGAAGAGAAGAAGGTGGAGAAAGCAAAGGAGGCCGCGGACAATGTGATAAAGTCGCGGTATGGCCTCCCTGCAGAGCTGAAGCTGCTGGAGGAGGGTTCCAGTGATGTGGACGAAGCCAAGAGGGAGTGGCTCAAGGCACGGAGGGAGTCCTCACGGTCACAGAGAACCAAGGTCGACTCAGTTGTTTCGCTCAAAGCGAACATCCTAGCAAACACGACGAAATGGAAGAGATGACCAGGGTTCTGCCTGCTTTCGTGCTGCTCAAACCTCTCTGTGTAATGTATGATATATAGTATATGTGTGTGACAAACGATGGGTGGTTGCAAGGGGGAACGACACAAGACATATTACCGCCTCGGACATCCCATAAGTTGTCCGTTGATTTATGTGTATCCCCGGAGTACTAAGGTACTAGGAACTCGAAGGGAGTGTGCAGGTGATTAACTAGAAATCGGTTGCTTTGCCCGACGTATTGTACGTGCTGGCGGTGTCGCCTTGATAGCGGCTCGGGGAACCACTCCCTGTGGGGAGCGTAGGGGGGATATCTTTGGCTAACGTGACGCCAACCTCCCGCGCGAGACCGGAACAATTGGGTGTTAGATTCAAGGAAGTCTAAGGTACATCTTAAGGACATGGTATTAGCGCGAATCGATTTTCCTGCGGCTACAGACCCAACATGCACTGCCTGACCCGCTCACCCTCGAAACGACTGATTCGGCCAGTAAACGAAACAATAAGATCCAGCACAAAGGGTACTGCATCAGGAAAATGCCGAGTGAGACTCGACGCGCTTGGATGATACAAAATTGCATGGAGCAAAGTAAGAAACTTCAAAGCGCTTCCAAGAGTTTCGATAAACGACTAATGACCCCAAGTGCCTGGAATCGCCCAACGCTTCGAAGTGCATGGAAGCGCTTCCAAATCAGTATGGTCCCAACTGTTTTTTTACCGGCTGGTCCATGGGGATCCGGCCAAATGCGTGTCTATAGAGAGACCAACAATGTATTAAATGGCTGCTACTACAATACATCCTATGTCCGTACACCACAGCTAGAACAATGCGCTGCCCGCGATAACTACAGCCCACTGCTGCGGGCGGCCAGTGGGCCATGAGAATGGTGCGAAATCTTCTACAACTTTACCTACATGTGGGGATCAGTGCGGTCATATTATGGACTTGGAAGATGGGGCTAGGTGACACTGTTACAATCGTGGACCAAGGCACTGGGTGCGGAGGTGTTCGAAAGGTGCGTGTCAGAGATCTGTGGGTGTGATCAGGGGTTGAAGGGAGAACATAAAGAAAAGTGGATGACGTACGATTGGGTTTGATCTATGGCCCTGAACATGTGCGGGAGGAGGGCTCAGAGGGGCACTCGCTGTCAATGGTGTAGGACATGGCAGTGGATAGGGAGGAAGATGGACAAACCGCATCAGAGATGGAGCATGGGAGCTGGTGTCGGTAGAGATGAGAGTGATGTGGGATGAGATCGACGACACCAGAGTGAGAACGTCCAATGGACTGGCCACCATACCAGAGATGGTGGTGGAGAGCAAGATGTGGTCAGTTGCCCGATCGCACAACACTCAACTTTTATGTGACATATGATTTCATCGATAACATAGCCAAATAATTATCAGACCGGCCGGAGCGCACAGAGTCACTGTTGAGCAGTGCAGAGTATATTCTATATACTACAGTAGTACTCTAGTCTTACCTTATAGGAGAGGGGTGAGGATAGAGCTGGGAGGCTGGTTTGAGAGTGCTAGTTGTGGGAGTAGAACAAGAGACGTTATATTATCATGTAGGAGTACATGAGGTATATATAGTAGTTCTAAGGTGTGACTGCCACAGCTGTATAGCGTGAGCAAGCCACTGATGGTCACCTATAGTGACTCATCCATCATTATCAACCGGGCCGC
>Ga0307515_10002084_pt1 | contig 43999 bp, 46 predicted proteins | sample 17_EM_MG_FD_194513 | JGI IMG/M metagenome (GOLD analysis project Ga0307515, IMG submission 194513) | Populus trichocarpa ectomycorrhiza microbial communities from riparian zone in the Pacific Northwest, United States - 17_EM | ecosystem: Host-associated > Plants > Roots > Unclassified | place... | reverse complement strand
CCATCTCCTCTGATCTCTCTCTTTCTTGTGCTCAACTCTACCATCACCTAAGAACACGAAGTTAAGTCATCCCTCTCTATCTCTCCATGCCATAATCATGGGTTAAGACATTTCTCATCTCTTGGCGGATGTTGTACTCAACTCTCTACATCCCACAAGTACAAGTTAACCAATGAATAGAGTCTCAGCTGCCGTCGCGCCTCACTCCAAATCTACCGCCTCCAAGTACTCCTCCAATCTCGCTCGATCATCGCCTGCAAGTGCATCTCCAAACTCGATCGATCACGGCCTGCAAGTGTATCTCAAGACTCGCTCGATTACGTCCTGCAAGTGTATCTCTGAACTGGCTCGATTACGGCCTCCAAGTTCGCATGAGCATGGTCTCCAAGTGCATCTCCAAGCTCGCTCAATCACGGCTTCCACGTGCATCTCTGAGTTCACTCGATCTACGTCTCCAAGTGCATCTCTGAGTTCACTCGAGCTCAGTCTCCAAGTGCATATCCAAACTCGCTCAATCACGGCCTCCAAGTGCATCTCTGAGTTCACTCGATCTACGTCTCCAAGTGCATCACAAACACGCTCGATCAAGTACATCTTCAAGGAGCGACGGCGGTTGTACGGAGATACAGGGGTTACGGAGGTGGACAGAGTGACGGGGAGTATATATTCGGCAGACCCGGAGTAGATAGACATCATCTCATTTCCATCTCCTCTTATCATACAATGAAAATTCACACTGTATCTTTCCCAACTTTTTGTCTCACTCGCTCTGTCCGAGATTTCGTGGATCCGCGCATTTGCGTGGATCCTCATGGCCAGGTAGTATCATATCTTCTCACCTTCCTACGCTCCTCGAGCTTAATGTAGAAGGAACGCGAGGAGATATTTTCGCAGCATCACCCATTGCAATCCCGATGCAAACGTGTACCCAATCAACCCATTCCGACGTATGCTCACAGTTGGCCACAACGCCAGAGTGTGTGTTTAAAATAGGAGACCGACAGAGCGAGAAGAAATGGCGACACGGCGATCGGAGGGCAATGTGCAACGCGACGCATGGCATTGACGCCGGGCGCGGAGAAATCCGCCACCGGGGTGTCTCTGACGGCCCTGACGGAGCGCGTCCACTCTGACGGACCCATTCTGCCCGGACGGAAATGTTTTTTGCTGATGTAGTAGCCCAATCTTATCTTCAGTAACAGGAACAAATGTCTTGTAGGTTTTCAACATGTCAGCTACGGTGGCAAGGCAGGGAGGTCGGGTACAGCTAGAACAGTCCAACATACACCTTGCTCTGAATATAGGGAAAATGGCCAAAGGAGAGTTTTTGCATGCTGGTATACAGCAAACTCAATACCTGATTGAGAAAGGTCTAGCCGAGGTCCGAGAGGAAAAGAAGCGGGTTGTCGGGTTACCACAGCATCCAAAAGTCAAGGATGCAACAGACAGAAAGTCTGCTATGCGTTGTGAAAACCACATAGACGGCTGCCTTTTGGGCCAAACTAGCGCAGCGAACCGTCTACAGACTCGTTGGAGGTTCCAATCATCGGGCGTGCCTCCACCAGACGGACACCAACAGCTGACACAAGAGCTGACCCCACCACTTCCAGGAATGCTGCCTGCGCCACCGGGTGACAATCAGAGAGCTGAAAGTGCCCAAATTGACAATTTGCCCCCCAGATATCTATGTTGACATGCTCTTCTTCCTAATGCTCAATTTTTCAATCTTGATGCATTTGCCAAGGATATCCAGCACGAAAAAGCGTTTATTCCTCATATGCTCTCTGATGCATGAAAATCCACTGGTTAGTATACTATCTCCTGTGTGGTAAAGCAGCTGACATCTATTTTCTTGATGAGAGCAGCCAGTTGGGTGAACCAGTATAGGAAGACGAGCATTTATCGAAAGGAACCCGGATTTCGAGTGTATTATTCTCTACAACTAGTAGACACTCCAATGTATATTTTACAGAATATATTTATATGTATTATTAAAGAACAATGTAGTTATCAAGCAGAAAGTACATGAAGACAATAGAAAGGCTGCCCAGACACTGTGAATGATATACTAAGACTAGTGTGACCAATGAGTCAGGGTAACCTGCCAGAAGTCTGGACTTGGACCGAAAAAACAGTTTGATTTGCTTCCAGAACTGTCCAAAAACCCCGACCCGCTGCTTCTAGGAGGGCCACACCAGTACCTTTACCTGTGAACCCACGGGTGTTGCCGGGTTTGGCTTGACCTGTCGGTTCCCATTTCCAGTTCTCATTTTCGGATTTTTCCATTTCTGGTCGCATTCTGATTTCCTACTATTTGAACCTGTATGAATGACCTCCATCATGTTGCATTCATCAATACATTCACCTGTAGCACTCTGCGCTCAGATCCGGTGCACATGGTCGAGATTATGAAAATGGTATATGGTAGATCATGGAATTCTACCAGAAGGAACTGGACAAGGAAACATCAGCAAGTGAGGCTATATGAATGAAAAATTTGTGACTAGATCTATATGCAGTACATTGGCGGCTGAACGTCCTGCAATGTGAAAGCTCTACCTCATCCATCAGTCACAGAACATGTGTAGCAGTGGATCAGAAATTGAGATACTACAAATCTTTTGCATGCAATTCAGTATTCATACAAATAATATGTTGGCTGTCAATAATGACTATATGATTATGTGTATAAATTTGTTGACCATACAACAACAGTTAGGACATGTTTCAGGTGAGCGTCAACGGAGTGTCGACAATTTTAAGTCTTTTAAGCAACGTAATTGGAAAATGATGTGCTTGATGTTATGCATGAACAATCTATTGGTGGTCTTTATAGGCAAAAGTCAAAGCGACATGGTCCCTGCCCCATACTGAGAATCAGTGTCAACTTAGCCTTGACGATTTCAGGTATTGTAGGTATGGTATATGGAAACTGATTTGCTTGCAGTTATGCATAACCAATGAATGACTAGCCTTCATAGGTACAAAGGAAACCGACTCTGTCACTGCACCATTCTCAAAATGAGTGTCAACAGAGCATCAACAATTGTTGGTAATTTATATTCTGTAATCGCTAGGCCGGGCTACGACCTTGATACATAAACTAAGTATTGTCCGCCTTTATTGGCAATATAGGTAGTGTCAATGTCACTACCACCTATAAATGAGAGTCGATGGAGCGTCAAAAAGGTTTGGCATTGCATTTTGTATATTCGAAGGGCTGTGCTGCAGCATTTACCAATGATCAATGTATCGCCAGCCATGATGAGCAATATGTTAAGTGTCGATGTCACTAAAGCTTAAAATGGGTTTCAACGGTACGTCCACGGCACGTCAACAGAGCGTCAACAGAGTGTTAACAGAGCGTCAACAATTTTCTGTGTTTCATCTTTTGTAATCTGAGGGCTGTGCTACTGCATTTGCCCATAATCCAAGTATTGCCCACCTTTATGGGCAATATGGGTAGAGTCGAGGTCGCTAGACCTAAAATGAGTGTCAACAGAGATTCAATGATTTTGGGCGTTGCATCACGTATAATCGAAGGGGTGTGCTGCGGCATTGACCCAGAATTGAAGTAATGCCCACCATTATGGGCAATATGTTAATAGTCGATATCGCTAGTCCTAACAATATGTGTCAATACAGTGTAAACAGAGCGTCAACACAGCATGAACTGAGTGTCAACAGAGTGTGAACAATTTTGATTATTGCATCTGTTATAATCCAAGGGCTATGCTACTGCATTTGCCCATGATCGAAGTTTTGCCCGCCTTTATAGGCAATCTGGGTAGGGTCAATGTCGCTACACCCAAAATTAGCGTCAACACAGGGTCACTGCGTTTGGGTGTTGCATCTTGTATAATCGAAGTGGTGTGCTGCGGCATTTACCCAGAATAGACGTATTGCCTGCCGTTATGTGCAATATGTTAAGTGTGATCATCGCTGGAGCTAAAAATGAGCGTCAACAGAGCATTGACGATATGGATCATTGTATCTGTCATTATCTAAGGGCTATGCTACCGGGTGTACCCATAATCGAAGTATTGCCTGCCTGGACAGGCAATATCGTTAGGGTCATTGTCGCTACACCTGAAATGAGCGTCAGCAGCGCATCAACAAAGTGTCCACAATTTTTGGTATTGCATCTTGTATCATCCATGGGCTGTGCTACGGGATTTACACATAATCACAGTAGTGGCTGCCTTTATAGGTAATATGGTTAGTGTCAATGTCGCTACCACCTACAATTGACAATCAAGGGAGTGTCAACAATTTTTGGTAAAGTAAGTAAGGTGATTAGAAACGGATATACTCGCTAACATGCCTACCCAACATATTGGCCGCCATTACCTGCAAATGAGCAAGCGAGAAGGAAACCACCCCATTCAGAAAATCGGCATCAATGGAGCATCCACAATTTTTGGTCTTGTACCTAAGGTAATTGGAAAGTAATTTGCTTGCTGTTATTTAAAACCAAAATATCGGCAGACTGTATACTTCAAAGACCAAGCAATAAGGTCACTGCACGATTCTGAAAATGAGCATCAATGGAGTGAGCATGATTTCTAGTCTTGTACATAAGGTAATTGGAAAGTGATTTGCTTACTGTTATCCATAACCAACATATTGGTAGTCTTTATAGGCAAAAGAGCAAGCGGCACTGTGACTGCCCCATTCAGAAACTGAGTGTCAATCGAGCATCAACTGAGGCTCAACAATTTCTCCTCATGCATAATGGGTAATCAAGGCATGGTACGGATATTTGAGATCATAATAGAACTGTTGACCTCCTTAACTGTCAAAAATTTCAATAATTAAAGGAAAAACACTGATTTAAATATTATCAATATTCCAACCAGCAAAACATGCAAAATGTGATTCCTGGTTGTTGAATGATCAATTGCGTGCGAGTACTATTATCAAATACCAAAGGAAAGATGATTATATGTATTTACTAATGGATCTGCTGGATAACCCACTGACAACCCGTCCATTGAAGTCTGGATGGGTCATTACTATTGAACAGTAGTCAGATTGAAAGTTCCTGTCTATTGGCAACCTGGACACCCAATTTGGTGGCTTTTCGGTTCCGACCCGGACCCAGACCCAAAGCAACCATCCATAACCATTGTTAACACTAAGTATGACCGAGCGAATGAATGCATATTGCGGATATGCCAGTGGCACAATGCGTGTCAACAGAGTGTAAACTATTTTACCTCTTGTAAGTCAGGCAATTTCAATTTGATTTCGTAGTGGTTATATATAATCAATGTATTGGCCGCATTTATAGTGAAAAATTATGGCGATACACTCCCTACTCAATCCAGAAAATCAGTGTCAATGGAGTGTCAATGATTTTTGGTCTTGCATCTTCTGTAAGATAAGTTGCGTGTGATAACATACATCCACATAGAAGGAGTTGGCAGCGGGTATAGGCGGATAAGAAAGTGATATTCCCGCGGCAGCCTCCCGGACAGAAGCTACTTGTTTCATTTTCCCAGCTGCGCTGACATGTTCAGGAGCATTTTATAGTTGAAAAACGGTTAAATTGTGGTCTATTGACAATCACGGCCACATGGCACAGTGATTAACCATAGTGCAAGGCAAATGATCGTTGACACTCCAATGACGCTCTTATACAACACCGGGCTGGTAGTGTTTCAATTTCCCTTTTTTCTAGCAAGGCGTCCAATGCTTCATTTATGACTCTCTGCAACCTATCCCCTCTCAGATAACCCAAAATGCGCAACCAGATATCACTAACGCTCCATTGACGCTTATCTTCAGGGAGGTGAGTGGAGTGTTTCTCCGTTTGTTCTAATGTGTATGGCGGCCGATACATCTAATAAATCCAATTACGTACTAATGTCAATATTTTGCATTTAACAGGAGCTGATCACAATAAGACCATAAATAGTGAAATCCGAAACCCAGAACCGGAGATTGAAACTGTTAGGTCTGACCAAATCCGGCAAAACCTGTGGTTTGATGGTTCATGGCCCAACTTTCCCCCGCGAAGACACAGTGGTTTGCGTTCTGGGACAAGCCTCGAACTGAACTGACCCATATTGGCGGTCCAAATCTGTGCGGCTGCCAGCTTACTGGGGCCCGTTGCCGACACTAGTTGTACGAAATCTGGCCATATATTGGGTCATTCATCATTTCCCTGTGTGCATATATTCCTATATAATCTTCGTCCAAGTAGTGTTGCTCCAATGTACACTTGAACATCAAGGTTAGAATGTATGGCTCTTTTCATCCCCCATTTAAGTGGATGAAATCAACCAGTTCCTCCCAGTGCCTCACATCTGAATACGAGAATCGAAGTTGTTTGGGGGATAGCACAATAGCCTTGCCATTTGGCACCCAGCAAATCACAACCATGAACCTAGTATTTGGCAACTCTGGGAGGTGACTTGTGGCCGTTTTGCTACATGCACTCTCCCAATTCCATCGCCATTCGCTTCTTTCCTCACCTTCCCTTGTTCCTCACATCCCGAATTTCTCTTGCGCATTTCTTCAATCACATCTCCACCCTCTGCCCGATGATCCATTCAGCATGATTGAAATTATTCAACAGCAGCCAGTTCTCGAATGTCAACAAACAATGTTCATCTGATGTATCCCTTTGGAGGGGTTCATTTCGGCGCTACGTTCAATGGTTTAACCCCTGGATCATGGACTGATGCTGCTTCTCCAGAAACCTAGCTGCCCATTCTTCCTTCCCCTGGTTGAACACTCTGTAGTTGGCCTACCCTATCTTTCAGGCAAATTGCTTCAAGGAGAATTGGTTTAGGTTCAGGCTCATTGGATGTTTGCCAGCTGCACCACCCAAGTCCGACAAATTATTGCGCTCATCAGCTGCATCATATTGGTGGTAGGGAATCTCCAGCAATGGGGGCAAGTCCAGGATTGCTGTGACACATGTTTTATGCGGTTCCACTCACGGTTAAAACTTTTTTGTCCGGATGCTCATGGGGTGTCTCCCTGGTGCGCAGGTTGTATGTTCAGGTGGTCAAGTTGAGCTGGAAGATGTTGGCCAATAGACTGGATGATTTCCCAGTGGCCCAGGAGGCACTCTCGGTGGACCGGGAGATGACCACCCTCGCCCTTGAAACCGCAGAGGGGGGAACATTTGAGACCGCCATAATATGCTTGGTACACGTCATATCCTTGCCACTGTCGACCATAACTTGGAAATCCTTGGCTTGTGCTGGCGGTTCGTTGCACACTGTGTGACATGTTGCATGGAGACTGCTGATTACTGATAGCAACGGGTCCGGGTAACCGGCCAGCGGTCCCAGTATTGACTGGCAGTTTGGTTCAGTTTGGTTCCAGACCCGGCCAAAAACCCGACCAGCTTTGTCTTGGCGGGTTTGGGACCTGGACCTGACGTAAACCCGCTGTTTTTTGGCAGGGTTGAACCCGGACCGCGGTTCCATTTTACCGTTCCTGCAACTTTTGCTGCAATTGACTATCTGAGTTCTGATCATATCATGGCATGATCAGTACGTAGATTGTGCTGTTCCAGGCGCTCTTTCACCTCCCGATGTCAGATTTGCGATCGGACTGATATTTGTCGAGTGGCTGCGAAATAAAGGCCAATCTTGAGCGAAATTCGGGGGTTTTCGTTAGCGACTCCACGAATATTTGTCCGATTGCAAATCTGAATACGGGCGATGAAAGAGGGGCTAAAACTGCAAGATTTGTATACTGATCATGTCACGATACAATCAGTACTCAAATACGTAATTAGAGGCAAAATTGTGGACTTGAAAGGTACAGTTTTTGGTGGTAAAACTGCCCCATTTGCTACGGTCCGGGTTTTCCATGTGGCACGACCCATTGCAATTGTCCTGTTTTGGGCGTAACCAAACACGGAACCGACCCGGGAATTTGGACCCATTGCTAACACCACTGCTGATACAACTGCGGAGTGCCTGCAAATCGCTGCTGTGAAGGAGGGTTACCATTCACATGTGGTGGATGGTATTGATTGGTGTGTTTCCCAAATTGACTATCTTTGCCAGTGGCAGTTCATGAACTACCATCCAAGTATATACAATTGTTGTTGCAGCGTTGTTCTGAGCCAAATAGGGTGCCTGGTCGAGCCGGATTCAATGTCTTTGGTGGAGATCCATCCATCGACATGCTCTATGATCACAGATACTGGAAAACTACTATAGATGAGTGATATAATCTAGAATTAATCAGAGTATGGTTGAGAATATTGCAGGCAGCTGTGCCCTTTGGCAGAATGAAAAGCTTCTTCTTTCCCATTGTGTTGTCACAAACTGTGGTGTTCTACTACACCTTTGATCCATCCACGCAATTCAGCCTGGAGAAACAGAAACATTAATCACACACATCCCCCCTGTCTTTGATATATGCTCAAATTCATATACTTGGTTATGGGATTGGGGCTCACCTTTGTATGCTTCCATGACTTAAAAGTCATTGAAGGGGTATGATATAATATGTCCAGGAACCCAACAAGAAATATATCCAGTATGAAGGTTTGCACGACTAGGGATATTACACGTAAGTAGTGTGTTTACGACGCTGCAACGTCATGCAATACGAGGCCTGTGACTGCAGTAGTAGTAGTAATTGCTCCTTATTGAGCTCCTTGCCTGTACAGGTTTGTTCTCCGCATGATCCAAGCTCCAGTCACGGATTGGTACCGAAGCAAACTTTCTATCAGGCTTGTCAGATCTCGATGTTCATTGCCCAGACATCCACCTGAATAGGAAACTCACCTACTGAGTGGTTTAAGACAATGTACCTTGGTTATAAGCTACTCGTAGGCTCGAGCGTATGTATAACTCACAATGTCACAATTAACTAGTATAAAGCCCGATTGTGGTGAATGCAGTGATGACAAAGTGAACCATGTGTGGCCTCCGAACAAGTTTCAGCAAACAATGTGCACGATTACTGTGCGGGGCAGTATATCATACATTTTACATTATGAAGACAACTGATTGCAAGGTGACTTATGTAACCCCTCCCCACCGTATTTGGCAGTGTGCGTTGTGGCTGTGAATGTGTTACCCATCAGCAACAACGCTAGTTTCTGTCTGGGACACCCAGGTTTTCCGGAAGGCTCTGACAGCTCTGACGGAACCTCGTACCCTCTGACGTAGAAATACACACTTCCCGTTGCATACTTACATTCATTACTTTGCACCTGGTATATGCACCCTCAGAACGACACGTGGGTTACACTGTTCACAGGGGCTGCAGTTATGCTGTAGCCGTTTACACAACGCCTCGCGATGTTTATGCCATTCTTTGGCCAATAGCGACATGTTACCTTTCCGCTATTGCTATCGCAATATAACGGATGCTGGACTCGCCCCATATATGGTTAGCTTTGAGATATGGTCACATATTACAATACAATCTTCGCTTCGGACACATCGCATGCCATTGCATTCATTTCGCCATTATCGTATTTTACAGGTCTGAAATATACAATCTAATCTTCACACTGTCTAGTACGATGCGCTTAGTCCTCCACATTCTGCGTTGATCCATCATCAGCTTGCGATTCATATTCCTCCTCATCCACATCCACATCATCACCATCCTCGCACTCATACCCGTCGACATCACTGGTTCCCAGGTCAAAGCTACTATGGCCTCAGTCCTCCACATTGTGTGTTGATCCATCATCGGCTCACGATGCTTCATCATCCTCACCCGCATACGCATCGTCGCTATGCTCGCTCTCATACCCGTTGATATCACTGGTTCCCCAGTCAAACCTCTCGAGTATAGTCATGGGCCGTTGGTGCCGGCTGGCAGTGGAGATGGCATCGCGCACGATGCTTTCATCACCTTCCTCTTCCTAATCCCCACTGCCCTCTGGCATCCCGAAATGAAGTTCGTCATTCGTGGAATTGTTGTCTATCGGGATGTTTGGGTAAATGCTTCCGATCTCAGGCTCTTCAACCGCCACTTCGGATATCAAATAATCACGCAGAATAGCATTGTCAACACACGCTGCTTCCACACTGATGACCACGGCAGGCATTGGGTTCTCAGCCTGTTGGATCTGACGCTTGACTGTAGCAAGAGTGTTGTTATACACCCTCAGTTGGTAGCTCTGCGGTAGTGTGTTCCGGGTATTCATCAAGGCTGCATATGTGTCTGCAACGCCAGGCGAGGTTAACAACTTGCGACCTGTTGCAGCTCCGCAGGATGCCGTCTTACCACTGTCATTCTTGTGATCGAAGTAGTTCGAGCCATCAGGTGTGTCCACGTTCAGCTTTGAATTGGCAGCTTTCGGATGAACACCTTTGTTCTTTTGCCACTCCAGGAGAGCATGGCGCAATGCGGTGCACATAAACATGATCAGTGGCGAGGGTATATGACTGTCCTTGTGATCAATCATGAAATTAAAATATCCATCAGCATACTTACCGTGGTTATTCGCCAGATGATGAAATTTGATGTAAATACACCGCTGGACTGCTTCCGCCAGGAAGTCAAGTGGACGCTGGCCATTGGTTAGCAGCTTTCGACACTCTCTGCGTTGAATTTGGACCACATATACCACCTTCCAAACTATCTTCTAAAGCAAAATGATACTTATTGTCTGCCAGAAGGGAATCAATGATTTCCGAATGCTCTGCGTTGGATTCCAAGCGGTGGAGATCACAGAGCTCTGCAATACTGTCCATTGCTGATTGAATAGAATAGGGTTTAACCTTATCGACTTGTGCACAAACCTGGTCCCGGTTTGACCGTGTAATATCCAACGTGGGCCGTTCATTCAGCATACCCTTTTCAAGATCTCCCTTGTGCGTGCCTCAAATGCTATGGAACAAATGTTGTTTTGCTGCATTGTGGAGTTCCAGTACGTCACAATTATCTACCAGTGTGGGGCTTCGGCTAATGCTTTCGCGACCCCTCGCGTTGCATAACTTACTGTCTCCAAGTCATTTGCACTCATAAACGGCCATCTGATCCACATGTTGAGCTCAAGCAGTCAGCCCGTTGCAAATACAAGGCGTGTCATGTCGGAATGACCAAATCGATTGATGCTGCGACTGCCGGTGACCACTGATCGAGGTGTAGACACCACCTGCATTTGCAATTGCCACAGCCTCTGTCTCTCATTATTTTCTGTAGCTCTCGTTCGCACTGGATTAGTAATGATCGCGCGGGCTTCTGGATTAGGGATCCTGGTAGGCAGGTTTTCAAAACCGCTGGGAGGAGTTGGTGTGCTAGCAATGCCGGATGCCTGGCTGGATACAACGCGACGCATTGAGTCAGTCTGTGATCTTCCGCAGGCTGCTGGGATGTCACGACTGCTTGTACCCGGCATGGCGGTTGGGGTACTTGGTGAACGTCGCTGTGTAGCAGACGGGGTGATATGTGCAACGCGTTAATTGTTCAGTGAATATAAGGGGGTGGAGTTCTGACCTTGGATTGTTGAGGCTATGGAACTCCCTCCTTGAAAGAAATCCCTCTCGCCAGCCGGTACGGAAACGCGTCTCTTAGCAGGGGGAAGTTGAGAATTCCCCGAAGGCCCACACTTTTGTTGATTCTGACGATTAGCAAGACTTCAAACATTTCGTACGACCGGAGATGTGACAGGGTGAAGGCTTTTGGAATGCATCATCCGATCAGGATGTTAAACGTTAAGACTGTAGGAATAAGTTCCGCTGTATGCATATGCAACGGCAGGCGAGGAAGACTTCTATTTGAGCCCCCATATAGGAATTCAACATAAAAGGGAGTCGCAGTGTAGCCCGCGCTAGACGCTGAACCGTGACAATACTCGGGGAAGAGATCCCTCCACAAGCATTTAATTATTTGGTTAAGTGCCATCAGATTAAACTCAGATCAAACTCACCATTGATATTCACAATTACAGGAATGTCTGAGGGTCAATTTGCACCGCTCGAAGGGTGTTTATGCCTTCTTGGCGTGATTATCTTCGTATCACACACGTTCTTGGCACAATTCTTCGAACCATCGATTGTGTATATCTTCAGCTCCCTGGTGGAAATCCCCCTTGGGTAGAGCTCAAAGCATCGCAGAGCGAACAGTGACGTATTCTCGATCCTGTGACATCAGTTGCGTGTGCTTTTTCCACTTCTAGGCATTGGTAGCCGTGTTGGATGGTTGCACAGTTGGGACAACCTGAAAACTACTCAGTTTGCTCCGAGATGCACAACGTCTGAGCGGTAAAAATATTGTGTGTTGCAAACCCAACGCCTCGCGTAGTATAATGTCCTCTCCGTGAGTACTGAATCTCCTCTCGAGCCTTGTCGTTCATGAGGTGCCTGGTGGTTCTGCAGGATGACAGATGGACTGTTTTGTGATCGTTGACCAACACAATTTACAAGTTGAAACTAGAAATCGCCGGAACTCGAGTATATATAAACCTGCTTCCCGCATACACCACCTTTCTCTTTTCCTCCCGTATTATGCACACCGACAGCATCCTGAACTTGACATCACCTGACTTGCACAAAACGCCGCCTCTCGTTCCAAAACACACCTGATAACCTCACAACTTCCAACTTTTCCTCTGGGCTTCCTTCCACTACATGCAACTGTGTAATAATGCTGATGTTTCGGATGTAGATTCATTTTCAACTCACAGCGATGTCACCAAAGGGCAGCAGCAAAGGAAAGGGGAAGGCTAGGGCAAAGATGCCAACATTGGTTATATATCGACGCTTGTCATTGGATCGGGGTAATATACAGGGATACAACTCGGAATACATCCGTGGACTCATACGGATATACATTTTCTGCGGCGTCCAGGATGAGAGGGCATAGGACCTCTTTTATGATATACTCATTCTTGATCCAGTCACGACTCGCCACTTCTCACAGTTCCAGCTGATGTCGCTGCACCGCACGAGCAGGAGTTCGCCTTATGAGGAGTGGTGGGCTGGCTTCCGCTGATATATGGGGCAAATGTTTGACACAACCCGCGACCAAATGAACAATTGCATGTGGGACAACCCCCCTGCCTTTGGGTATGAAGTCAATCGCTCCAATCCGCAGAAAACTAACCCGGGGACGGTTCAATTCCACTGTGAGCGTTTCTCTTGGTACTGTAGTGAAGATATCAGGGCAAGGATTGATCTGCCAAGCTGCCGGCAGTATGAACCTGGCGAATTCCTTGCCGTTAGACCACTCAATTGGGATGAGATAATCGACGAGGACGATGATGATGAGAACTGGGTGGATCCCGGAGCGCCAAGCAGTGGAAGGTGCCATCCTGGCCATGATAATGACAATGTCAATGGCGAGGGTGAGGAGGACACGCAGGGAGGTGAGAAAGGGACTGGGAAAGGGAAGGGAACAAAGCATGGGAAGGGGCAAGGGAAGGCGACTGGGGATGGGAAGGGGAACGGGAAGGTGAAGGGGAAGGGAAACGGTAAATGGAACGGTATTGTTAAACAAACCGCAGGAGGAGATGATATCTCTCGTGCCGTTGCTTTGCAGTTGCAGAAGGATATGTCAGAGGCAGACTTGGACTCAGAGGGCTAACTGGAGTAGGAATATTTAGAGCTGGAATCATTGCCCACAGTGTCAGTTTCCTCGGCTGATGATACCGACTCTACTGAGTTGGACGGTGAATATGACTCAGAAGGTGATTCTGATGCAGATATGTGCATCGGGGATGATGTGGACGCACGGGACGGCATTGATTTAGACGGCGATGTGGACCTGGAAAGGGACGGTTAAGATCAGGAGGATGAAGAGGAGGAAAATGAGAAGGAGGAAGATGAGGTGGATGAGGAGGAGGATGAGGATGAGGATGAGGATAATGGTAAAGAACCTCGGACGATTGGCCAGGGAGAGATTGTAAATACATCGGCTGACGATGCTCATATGATGATAGGCGATGAGCCAACGGTGCTACCTGAGCAAGGCCAGGAGCTGCGCGAGCATACCTTACCGCCACAACCTCTGGGGCCTGCCCCACAGCCACAAACTCCAGAGCCTCGCCCACAACCACAAACTCCGGAGACTCATACCCTCATTGGGCTGGCGTTTTGGGGGCTTGTGACACCACAATGACCTCGCCAAGCGACGCCAACTGTGCGAGAAGCTGAGGCAGCCGGAAACACTTCGGATGTCAATGTGGATCAGTAGCTACTTGGCGAATTGGCAGGTGGCAACTGTCTCCCCAATGTCACTCTCCCGGATGTCTCTCTCCCACATGTCCCTCTCCCTAATGTCCCTCTCCCCAATGTCCATCTCCCTGAGGAGCACCCAGATGGCTTGGTAGGCGAGGAGTGAACCACTCCTCGCGTTGTGGAGGAAGCGTGCGTTCAGGATAGGGTCGGGTTCTTGGCTTGGGATTTTCCGTTGCTGCGATATATTCATCCCACGCACTGACTAAGGGACGCGTGGAGGTGTTTTGTCCATTTGGGTTATGGTTGTGGGCTTCTTCATTTCCTTTGTTCTGATCTATTGATCTCAGGCATTGACTATTACACGCGTCGCGAGGTTGTTGGATTACTCAGGGTTCATTTTCCATTCATTCACAGTATTATGGGACATCGCGCATGCAGTGTTTGTCCAACTCCTGGCATGTAAGGAACCCCCTTGTGATGTTGCTGAGGCTCAATCAATCTCTCAAGTATCGTGAGCATATACCCACACCAGACTGCTCAGGCCCAGCACCAACTTTCGTCCCGTTCTATTGTGAATACTCCACTCCTCGCGTGATGTCCACAATGCCACAGAAGACGCCTTTCTGCTCCCCCGAATGTTCATGCCGAAAGAAGTTCTCCTCAGACAGATGGCGACGTAAACATATCAAATTACACCATCCGGAACACCTTCAAGTTGCACGCCAGAACAATCAGACTCTTCGCATCGTGCCTCGACGCGTTGAACCCGCTCAGTGTTGTGGATTCAATGCGAACAAAGATTCAGTCGAAGACATTGACGCGTTTTCCAACATTGAACACCTTGAAAACATTGCAGACTGGGAGTCTCAACCACCGCCACCTCCTGTGCCGCAGACAGAAACATACTTCGCCGCCGGTGCTCCGCTGAGCGATTAAATAGCTGAGCCATGTGAATGCGATGCTCAGGGTTTTCTCGGGGCGAACCTACAAACCAATCCCTACTACCCATTTGCAACGGGTGAAGAGTACAAATATATCTAGTGTGGGATCAAGATGACGGGCATGAAGACGTACTGTGACAACCCACTGAAGGAAGAAAACACCGCTCTGCGTTTCCAAAGCTTCAAAAACAGGGATGGCGTCCAGAAGCTCGTGGCTTGCATGCCGGATGTTCTGGCTGCCTGAGAGTGGAAACTACACACTCTCGAGGATATGAAATGGAATGATAATGACCAACGATCAATCAAATACTGGAGTCGAGACATCATCAAAAGGATGAGATGGTTGATGCGGCAGCCAGCGTGTGGCGAGTATCGGATTTACGCCCCTCAGCCTTGCTTTAACAGCGAGACGCCACCGACACGTGTCTATACCGAAATTCAAACTGCAGACTGGAGGAGGGAGACACTGGCAAGGAGGGATACCTGAGTATGATGACGTGCTAACCAAAGTTAAGTCAACTCTCAGAGTGGGGGATACAGTTGTTCCCTTGATGTTCATTTTCGACGGAACCCACCTCTCAAATTTTGCTACCGATAAGAAAGAGTGGCCTGTATATATGACAATTGGCAATCTATCTTCGAAGCTCCACCGGATGCCCTCAATGCACAGTGTCGTAAAGGTCGCTCTCCTGCCGATTCCGATCAAGAACCGCAATATTCCTCAAAAGCTGCTGGATGAGCAGCGGCAAACAAACCGTGAGGTGCTGAACGATGTACTCCTGCGGGTACTCCACCATCTCAACTTTAAACAAAATCCCAGCGCCGAGAGCGGGTATTGCAAAGTTCTCTGTGCAGATTCTAACTTCAGACCTTGCAAACGATTTTTAGCAGCATGGCTTGCAGATTGCCCTAGGTATAGCGACCTACATCATCTTGAGCGACATGTCTGTTTTTGATGCGAATGTCCAAAGAACAGATATGGAGATTATATTCCTCCTGACAAGCAACACCCCCGGCGGGATCACAACCTATATCGAACACTCAGCGATTTCAACACCATGGCTGCCGATGCCAAACTCTCATCACGCCATGTTCACCGAGGATTCAACCTGTTTTGACATAGTCCCCATATCGTGAACAACCTCCCGAAGCCCGTCCTCCTTTATTCAATGCAGATTGGCATTCATGATGACCTCCAGAAGTGGATTGTCCACTTCATGAAGACGCACGAATGGCTCAACATGTGCTATGCAATCTGGTTATCCGTGCCTGCTTAACACGACATCACACCAAAAACTAAGTCATCTGAGAAAGTTTCTCAATGGAATGTGAAGGAGATGAAGGAAATGAGCCAGTACCTGCTTGGAGTTGTAACCCAGTCTCTACAAGGAGGAAGCCCTGCTTAGCGTCCCATATTCAATCGCGCAATTGAGTGCACACGGGCATTGGTGGAATTCTATATGTATGTTCGATATCAATCTCACAATAATGCAACATTGAGCTACATGCAAGATGCCTTGTGTCGTGTTCACACCTTCAAAGATGTTTTTATTCTCGGGCGAGCCGGCAACAAGGCAGAGGCCAAAGCCAATACCCTGAGAATGGAGCTCGTGAAGAAGCGAAAGGTAGACAAGGAATCACATGCTGAAACATGGATGCTGTCCAAGAAGCGGGACGAAATGAATGCCGGGTGGGATTTTATCAGCCACGAGATTGATGTTTCCAAGGGGTTGGATGCCGACTTCAACTTTCCGAAGATCCACTTAATGTCTCACTGGGTCAAACAGAATCGTTGATACTGAGCCTTGCAACATTATTCTGCTGAGAGACATGGACAAGCACACGAGTCGAGTCTCAAGGATGGTTGGAATGCCTCCGATCACAATATCAACTCCCTGCCGCAAGTACTGACCTTTCAGCGTGGCATTCTCTGCTTCGATATGTGAGAGCTTAATCTCCAAGCCCTCGCTCAGCGTTGAGAGAACAGCGCTGCCACCTGCAAAGTCCTCTCTACTGGGGCTGATCTGGCTGCCCCCCTGAGCTCCCAGTCATATGCAGAACCCGAATTCATGGGACCCCAAAACTGCCATGATGGAAAGCATCCTGACGCTACGATCAGAGACTTCAGAGCATTACTCGACAATAAGCAGGATGCAACACACCGTGTGATTGCATACAACGGCACGCAGGAGGTTCTCAATCATACGAGTAGTAATAAGACATATATATCGGATGAACAACTCCACGCAATTGAGCTCTGTATATTCCACGGAATTAAAGTTCAAGTTGAGGGTTTAGAAGGTGAAAGCATATCTCAGATTTGTTGATGCACAGAAAGCCAGAGATGGCGCAGAGGGGACCGACATAACGACTGGGTGTGGGTAATGCAACACCCAGGGAGATGTTATGGTGCGCTGACTGGTCGTCTCCCGTGGCAACTGCAAAGACTATTCAAAATCAAGCTCCTGAATGAGGATAGAGCTTTCGTTGAGTACTGGTCAGCCCTGGTGCTCACCACAATACCTGAAACTCGGGTAAGTTGGATCCCGTCCCGAAATTTGTACAAGTGAGAGTGACACCCACACTAGTTGCATTGCAAGTTTTCAGCGTGGGAAACATCGTCAGCTGCGCTCACATGATAATTCCAGAGATAGATACTAGTAGTAAGACAGAAGACGGAAGGAACAAGCGATGGATTGTCAATAGCCACCTAGATCTGCCGACTTGGAATGATGTGTATACCTAGCGAAGAGATAATTGAACTTTGTGCGGAGGTAGATGGAACGCGAGGAGAGGTTTTCGCAGTGTCACCCAGTGCATTGCAATCCCGATGCAAGCGCGTGCCCAATGAACCCAGTCCTATGTATGGTCACAGTTGGCCTTCAACGCCAGACTGTTCGTTTACAATGGGAGACTGACAGAGCGAGAAGAAACAATGAAACTGCGATGGGAGGGCGATATGCCACGCGACTCGTGGTATTGATGCCGGGCGCAGAGTAAGCCACCACCGGGGTGTCTCTGATGGCTCCGACGGATCGCGTCCACTCTGACGGAGCCATTCCTCCCTGACGGAATAATTTTTTTGCTAATGCCGTAACGTGAGTTAGCTCGCTTTCAAACCATTACCGCTGAGGCTCTAGATCACTCCCTGAAGCATCATCATGATTCATGCAAATGCATGTTCACTGAACATTTCTCAAATATGGTCAACACTCACCAGAGACATGAGAAGTGTGTAATTTGCAAAACAAAATTTCTCTACAATTGTCGACACAAGGCTCAGTTGCAACAATATCACCCAATATTGATTAATGAAGAGCTATTACCTGACGGCAGTTCACCAACTGCAGGCTGGGATCGACCCGATCCATTATGGTTCGATTTTAGCCAATGAACCTGAATGGCCATCCAAGACCATAGTCGATTACTTCATCTACGCACAGACATTTCACCTGGTGCTCCGCCACCTGGAGATACATTGTACATAGAAACTATAGACCCCCGGATGCCTGATCTGGCATGTACCCCCCCATCCAACAATGATGAGGGCTCAAAGGCAGTCAGTTGGAGTGGAAAATTCAGGGGGCAAGGCCTATGGCAAAGGAACTTGATTGTACGACAAGCAACCCAAGTAATCAGAAAAACGGAATCCATGGCATCCATTTCAGTCATGAAATGACTTCCACCAGGCTCTATGATTTAGCGGGTGAAGGAAAGCGTGGATCGATCAACATCTGCGGCGTGCACTGGACAACTACAATATAGAATCATTTCGATGAGCAAATGCTCTACACAAGTTCCCCTCCATACTCGATTTTGGGCTCGGCAATGATTGGTGGATTGAAGAACATTCGCATAGCTTCAGAACATTTTACAACGGGGATAACTTCAAATGTATTCTGTTCGTTTTGGAACATTTCCCATATTAGGTGTACCTCAATTGCTACACGGTGCACCTTGCAGACTTGCTGGGTCGCCGAATATAGTGTATTACAAACATCGGTTATTAGTGGTGTGATACGCAAATTTACCTTGCTGCTGGAGTGACATTTCTACCAGAGAGTAGAGTACAGAGTTAGCAACAGTTCAGGACCAGCATTTTGGGTCCGGGTCCAAATCCCGACCGAAACATTTCCACATTTGCGGTCCTGGTTGTTACTATACTCAAACTGTAAATACTGGTAAGGTTCGATGTTCAACTACTAAGCAGTCCGTTCTAGGCGGGTTGTTAGTGGGTTGCCCAGCGGGTCCATCTATTGATTTCAATAAGGCTCTTGTCTTTGCACTTTGTTAATAATATCTTATCAAAATCGTGTTTTCAAAAACCAAAGATAAGTTTTTGGATGATTTGCCGTTTGCAATATAGATCAATTTGGAATCCATGTTCTATCTTTGATAAATTGTTTCCTTGCCTATCAAGGCGGTGTATGATTGGGTTATGTGCACGAAGATCGGTGCGATGTCTTGTTTGAGACATATGCAACAGCTACCAATGTTGACACTCCATTGACGCTCATTTCCGGGATGCAGTAGGGAGCATATTGCTCTGGTTTTTGCTCACAACTGCTGCCAATATCTTGTGAATGGTTGTCTGCAACCAATCGGATTATAAATTACCCAAGATGCAAAGGTAAAAGTTGTTAACGATCAATTGACCCTAATTCTGGGAATGGGGCGGTGACCGTGTTGCTGTCTCTTTTGCTTATCAAGGCTGTAAATACCTTGGTGATGGATAACAGCAACCAGATCACTGTTACATGACCGTAGTTACAAGACCACAAATTGTTGAAGCTCAATTGATGCTCATTGCCAGAATGGGGCGGTGCCCGTATTGCTGGCTCTGTTGTCTATACAAGCTGCCAATACGTCGGTTATGCATAACCGCGAACAGATCACTGTTCAATGAATGTAGTTACAAGACCACAAATTGTTGACGCTCGGTTGATGATCATTTTAATCAATTGTCCATTCAATATCTGCTGCCATCGATGATTGTTGTCATCATGATTTGAACTTATTTGTTGTCTGTCTGAGAGATTAAAACTCTGCCCTTTGGCAAAGCCGAGCGCAGTAACATTCTTGCACTGTTCACTCTCACATGACTAAAATTTATATATCTTGCCAAAAGATTCATTGTGCCCACTATTGATATATGTATCAACAGATGTTCACAAGCTACTGCTTACCATTCGCCCATAATATATCTCTAACTGAAAGTCACACTCAAGCTACATAAAGACGCTGGTAAAACATTCACATTTTCTGTCCTGCTTGTTCTTCACTCCCTTATTTCTCCTCATTTCTATTGCATTAACTGTCACAAACACCTTTTCGGTATGTGTCTTTGACTTCGGTGTTGGCCGAATCAATGCAGGAACATTTGGCCCGGCACAGACATCCCTCTGCTCTGGGCATTTCTCATTCTCGATACTATTGACTTGTTCGATATCAGAGTGATAGACTACCGCTCAATCGTTGTCGGTGTCATGTGGATTATCCAAGTCCCCGTTGCAGTTTATGCTATGTTCGGTGTCCGAAAATCTTTCAGGATTGCTATCTTCATCACTTTCGACTGAATAAAGGTTGATTCTTCTGATTAGGCGGACGTTCAATATTTGAGTTCTTTCTCCAGGGTGGTCCTTGGCAGTCACAGCTAGTGGCAATGGTGATCTTTCTGACATTATAAATGCAGCCACACCATAATGTTCAAAGAGTGACCAGGAGACTTCGACGATCTCTTCCGCGTCTGAAATGTATCTTATTGCTGTCCTCTCCTCGTGTTGGGCACAAGATTCATTCTGTGCAGCATGTAGCTTCTGGGTGCCCTGTTACATCTCCACAAATTCGTGGACCATGGCCATTGATTGCTATTTCCTTTGATCCGCTTCTTTCTTCATTTCCGAGCCTTTTCCAGTGTATGTTGTATCTGATTCTGGGTTGTTGGTTCCGAAAATCGCGTTATTGCATCGAGCAAACTGCCTTACAACAACTTTTTCCCAAAGGGTCGCGGCTGTCGTTTTTGACTGTCTCAACCTGATATGATCCCGCCGAAGAGAAAAACTGGTCTCCACCCCGACACCATGTAGGATAATCGAAAATATGTCACGAGACTCCATGGAGAGATCGGCGTACATTGAGTGGGTTTCCTCATGCTGGCCACACCAGTCAGTTCTGTCCGGTATCCAAAGTGGGCTGCTAAACTCCATCGGGTCAGAATGGTAATCATTGAGATTTGGATCAATTTGCCCCCAGTTCTTTGGTGTTTCAGGTGGTGAATTCAAATAGAGGCTGGCGGCAGTCAATAAGCGTGCTGCGCGATCACTTTGTCCAGGTGTTGTTTAACCCACATTGGTTGGCATTAAGTATTCTTATTTATGGCTGCACAAATCACATGGATCACAGGATAATCGAGTGGATGCTGAAGCCATTGCGGAGGGCACAAGGTCGCTGATCAGTATGTTTCCGAGTCTATTGACTGGCACACGCCAATGTTTCGCACAATATTCTTTCTCCACATACTTCAGAAACGCCTCCTTGCATTGGGTAATATAGGATGTCTCATCTTTAGGATTAATATTCATTCCCTTCTCCCACTGCCGAAATGATCGCGACATCTGGAAATGATCGAGAATCTGTCCAGAAATGACAAGCATATCCGTTGTTGGAGTCTCTTCAGCTTAAAATTTTGACAGCTTCGGTCGAGCTAACTTCGCGGCGAAGAACAAGTCCTCCTTCCATTCAGTCTGCCTCCTATCCAAAGCTCGCATTACACCATCCACATGATCAAACATGTCATTGTCGACCGTGATAATGTGACATCATGCGACTGTATGCTACTTCGTCATCCACAAAGTCCATTATCTGAAATACTTTTTAACTTCCATCACGTACTTAACAATTGTCCATTCATCCTGTGTTATGAACAGTGGCTGGCAACCGCTGATTTTTGGATTGTGGAGCCGCTCACAAGTGAATTGTGTTAATCAGTAGGCATGCTCAAGCAACTCCAGTGTCGGGTCCCAACGTGTCTTCTCATCTATAATACGAAGGACCACAATGCTGACCTTGGCATTGTGACACTCAATGAACTCGTTTCGACAACCAGGTGTCAGGGTAATCCTTAGTGCAAGCATTCTCTCCTATATGAAGATCAGTTTCAGGACTTTCAAAACATGTTGAAATAGATAGTTTCTCGATTATCTTTCCTGAACCTGGTGTCATGGCCGACACCTTATTGATTCCAGCATTCCCCTCTTTTCGAAGCCTTTGACTATTTCCAATATCTTTGCTTTCATTCTCTCTAAATTGCTGATCGCACTCATGGGCTTTCGAAGACTTGGTGTGGCCATTTTCACCCAGACTGCTCATGAATGCACATAAAGCAAGCCGTTTGACGTGCGCCATGCATGTTATATGGTACTTCAATACAGCCCACTGGATCCCGGAGTCCTCAAGTGTTCATTGCAGTTTGAATGTCATCAAGTCATTTGAGGTATCGTTATAAGTGGTAATTCCAAGCAGTCGGCTGTAAGTAAGATCAAAACGATCAAGCACATTCTGCATATGAATGGCTAGGTTTGCTTCAACTTTGTTGGCCTTTAACCTATCATCCATAATTAGCTTTTGAAAGCGGAACAGAATAGGTAATCAACTTCATCAAAAGCGAGTTGTAATTCAGGTGATGCCCAATTTTGATCCATGTAGTAAGCAATGACTGATGTTATGGCTAGTGTTGGCAAAGGTTCCAAACCGCTAGAACGGTTCCGGGTTAGGGTTGGAACCGGAACCGAACCGTAACAAGGGGTCTTACTACACGAGAAACCGGGACCATTGCTTTTGGCCCGGTTGCCACCGGAAAACACGGCCATGGCAAACCCAGCAATTTCCCTAAAATCAAGTATTTGAGTTCTGATCGTATCGCGACATTATGAGTACGTACATTGTGCAGTTCTTGCCGCTCTTTCACCTCCTGCATTCAGATTTGTAATCGGACCAATATTCGTTGAGTCGCTATCAAAAACCCTCGACTTTGGCTTAAAAATTGCACTTAATTTACAGCCACTCAACGAATATCAATCGGATCGCAAATCTGAATACTGGAGGTGAAAGAGCTCGCAAAACTGCACAATCTACGTATTTCTCATGTCACGATACAATCAGAACTCAGATACTTATTTCGAGCCAAACTGGCGGGGACGGGAAATTGGAACCGCAGTCTGAGTTCAACGCGGCCAAAAAACCGCAGGTTTATATCCGGTCCGGTTAACAAACCCGGCAAGCCAAAGCGGTTCGGGTCGCTTAGCAGTTCCTGACCAGGAGCGGGGCTATCGGTTTGGTTCCCACCCAGACCAAAGCGGGGTAACCCGCAAACGTTGCTAGCACTCGTTATGGCGAGTTAGTTCGCGGAGCTCAATCTGTCCAAAGCTAGAGTAACTCGATTTCGTGATGGCAATTGCTTCTGAATTGGTTCCAGGGACAGTGGAAATTCCATCCAGCAAATGTTGCTAAGGGTGGTGGCGGAAGGAAGTACAAAGTAACTTCGTAATGTTCTATAAGACAGTTGTAGCTCGTCATTTGATATAGTGTTCCAGGGATTATATCACCAAACAAATACTAACCTCAGGTAGCAATTCCACATGTTTTGGTGAAATTCATATGTTTCAAAGTTCTTAGCTGCCAGTTTAGAGTGTTTTGTCTGTCATTTCAGTCAATATGGATCAACCTGGATGTCAAATAAGAATTTCCTCCGTGAACTTACTATAGTAATTACTCGACTTCTTTGCCTGTTCATGATGGCCAACGCTTGTTCATCGGCTGTCGAACTAGTCAATTCAGTAACTTGAAATTCTGTTGATTTGTTTAACTTTGCGATGAGAGCTTTTGCCAGCAAGTTTTCCCCCACAGCGCTGGTCCCATGTTCTGATGGATGGCGAAGAACTTGATGAAAAACGATACATATGATTCCAGGGCAGCCGGTCTCCTAAATTCTGCAGTTCAAATGAAATCACCATCATGGTGCATGTCTAGAACTATTCCAAGCAATACGACATTTCAAGTCTACATCAATTGAAGCCCACCAAGTGTCGAAGACAGTTGGCAGAGTAAGGTCACGCAAATCGTGAATAAAGACACGATTATTTTTGGAAGATATCATAACCTCTCACATTGAGGTATTCAAAGACTGTGAATCCAACATGACGGTAGGAATAAGGAAACTTCATAATCCGATTCGAGTGACTGCCGAAAGTAACATAATAGTTCAGCCGAATGCTTGTTCGTCACTTTCAACTCTAGAGCTACAACGCACAACCTTTATCTGTGAGACATTGCAGGCATATTTGTGAAGTTGTATACAAGGATATATTGAAAAGACTGACCGCATGAAACTCAATTTGGGAACAGCGCAATGCACTTCATTGCTAGATAGGTTACTGAGCCACCACAAACATTGTTGACACTCCGTGGGTGCTCAGTTGTAGGAGGTGGACGAGATATTGTAAATAGTGGTTTTGCCAATACAGGCTGCAGATAGGTTGATTGTCGGTTAGCTGCGTTCCATTGCCCTTAGATTATCCAACATGCAAGATCGAAAAATGTTGACACTCTGTTGACACTCTGTTGATGCTCTGATGACGCTCTGTTGATGCTAGGTTGACGCTCTATTCATGCGCATTGTAGGACATAGTACCGATGGTGATGCAGGCATTTTTGCCTAGAAAGATGGCCAATAGTTCGATTATGGAACAATGTGGTCTCACAGCCCCGTGAGTATCGCAGATGCAAGGACTCGCATCGTTGACCCTACGTTGGAGCGGATTTATAGGGCATGAGTACAATGTCATCGAAAGCAGTTTTGCCGTGAAAGGCGGCCGATAGTTCAATTATTGGTTAAGGTCACCGCACAGCCACTTGATTATTGAAGATGCATGGCCTAAAATTGTTGACCCTCTGTGGACCCTCATTTTTAGGGCATAGGTATGGTGTTGTCAACAGTATTTATTAATAGAAACGCTGCCGAGCGTTCAATTATTGGTTTATATCGCCACCTAGCCCTGTGATTGACAAAGAAGCAAGGCCTGAAATCATTGACGCGCCGTTGCCACTCATTTCAAAGGCATACGTACATTGTCGTCGAAAGCATTGTTGCTTGGAAAGGCGTCCAATAGTTCAATTATAGGTTAATGTCATCGCACGGCCCCTTGATTTTATAAGATGCAAGGACTAAAATTGTTGATGCTCAGTTGATTCCAATGTTTAAAATATAGTAGCTATGATACCGGAACCATTTTTGCCTTGAAAGGCAGCCGACAGGTCTATCAGATGTTCATATTGCCGTGCAGCCCTTTGGACTTTCAACGATGAAAGGCCAAATATCTTTGACAGTCCATTGATACTTGTTTTGGAATTGCGCAACAAGTGCGTCGTTTGCCTTTCCCGCTATAACACTGACTAATACATATTGAATGTGAAAAAGCAGCCCTTTGATTGCCAAGTGTGTAAAACTAAAAATCGTTGACGCTGTGTTGATGCTCACATTAATCACATCAAAATAGAGCACATACATTCACCGATTGTATGCAATAAATGGTATTCTCATTATTGTCAACCAACATCGCCCTTCTGTGTGTTATTATTTGAATCCAGGTGCTTTGTGACCTTTCAGTATCTGAGAAACCTCTATCCACATTATCTGAGCGACAAATAACGTGACCCGATCACATTTCTGCAGTTTCGGCTGGCAATTTACGCCATGTAGATCATTTCACTTTTTTTTTGCCAAAATAGCTTGAGTTCCTCACAATTGCTCATGAATCTCCTTCGCCTCAATATCCACGATGTACCACTAGCAATTGGAAATATTTCAACCACGTGCAGTGGGTCTGAGCCGAGAGTTATGAAGTTGGATTCATGGATAAATGCTGCATAACAGTCGTCATTGAGACAGATTGGGATTGGGCGCGGACCACTCCTCGCATCACTGGTGTAACATCACTCACCTGAATTATGTTTTGTATTTCGTCACCAATTTAGCAGTTGCATTCTCACATCAGACTCACCCGCGAACAGAAATAGAACATTTTGGCTGTTTTACGGCATGATCTAGATTCCAGAACTTTCGAAAGGTGCATTTGACCTTTGCACATACACAGATGAATTATTATGTCTCACTATTTGGTCACTGATATCAAGTTTAAGCTGACACGTAGCAAAATTGGTACCCATATTTCTTCTCACCGAGATATGACGTCAGTGGTATGAATTTGAATCTCTATTTCTCCACAGATGCCGGAGCCGTCACCATGTCTTCGTCCGAATCCGATTTCTATATAGTGGTTGGCTGCGGACCTGATATTCAGGAGTAAAAGCTTATGAGTTCAACAGGCTTCCCACCCTGAATGAGTGATGAATTAGGCTCTGCGGCTGGCACAAGACCTGATATACTCGTGTTTGAGTGTGGCTTCCCAAAAAATAGCATAATATGGCTACTTTGCAGTTGAGAAGTCCCTTGCGGCATTTGCGACACTCCGGGGACAATTTCAAGACACTCCAACAGCACTCCAATCGTTGATGGCACAGGTGTCGCTGCATCTTCATGCGTTTGCAGTTGAATGACAGCCTGAACCACCGATGCAGATGTGCCGTACTTCCTATCTCCTACACGGAAGAATTCGGCTGGGTCCTCCTATCCCGGTCGTGTCAATTCATCAAGCTTCATCTGCTTCTGACGAAACCTCTCCATTTATTGCTGCACGTTTTGAGTGTATGTACCCATCACCAGGCCGGGTTTGTCATCTTCGCTCAGCTGGCCCTGCTCTGTGTCTTCATCATCCTCATCTTCTCCATTCTCGCTATTGTCGGAACTTGCAAGATCACTCAGGCTGTCTCTCATTGCAACCATCCTCTGCTGAGAAATCTTTTTGGGCTCTCTGTTCCTCAATTCCATGTTTTCAGCTTTGCTCGTAACTTCCTGCTCCGGCTGAACCGCTGCCGCTTGATCTTCAACTCGCTTTCTTCCCCCAGCGGTGACTCACTCAACATAGTTCTCAAGCCATTTTGCTTTCTATTCATTGTTTGGGACGTATGTTTCTCGTTGTTTCCCGGCCGTGAGCTTCTTTTTGGAACCCAGGCTGGGAAATGCCCCAAGGGCTCGGACTCTTTCTGCTTCCAAGCTGTTCTTGCCTTCATACCCTTGATGACATCATTGCGTGGACCGCTTTGTTGGTTTGCCATATTTGCCCGCGAGATGTGGCGAAAGGTTCTTTTCTGGAACATTGACCATTCTAGTTTGCCTTGACTTTGTTGTTGGGCGAGATGTTGGATGTTGCAAGATATGAACAATATGGAGGCACGTTTCGTCCTTTATGTCAAGGTTGGTAGGTTTACTCATCTTGAACAAAGCACAAACTCGCTTTGAATTGTCAATGAAACGGGTATAGATAGGCTAACCGTACAACATGACTTGATTGCTAGTGTCAGTTTCATGTAATATCCCAGGGATTCTTTGAGACAAACATCAGCAGACATCCTTTCCCTTGTACAATGCGTTATTGATGTCTGGCAATCATGCGATATCGGCTGTCGTACACCGCAATGTATCCCTGTTGACACATACACATCATCAGACCTATTGATTGCACATCGCGGGGTTGTGGGAAACCCATGCAACTTGCGGCCATACACACCAGGATTCATCTTGAGTATATAGACCATCATCGCTGCTATATATTCTGTTCCGACATGAAGCTAACTATACAGTCCGCAGGAGTTTCCACTTCATTTTGTTATCATCTTCCTCTCCTATTCCACACCATCAACTCATGGAAACACAACCACCCCAGCGTGGAGCGAGAGGATAGTAATCACTCCGATTGGCGGGCGATAGATTGAATACGTCACTCATTGACATAACGCCACAATGCAGGCAGAAGTCAGTCCACCGCGACACTGCAGATGCAGCCACCAGGAATATGACCCAGGATGCCCATCTAAAAATCTTCCACGAAACTGGAAGCTGCAAGAATACGGAGAGGCATGTCGTTAGATATATGTACCTGCACATTGTGCTAAAGGGCGGTCACTTAACCGTATGATGTACAACAGGTGTACGTCGCGATCTACACGACCAATTCATCGCTGCCTGTGCCGTGAAACCACCCTGGTCGTTGACGGCATCTGTCTGCATAGTCGTGGAAACCAAACATCACGTTGTTGTTCGCTGAGGAATTTGTGCGGTCGAATAACCTCACAAGCATCCCGGTGAGTGGACAAACCACGCCTTCATCACCTGGGAGGTGGCTCTGAAAGCGTAACTGGTTGAGGTAATCGCCAAATCTCATTGTTACAAGCACCAACTACTTTCTTGTAGGTTTGCAACATGTCTGCTACTATGGCAAGGCAAGGAGGTCGGGTACAGCTGGAACAGTCCAACATGCGGCTGGCCTTAAGTATGGCCACAATGGCTAGAGACGGTTTTTCGCGCGCTTCAATGAGAAAACACAATTCCTGATGAAGAAATCTCGCACCGAGGTCAGAGAAGAGACACAGCAGGGTGTTAAGTGTCGTGGGCATAAAGAGGTGAAGGCTGCGATTGAATGACACCTGGCTGTGTTTTGTGCAAATCAGATGGCCGGATGCCTTTTTTCCCAACATGGCATTGCAAAGACGCTGCAGACATGATGGAAACACTAATGAACAGGCGCACCTCCAAATGACTGACACAGACAGCCAAGTCCAGAACCGACGCCACATCTGCCCAGAACACCACCTGCCTCAACTGGTAAAAATGCAGTAGCTCAACATATCCAAATTGTCCATTTGCTGGCCGGATATGCATATTCACATACTTCTCTTCCCTGTGCCGAGTGTTTCACTCTTGATGCATCTGCCCACAATAGCCAGCACAATACAGATTTCGTTCCAGATATGCTGACTGATGAAGAAACATCCACTGGTTAGTACACTATCTGCTGTGTGGTAATGCAGCTGACATCCATTTTGAAGACCAGAGCAGCCTATTGAGCAAACCTACAAGTGATGACGAGCATTGATCGAAAGGCAAAGGATTTTGGTGATTGTTATTGTATATTCAAATGTGGTATTAAAGAACAATGTAGCCATCAAGAAGAAGGTAAATGAAAATGATAGAAAGGCTGCCAGAACAGTGTGAATGACGGACTATGCCAAATCAAATGATTGAATACTGTGGATACACCCATGGCAAAATGAGCGTCAAAGGAGCATTGATAATTTCAGGTCATGCAAGGCTGTTAATTAAAAATTGATTTGGTTGTGGTTATACATAATTGAAGTATTGGCTGCGTTTATAGGCAAAAGGTAAAGAGCAACCCTCTCAGCCCCATCTTGAAAATGTGCGTCAACGGAGCGTCAATACTTGTTGGTCGTGTATCTTGGGTGATATGGGATGTGACAGGTTGCAAACAGTCATCAACGAATTTTTCGCTGCCTTTGTAGGCAAAAGAGAAATTGAAACGCTTCCTGCCCCATCTTGATAATCAGAGTCAACGGAGCATCAAAGATGCTTGGTCATGTATCTTGGGTGATATGGGGTGCTACCATTTGCCAACAGTCATACACAACTTGTTAGCTGCCTGAACAGGCAATATGGAAAGAGACACGGCGCATGCCGAGTGGTAGCAACGGTTCCGGACCATTGCTTCGAGTCCGGGTCTGGGTCGAATCCAAACCATTGCGAAATTGGCGGTCTGGGTTGTCAATACACCCGAACCGTCGACTTGGGAACTGCTAAATTGACATCTCCCAACCAGTCTGAATTGGGCGGGTTGTCAGCCGGGCACCCAGCAGGTCCATCTATTGATTCAGATAAGGCTCTTGCTTTTGCAGTGTGCCGATAGTGTATTATCGAAATTGAATATTCGACAGCCCACAGTGTGTTTTTCCATGTCTTGCAGTTTGCTGTATTGATTATTTTTGAATCTGTGTTTTTCCTTTGATATATCAGATTTTTGCCTAACAAGGCAGTCAATAGTCCTGCTTTGTGCTCGAATATCCGTGCTATGCCTCGATTACCAAATGTGCAAGACCAAAAATAGTTGACACTCCGTTGACGCTTATTTTTGGGATGTGACATACATCGTGTCGCTATTGTTTTCATCACTAAAGGCTGCCACTATTCATGAATGGATCTCTAAAACCAATCGGCACATAGATTACAGAGGATGCATCGCTGACAATCGTTGACCCTCCATTGACGCTCATTCTCAGAATGGGGCAGTGACCATGTTGCAGTCTCTTTTGCCAATAAAAGCTGCCAATATGAGGGTTCTGCCTGGCAGCGACCAAATCACTATTCAATTACCACACTTACAACAGCAAAAATGGTTGATGATGCGTTGACATTCATTGTGAGGATGCCTCTGGGGTAATCTGGATTCTGATTGGTTGCAGTTATCCATTGAGGAAAGATTCGCAGCCGTTAATCGCAGAAACAACAGCGAGAAGGTCGCTGCCCCAACACTAAAAATCGTTGACGCTCTGGTGAGGCTCATTTCCAGGATGCAACAGGGAGCGTGTCGCTGTTGTTTTTGCCAATACAGGCTGTCAGCATCGAATCAATGAATGTCTGCAACGAATCAGAACATAGATTACCCATGATGCAATGCAAAAAATTGTTGACCCTCCATTGACGCTCATTTTCAGGATGCGACAGGGAGCGTGTTGCTGTTGTTTTTGGCAATAAAGGCTTTCTGCATCACATTAATGGATGTCTGCAACCAATTGGAACTTAGATGACCCAAGATGCAAGGCAAACAATCGTTGACACTCTGTTGACAGTCATTTTCAGGATGCGACACGGAACATCTCACTGTTGTTTTTGCCAATAGAAGCTGCCAGGATTGCCCTAATGGATGTCTGTAACTAATCAGAACTTAGATTACCCAAGATGCAATGCTAAAAATTGTTGATGCTCCGTTGACGCTCATTCTCAAAATGGGGCAGTGACCATGTTGCCATCTTCTTTCCCTATAAAAGCTGCCAATACGTAGATTTTGCCTAACAGCAACCAACTCACTATTCAATTCCCATACTTACAAGAACAAAAATGGTTGACGCTCTGTTGATGCTCATTGTGATGTAAGGTTCATTCAACATCTGCTGCTATCGATCATTGTTTTCATAATGTTTTGAAACTATTGGTTGTCTATCTAACAGATTCAGATGGGTCATTGTGGCAAAGCTGAGCCAAGTATTATTCTTGCACTGTTCGCTCTGAGACCATTAAAATTTATGTATCTTGCCAACAGAATCTTTGAACCCGCTATACATCTGTGTATGAACCAATTCTTCCATGCGACTCCTCACTATTTGCCTATAGTATATCTGTGAATGAAACTCTCGGTCAAGCTACATTTGGATTCTGGTGAAAAATATCGACACATTCTGTTCGAATTTTTCTTCATTCCTTCATTCCTCCTCGTTTCCGTTGTAGTGACCGTCACCAACACATTCTCAGCCTGTATCCTCGACTTCTGTGTTGGCCGAATCAATCAGGGAATGTTTGGTGCGGCACACACATGCCGTAGCTCTGGGATTTCCCCATCTTCGATTCCATTATCTCTCTCATTCTCGTATCCCTCGTCTGCCGCGCAATCGTCTCCACAGTAGTTCGGATTATCCAAGTCGCTATTCCAGTTTAGCCTGTTTTTGTTTCCAGAAAAGCTTTCAGGTGAACTATCCTCATGGGTTATGACTGGGTGCCAGCCGATTCTTCGGATTTGGCAGACATTCGATATTTGAGTTTGGCCTCCAGGGAGGTCCTGCGCAGACAAAGCCGGTGGCAAAGGTGATCTTCCCGACAATTTACATGCAGCCGCACCATGATGTTGAAAAAGTGACCAAGATGCTTTGACAATCTCTTTCGTATCCGAAGTATATCCTACGGCTGTCATCGTCTTGTTTTGATAGTGTGATTCCTTTTGTGTAGCACGCAAGATTTGTCAACCCTGCCACATCTCTAAAAAGTCGTGGACCTTGGCCATTCTGTGCAATTTTCTATCCTCTGCCTCTTTCTTCATTTCCGGGTCGTTTCCAGTGTTTGAGCTATCCCTTGCTGTGACATCGCCCGCCGACATCTCATGATTGGCTCCAGCAATCTACCATGCAACAACATTTTCGCGAAGGGCCTGGCCCGTGGTTTCTGACTGCCTCCAGCAGATAATGTCTCGGCCAAGAGAAAAACTTGCTTCCACTCCAACATCAGGTGGTATGATAGAGAATATGTCGCGTGCCACATCAGAGAGATCGGCATACGTTGAGTGAGTTTTTCCTTGTTGGCGCCAACAATCGGTGATATCTGAGATCCAAAATGTACTGCTAATCTCCAATGGGTTAGAGTGGTAATCATCGAGATTGGGATCAATTTGCCCCCAGTTTTTTGGTCATTCAGGGGGTGAATTCAAATGGAGCCTGGCGGCGGTCAATAAATGTGATGCGAGATCACATAGTCCGAGTGTCGTTTCAGCCACATTTTCAGGTGTCAAGTATTCTTTATCATCACAGGACATATCATATGGATCAAAGGATGATTGACCGGATGCTGGAGCTGTTGCAGAGGCGAAGATATTGTTACTAGGCACACTCTCAGGTTTAATGACCGGCATACGTCTATGTTTGGCACAATATTCAATCTCTATGTACTACAGAAATGCCTCCTGGTATTGGGTAGTATACGAGGTCTAGTCTTCAGGATTGATATCCATTCCCTTGTCCCACGTCCCAAACAATCGCGACATGCGGAAACAAAAGAGGATATGAGCTGAAATGAGAACCATACCCATCGTTGGAGTGACTTCAGCGTAATATTCAGGCAGCTTCTGGCGGGCTAACTTCATCGCACGGTATAAGTCTCCCTTGAATGGAGCCTTCTCCATAGCTAAAGCTCGCATAATGCCATCCATGTGATCAAACATGCTTCAGTAGACTGTGATAACGCACTACAATGTGACTGTATGCCTGTTCGTAATCCGCTGGGTCAAATATCGGAATGGCCCCATAACTTCCATGTTATACTTTGAAATGGTCCATTAATCCTGTGTTGTGAAGAGTGGCCGGTAATCACTGTAATTTGGGTTTTGGAGCCACTTGCGAGTGAATTTTTGTAATTTGTAGGCAAGCTCAAACATCTCCAATGTCAAATTCCAGTGTGTCTTTACATCCATAATCGATAGTACTGCGATGCGGACTTTGGCTTTTTGACAGTCAATGAACTTGTTTCGATGACCAGGTGTCAGCGTAATCATTGCAGCAAGCATTCTCTGCTGGATGAAGGTTAGTTTCAGGTCTTTCAAAATGCCATAAAATACATACTTTCTCAATTATCTTTGCCAAGCCAGGTCTCATAGCCGCCACCTTGTTGATTCTGGCATTGCCCTCCTTTCGAAGTCTTTGACTCTTCCTGATGTCTATGCTTTCATTCTCTCCAAATTGCTGATCTCGCTCATTGGCTTCCCAAGACTTGGTGGGGCCTTGTACACCGAGACTGCTCAAAAATGCACCTAAAGCTACCTGGATGACGTGCGCCATGCATGGTATGTGGTTTCTCACTGCAGGCCACACGATTCCGGAGGCCTCAAGGGTTGTTTGCAGCTCACGAGTTCTCGAGTAATTTGATGAAGAATTATCAGTCGTAATTCCAAGCACACGGCCGTCGGTAAGCTCAAAATGATCCAGAACTTTCTTCAAATGTATGGCTAGACTTGCTCCAATGTGTTGGCCGTTGTCCTATCATCCGTGATTAGCTTTCGAATAAGAAGAAGAATAGACAATCAACCTCATTGACAGAGGGTGGCACTTCATGCAATGCCCAATTTGTATCGATACAATACGCAATGACTGATGTTATTGCTAGTGTGTTTGCAGATGTCCACCTGTCGAACGGTGAAGGGGCTTTAGTTCGTGACGGCAATTGCTTCATAATTGCATCCACGGTCAATGAGTATTCCCCGCTGCAAATATTTTCAAGGGTCGTGGTAGATAGCAGCACTAGCTCACCGCATAATGATTTATAAGACAGTCGTAGCTCAAGATTTGATATAGGGTTTAATGGAATATGAACCAACACAAATCATAACATGAGGTAGCGATTCGACGTGCCTTGGTGAAATTTGAAAGTTTCATAGTCTTCCTCTGCCAGTTTGAATCAGTTTGTGTGTCAATTCAGTCAACACAGATCACACCTGAATGTTCAATATGAATTTCCTTTGGAAACTTACTATTGAAATTCCTCGACTTCCTTGTCTTCTGAAGATAGCCAAAGCTGTATTGTTGACCAGAGAACTAGTCAATTCATTCACTTCAGATTGTGTTGATTCGCTTAACTTTGCGATGTCCGCTGTTGCCAGCAAGTGTTTTCCCATTGAGCTCGTCCCATGTTTTGATGGATGGCGAATAACTTGGTGACACACGATGCATATTTTGCCAGGGATGCCGGTCTCCTCAATTCCGCACTGTAAATAAAATCGCCACCAAGGAGCGAGTCTAGAATTATTCTAAGCAATTTGACGGTTTGAGCCTACATTCATTGAAGCCCACCAAGGATTGATAATGATTTGCAAAGTAAGGTCGCTCAAATCCCGAATAAAGACATGTTCATTTTTGGAAGAGATCATAACCTCAAACAATGAGGTATTTGAAGATTTTGAAACCGACATCGCGGTAGGTATTGGATAGCTGGGTAATCCGATCTTAAAGACTGCCAAAAGTTACATTATAGTTAAGTAGATTGCGGGTTCCTAATTATTGACTCTAGAGCTACAACCAACAAAAGCCAGATCAGTGAGACATTGCATGCATATTTGTGAGGTTGTATACAAGTACATATTGAAAAGACTGACTGTGTAAAACTCAATTTGGGAATTATGCAATGCAGGTAGTTGCTGTGTGGCCTATTGAGCCCCGACAAAGAACGATGATGCTCAGTGGGCACCCAATTGTAGGAGGCGGACGCGCTATTGTCAGTAGCATTTTCGCCTAGAGAGGAAGCCAATCGGTGAATTATGGGTCAAGGCCGTTCCATAGCCCTTGGATTATCCATGATGCAAGACCCAACATCATTGATGCACTGTTGAAGCTCATTTTCAGGCGGTGGTAGTGTCATTGTCATTAGCATTTTGGCCTATAAAGGCAGCGGATAAGTTGATTATGGGTCAATGCTGATCCGTAGCCCATTGATTATCCAAGATGCAAGACCAAAAATCTTTGATGCTCTGTTGATGCTCATTTTTTGCGGTGGTAGCGATATTGTCACTAGGACCTTTGCCCATAAAGGCTGCCAATAGGTAAATTCTGGGTCAATGCCCGTTCAATAGCCCTTGGATTATTCATAATGCAATACCCAAAATCGTTGACGGTCCGTTGATGCTCATTTTTAGGAGATAGTTGCGATGTTGTAGCTAGCATCTTTGGCTTCAAAGGCAGCCAATGCCTTGATTATGTATCAAAGTGACCGAGTGTGTTTTGGATTATCAGACTCACAAAACCCAATATCGTTGACGCATCGTTGACTCTCATTTGCAGGACTGGGCAACTAGCGTTTTGCTTTCATTAGTACCAATAAAACCGGTCTAGACAATCAGTTTCGAAGGATATGGCCTTGCGGCCATTTCTTTGCCGATAACGGAAGACCAAAAATCGTTGAAGCTCTCTTGATGCTCACCTTAATGACATACTAACAGTTGTTGGATGCTCCAAAATTGTATCTAAATATGCCTAAAGTCGTCATTGGCAGCCAATCAATCGTTTGCATGTATAAATGTTTGCTTCCAAATGCTTCCAAGCCTCCCAATTTCTGATCCACCACTGGACACGTTATCTGTGATAAATGACATCAGGCTATCAAATTACAACACTTTCGGCCGGCAATGAACCGCATGTAGATCCTTACACTAGTTATCAATATATATTTCCCGACTTCCTCAGATTTCCTCATTAAGCTCATTTCCCACGATTTCCATGACCTGCCATAAACATTTTTTAAAATCTCGACCATGTGGACCAGGTCTGTGCAGTGAGTTATGCAGTTGGATACATGAACGAATGAAGCGTGACGGTGGTCATCAGTGCCGTTTCTCATCGTGCATGGACCGCTTCATGTATGACTCGGATAACATCACTGACTTCAATTTTGTTCGTGACTTTGGTCTCTTATTTAGTCTTAGTTTTCCGACTTGATAGTAACCGGCAGAATAAGATCAAGTTTATAGGTCGTCAGTCAATGCGATTTGGAATCTAGACCATTGTGGTGTCCCATTCGACCCTTGCACATGCACAAACGAATTAACATGTCTCACAATTTGGTCACTGAAACCAAGTAAAAGCTGACACGTAGCAAAATAGGAACACGAATTGCTTTTCCCAGAGATACAACGTCAAAAATCTCAATTTGTCTACGCACTCCTCCTGCGATGCAGGAGCCGTTACCATATCCTTGTCAAACTCTGATTTCTGTATGGTAATTAGCTTGGGACTCGAGATGCAGGGGTGAAAGAGTACTCAATCAACAGTCTCCGATATCTTCAACAGAGACAAATTGGGCACCATGTAGGGCGTGAGGGAAGGAATGCGATTCTGCGAATGGTGTTTCCCTGAACCTAGCCTCATATGACTACTCTTTGGGTGAGGAGACACTTGCTGTATTGGAGATTGTCCCGGGATCCTATCACGACTCTCCATACGCTCACCCAATGTCGTCAGTGCAGATAAAGCTGCATCATATACCTTGCGCAGTTGAACGACAGCTGGATCCATCAATTCCGTCGTCCCGTTCTTCGTATCTCTCTCAAGGAAGTATTCGGCGGCGTCTCCCCAGCCTGGTTGCCTCCATTCGTCAAGTGTCATCTGCTTATGCCGAAAGCACTCCATCGAATGTTCCACCGTTTCGGGGATCTTGCCCATCACCCAGTTGGGTTTGTCATCTTTGCTTAGCTTGCCCAGCCCAGGATCTTCTTCATCATCATCCTCGTCTTGCCCATCCTCCCCATCGTCAGAACTTGAAAGATTGCTCAGACGATCCCAGATGGCATTCAACATCTCCTCAAATGTTATTTCAGACATTGTGGTTGTCAATCTCACCTTTTGAGCATTTCTCATATCTTCCTGCTCCTGCTTGATTGCTGTCTCTGCATCTTCAACTCGCTTTCTTGCCATAGAGATCTCACTATCCACATCATCCTGGATCCATTTCTCCCTCTCTTCGTTGCTTAAAAAGTGAGTTTCATGTCGTCTCCTTGCCACAAGCTTCTTCTTGGATCGCATGCTGCGCAATGCTCCCAAAGCTCGGACCCTTTCCGCTTCGAAGCCCCTCTTGCCTTCACTGGTTTGATGATGTTGGCGGGTGGAGCGCTTTGTCGATGTACCGTATTTGCCTGCAGGTAGGGGTGAAACGTTTTTTTCTGGAGCATTGACCATTGTATTTTGTGTTGACTTTGTTGATGGGCAAGATGTTGGATGTTGCAAGATGTCGACAACATGGAGGCAAGCTGCTTCTTTCATGTGGAGGTTGGTACGCTAAATCAACTTGAACAAAGGAAAGTCTGTGTTTTGACCGGCACTACATTTGGAATAGTGATTCTAACCATATCTCATTTCATGCTGTTAGCGTATGTTTCATGTAAGATCCCGGGGATTTGTTGACGCAAACATCCGCACATATTATTGCCGTTGAACAATGTGGTGCTTATATCTCAGAAATACGAGAGTTCGGCGGTCGTTCACCTCGATTTCTCCCAGTTAACGATCTCATAACATCAGGCCGACTTGGTGCAAATCACAGGACAATTGGAACCTCGGGCAATTTGGAGCTATACACAGCAGGATTCATCTGTTGTAGAACGTGAAAGTTGGCTGTTACGCATGCCTATTGGACTTGAAGCTTACTATGGATTCCTCTTCACTTCCCACTTCTTTTTGTTATCAACTTCCTCTTCACTTCCATACCAGCAAATCATAGCTCCTCAAACATCTCAGCATAATTAGAGCCAATCTGAATCGAGCAGAATGACGGGCACTTCGACCAATCCGCCACCCGCCGAGACCCGACTGCAATGCAGACACCACTTGGTCCACCGTGACACTGCAAATGCAACCACCGAAAATATGACCCTAGACGCACAGTTCAAATTAGTCTGTAGAACTAGTTGCAGCGAAAATGAGAAGCGACACGCGATCAGATGTGAGTATGGTTGTATTGCTCTCGCCTGCTGTCAACTAAAAATGTACCATACAGCTGGTGTACGGAGAGACCTGCGGGACCAATCCATCGCCGCCCTTCATGGGAAACATCCATGGTCAACCACGGCATGTGTCTGCACAGTGCGGGAAATAGAACTTCCTGATGTTGTGATCTGTGGGATTTTCACGGACGAATTTCTTTATGAGAATCCCAGAGAGTGGACGGAACAGGCTCTAATCACGTTAGAGCATGCTACAGAAGCGTATATGGTTGAGGTAATTGCCGAATCAGATATGTAATTGCAGCAACTAATTTCTTGTAGGTTTTCAACATGTCTGAAATTGTGGCAAGGCAAGGAGGTTGGGTACAGCTCGAACAGTCTGACATGCGCCTGGCATTGGATATGGCCAAAATGGCCAAAGGAGGGTTTTCGTGCGCCGCTACAGAGGAAACGCAATATGTCATTGAACAACCTCGTGCCTAGCTACGGGAAGAGAACAAGCTGGGAGTTGAGTTTCCTGGCCATCAAGATGTGAAGGCTGCGATAGAAAGACACCCGGCCATGCTTCAGGATAATCAATCGGACGGCTGCCATTCTCACCAAAATACTACAATACAGAATCCCCAGACACGCTGGAGGCGCAAAGGATTGGGTGCACCTCCAACAGTGCGACTCAGACAGCCAACACCAGAACCGACGCCACATCCGATTGGAACGCCACCCACACCACCCGGTAACAATGAGGAAGCTCACTTATCCCAAATCGAAGCTGTGCCACCCAGATATGGGTATATACATACTCCTCTTGCCACCACTCAAGGTTTCAATCTTGACGCAGATACCAGGGATGGCAATCGCGATAACCATTTCAATCCAGATTTGCGGACTGATGAAGGCACATCCACTGCTTAGTACACTATCCGCTGTGTTGAAATGCAGCTGACATCCATTTTGCAGATGACAGCAGCCTATTAAGCGAAATTGACAGCGAAAACCAGCACCGATGGAATGAAACGACGTTTTTGGGTGTATTATCATCTACAAGTAGCGGACACTTTGAAGTATATTTTAAAGGATATATTTATATGAATTATTAAAGAACAATGTAGTGATGAAAGCGAAAATACATGAAGACGATACAAAGGCTGCCAAAACCCCAATTGTGATATTATATGCCAAATCAGATGATAACAGATTGTGGTTACGCACATGGCAAAATCAGCGTCAACAGAGTGTCAACGATTTTTGGTCTTGCATCACTGGTAATCTGCGTGGTGATTAGTTGCAACCATGCAAAAATGAGGTATTGGCTGGCTTTATAGGCAAAAGAGAAAGCCACATGCTCTCCGCCGGAGTGTGAAAATGAGTGCCAACTGAGCGCCACCGATTTTCGGTCTTGCAACACTGGTAATCTGTGTAGCGATTAGTTACAGCTATTCAAAAATCAGGTATTGGCCGGCTTTATTGATGAAAGAGAAAGCCACATGCTCTCTGCTGCATTCTGAAAATGATAGGCAACAGAGTGTCACCGAATATTGGTCTTGTAAGTCTGGTAATTTGAAGGCGATTTGGTCGTTACTATGCACAATCGAGGTATTGGCCGCCTTTACATGAAAATAATATAGTGACACGCTCCCTGCCCCGTCATGAAAATGGGCGTCAACGGAGCGTCAACGATTTTGGACCCTTCATCCTAGGTAATGAGACCGCGATGAGTTAGTTGCTGACTATATACGATGTTTTGAATGTTTTTCTAGGCTAAAACGCTTAAGAGGCGTTATTCTCACCATTGAGAATGAAATAGATAGTTACTGTCCGGGAGGCTGTCGCAGCAATGTCGCTTGCTCATCTGCCTTGAGAGGCTGCCAACTCCTTCATAATTGAGGTCTGCGATCAAGCGCCACTTAGATTCCCCAAGATGCGATACGCGATATCGTTGACGCTCAGTTGATGCTCATTTTCAACATCCTGCAGGGACTGTGTGGATTCCTATTTTGCCTATAAGGGAGGCCAAAACCTCATTCATGACTCTCTGAAACCAATCACCACTCAAGTTGTCCAAGATGAACGACCAAATATCATTGACGCTCCGTTGACACATATTTCCAGGATGAGGAAGGTAGTGTGACTCTGCATTGTTCGAGTAATAAGGCAGCCAGTACATCCAAAAAGAATAATGACGTACCGTTGTTAATGTTTTACGATCAAAAGTAGGAAATCTGAATGCCACATTAAATGCAACAACCCGAAATTCAGACCCGCAGATTGGAACGTACAGGTCTAGCCCAATCCAGCGAAACCCGTGGGTTGACGGGTACGGGTTTGGGTTTGGGCCGCCAAGAAGCAGCGGGTTGGGTTTTTGGACGGGTCAGAAACCACACTGAACCGTTTACCCCGGCCGGATCCGGACCGCTAGCGGGTTACCCCAAATCGTTGCTATCACTATCCCTGCCCCATGTTCAAAATCAGTGTCAACGGAGTGTCAAGGATTGTTGTCCTTCCATGAGGGTTACTCACAGCGCGATGTGGTCGGTGTGGTCTATATACATTGTTTTGACTGCTTTTGTACGCTAATAGGCTCAAGAATATCTAGTGGTAGCTCTGTAAATGGAATAAATAGTTTCTGTCATGGAGGATGAGGCGGGAATATCCCGTAGATATCTACCTCTGAAGGTTGCCATTTCCTTGTTTATGGATGTTTGGGATCAAGCGCCACTCATATTACCGAGGATCCAAGACCGATAATCATTGACGCTCCATTGGTGCTCATATTCATGATTGGGTAGGTAGCGTTTTGCTTTCTCATTTTGCAATAAAGGCCGCGAATACTATGTTTGAGACTGAGTGAGACCCATCGCACGCCAGAGTACCCAAGATACACGACCAACCATCACTGACGCTCCATTGACGCTCATCTTCAGGATGAGGTAGGGCGCATGTGTCTGTTCATTTCGATCACTAAGGTGGCCAAGACATTGTAAATAAAGTGTGAGGTACAAATCTCAGTATTGTACAATGATCGGTACCTTGTCTGAATGCGACAATACAGGTGAAACCCGAACAGCAGAACAGTAGATGGGAACCGACGGGTCTATTCAAACCTGGCGGAACCTCCGGGATGACTGGTGCGTGTCCGGGTTAGATCCGTCTCGAGTCATAGTGTCGCGTTTTTGGACGGGTTTGGAACCGAACAGATCTGTTATTGAAATGCAAACCCGCACAGCTGGTCGGTTACCTGAACCCGTTGCTAAGACTAGTTGTGCATACCACCAGACCTGCTTGACCGGTTTCGCGGGTGACCAGCATACCTGCCCAATGGATCGAACAGTAGGTAATATCCAGAAACAACATCCGCCGCACACCAAATAATAGTGCATGCATTGTTGGTCGGCTGATTCCCTCCCCTCGGAAAGATTCGAATAATTCTGATGAGGCATGGCATTTCGCGCTTGGTACTGTACTGTCCCCACTGAGGAATCCTGACATAACTGGCCCCAGCTTGAAATGCAATTGTGCTGATAGAGTACAGATACAATATTGTCCGCTTTTGGCTGCCTGAGTTGGGGATTATCCAGATCAAGTCATGGTTGATGAAGTGTGATATGGCTGCGGTCCGATGTGTGAAATTCCTACAGGTCGACTAATGAGGCATTCAACTTTTCAACCACTTGAAAACATGAGGGATAAGCATGTTTACTCAAGGCTTCTGGACAAATGTAATAATGATGTTGTGCACTCTCTTGGTGTTCATCCAATCTGCAACCAGTTATGGCATTATCCTCTGCGCAATGTCTATCACGTTTCGTAGCCTGATGAATTGAATCAGCTACTCCTGGGTTTAAGTGAATACGTATTGCATTGGCTGCTCAAGTACATGAAAACTAGTGGTGTCAAGGATCAATTTCACAAACAATTCACATCGGTACCTTGAGATCCTGGCCTCCAGCCTTTCTCTGAACCATTGGATTCGTGGAACAGTGGCTCCCAGAAGGGAAATGAAATCAGCGGTATGATCTGAACACTGGGTGTGAAATGCACTCCAATTCTGGACTGCTTGAATGATGATGAGAAAACCGCGGTGGAAACAGCCTCCAATGAAATTGTGATGGGAGTAGGGCAGGCATTATGTCAATTCTCTCTACTGGTCAGTCAACAAAAGGACACTGAGCTATCCCTATGACCACTGGATGATGCGCTGAAGCAATTTTCCAAGAAGACAGGTGCTTTTCGAGAACACAAAATCTCAATGTCTGTGAAGCACATTGTAAATAAGCAGTTGGCAAGAGAATCCCATCGGTTAGGATAACAAAACATTCAAACATTCTGAACTGCAATTGAGGTTCAGCTATCCAAAGCTGAAAAGGTTACTACATAAAAATAAAGGCAATTTCATGTTTTCCTGCATTGAGCCTGCTAAGCGGCAACCATGTAGTCAGATGCTGATCATCAGAGGGCGTTTGAACCATTGGAGTGCAAAATTCAGAAAGTAACACCTGCTCAATGCAGGCTTTACGATAAATTATTCGACCATCATAAGCAACAACTATTGCTGTAGGTTGGAACTATGGCAACTGGTCCCAGAAGCACATTCACCAAAAAACTTGCTGAAATCAAGACTGCTGCAGCGGAAGAAGTTTACTGGGCGATAACCATGACTGTCGACAAGTGCGATCAATGTCAGGTCTGACTACCCAATGCTGAGACTGAAGCCACCGGCGGGAATATCGCTGATAAAGACCGCGTTGTGCCAACTCAGGAGAGATTGATTTATAGGATCTCTTCGAAAGACCAGATGTGGTTCATGACGGAATTCCGAATCCAATTGGTCCAGTTTATAGCATGATGGCAGGCAATCAGTGTCCAGGAGCTTTGAAAAACCATTCAACTGTGTGCATTACATCTCAGATATCCAAAGATTCATGTTCTGAGCCTCATATCAGAGTCAATTTGGCTGATGGGTCCTGGCGACAATTTCATTTCCAATATTTCTGAACACCTACATATCGGCAATGTGAAAGAGCCATAGTGATATACCAACAAAGTCAAGTGCATACGACTGATTCCCAAGCATAATGACTAGTGTACCGCTCTTGACTATATGGAGAAGACACTCTCTCATCTTGCCATTCAAGGATGGTACAATATTGACTCTGCCATAGTTTTCAACCTGCTATCAGCTGCCAATAAACGGCGAAATACATGCAGAGCCCATATTTCACGCGTCCAGCAATGTCAGGAGGAGCCATTTGTCCAACATGTATCACAAAAAGTAAACCTTTTGGGAGAAACTCCTGTCTGCGGAGAGTGCAGACGCATCAGATTAACCTCACTCAGGGATGCATCTGTGGATTTCAGAATTCCCAACTTTGGACAGCTATGCCATACACAAATTGAAGACGACTGGGGACATGATGTTGCTGGACTGGTGCTCGGATATGATCAGAATATTGTCATAAACATCATATCTATTAAACTTCACAATGGGCTGTTGTACTACTGTCAACCATTTCACTGCCCTAAATCTGTTGAGCGTCTGGGACTTGATTGCAAGGGAGAGTATAACAATGTCAACCAAGGGATCATGCCTGAATCTCATAACATTGTAACGGCGACACGTGACTGTGGCCGGGTAACGGCCATTCTATATAGTCGGCTCGCCACGAGACTTAGATCTCTAGCGATAATCTTACCTATACACCTATATTTACTATCACTCGAGTCCACGTTTGCAACC
>Ga0307515_10002083_pt1 | contig 44001 bp, 33 predicted proteins | sample 17_EM_MG_FD_194513 | JGI IMG/M metagenome (GOLD analysis project Ga0307515, IMG submission 194513) | Populus trichocarpa ectomycorrhiza microbial communities from riparian zone in the Pacific Northwest, United States - 17_EM | ecosystem: Host-associated > Plants > Roots > Unclassified | place... | reverse complement strand
GTATGATTCTGTCGCGCCGCCATAAACTCTGCCTGCTTTAGGCACCACTCATCATATCGCTCATCATGCAGCTGATTTGTGGCCATATAATCCCTCAGCCCATTAGTGTTCCGAAGATACTCACCAATAAAGGCTTCCAGATTAACTGGTCCATTCTCATTCGTCAACGACTCTGCAGGCTTGGCCCAATCAGCCTCCAACTTTTTCCTGCTTGGCGTCTGCGGCATATTCGGGATTGGTCGATCGGGCGTTTCCGGCCTTTTCACCCCCTTCCCCTTATTGCGCTTTTTTCCCTTCTTTGTTGGCGTCATGTAGGGCGACTCATCCCTCCACTCCACCTCCGTCATCATATCGTCTTCGTTGTCGCTGCTGTCGCTGGCTTCGAATTTTCTCGGAATGGGTGTGTAGACTTTCAGGGTCTCTTCCATTCCCCCCTCCTCTTCCGCGAGTTGACTGGTATTTTCCTCCGACTGAATATACCTTCGCGCAATAATTCCAGCACTCGCCCTGGGATTCGAAAAAGGATCCTGAGGCAAAGCGCTCGGAGGTAGGCCCAAAAGGCTTCCCTCATAATTCGTGGATGGTAGGGGGGACTGAACCCTCTCCCTCGGTGTTTGCGATGGGAAGGAAATTTCACTTCCCCCGTAGTTTGTAGTCGGTGGTGGCGACAATGAAGAACCATCGTCGCTCCCGTATCGTGTGATTCCAGTAACTCCAGTTTTTCCCGTCAGGTCGGAGTACGCTCTCATATCGTTTAGATCACTGGGAAGTTGTCCCGTATCCACCCTGGAGGTTGCCTGGCTGCCCTCGGCTCTCCTCAACTCATCTTCGATCCGGGCTTTGTGAACTCCGTATTCGAACTCATCGTTTTTCTCTTCGGCCCGGAGTCTTTCATACTCTGCCGTTCCAAAAAACTCTCGTTCCTCCCGAGCGACCTCGGAATTTGTAACCGTGCCTTCCTCAGTAAGTGGTCCGGTAACCTCATCAAGCAGCGCTCCAATACCGCTAGAAACGCTCTTGTCACTGCTGGAGGTGGACTTATTCTCCTCCTCTGCCTTCATTCTCGCCACTGCTTTCTTAAAGGTGGTAGTTGCTCCAAAGAGACTCATCGTGCTTAGCTTCTAGGCGGTTGAAGTTCGTTCAACTGAAAACCGAAGCAAAAATTTTCTCACGATGTCAAACTTGATTGGATAAAATCGGTCTTGGCAAAACTAAAAGGTGGTGTGGTGTGTTGTCGGAGGTGTGTGTTATTTGTAGGGAGTGACCGGCCCAGGGACAGGTCTATCTTTTCATGTCATAGTAACTCGAAAGTGTATCACATAGGAAAATACACGGTAAGGAAACCGCAAACACCGAATATGGAATGGAATAAAAAATTTCTCGTAATGTTGTCTAAAGTCTTTGATACAAATGGCTCCGAGCTGGAAGTTGCGATCATGGGTGATATTTGGCAGCTCACTCATTTTGTGCTAAAATTGGCAAAGATCATGGAGCGACAAGGGTGCTCTGATTGGGTGTGCAATCTTGGCGAGCGCTAGGTTGTTTTAACCCCCTAAAAGCCAAGAAAATGGGCCAGACGGCTAGCACCAGCGTTAAAAAGTCGGATGACAGACTATAATTGGATTATATTTATGTAACACTAATTCACTCCACAAGGAAACGCAGCCATCAAAATTGCAAATTAATGAATAGAACTATATATTATTTCAGTTTTCCCTAACCTTATATACGTCGTTATCATTATTCCGAATCCACCTCTTGCCGCGTAGTATGAAGTAGATACACATAGCGTGACATCAAATTGCAGAACTTAAGCCTCGCATCCCTGTGTTTCCATCTCCAAGATCAGAGAAGATGTCCAAAATATGGATGGAAATTACAGTCAACACAGCAATGAAACAGACATTCTCTTTGCACAAATCCAACAATCCTCAGCGACCCCAAGCAAACTGGTCAACGAAAATGTTAAATCATATGAAACCATGAATCCATTTATGTAACTAGAGTAAAGGGTTCGCTTGTCGTAAACTATCTGTACATTAAATCAACTAATGTCAATTATTCGAATCCAAACGGATTGTCGGGGGCTTCACAACGATGGTTAGTACTGCCCAATGTGTTCAATGATACGGAGGACCCACTAGCTTTATTCAGATTTGCTCTGCCAGTCGGTTGCTGTTTCAGCTTGGGTTGTGCCACCCCAAACCTTACTTGCGGGACGGGTCCAGTATACTGTGGTAGAAGAGTTGCAGAAGTTGGACGGGGTATCAACGGCGGGGGTAGCGTGCTATTTAAAGAGTAACTACTATTGGGTGCATTTGGAAACGTTTGGAACGGAGGCAGTGACGGCGGGAGCAATCCTGTCCCAGACTGCTGGACCTCATGGCCGGATCGCTGAGAGATGCCATCGTTGGTAAGATGTCGTGTTGGATGCCCATTTGGTTTGTACAAAACCTGCGGTGTTATTCTAGATATTCTGCCCATCGCTGTTGCAGGTAGTTGTTGGGAATCTAGTGATGTCATAGATCTGTATGTCAAGGTATTTGGATTTCCGGTGAATGTTGATGACATAGTTTGTATAGGCTCTGGTGCAAAGGTCTGTGGCGCCGAAAGAGGTCGTGTCGGAGGGGGGGGAGGAGCAGGAGATGTAATTCCTAAGATGGCTAGCGCGGGTGGTATAATCGTTCCAGCCTGATATGATCCGAGAGGCGGACCAACTCCAACACGCGCCAATGCCAAATCCGAATGGATATGTTCAGAAGATGAGAAATCGGCACCGAACATGTCTAGCTGAGCTGGAGGTTGAGGCCCATGATTAAAGCGGGCAGATGTGGAAGGTTGTGATATAATAGGAATAGATGGCACGGGACTTTTAATGGTAGGTTGTATAGGAAGTGTATCGGGCAACAAGGTTGCAATATCACTCAGTGCGCCAGCGATTGGGGTGGACTGTTGAGTTCGCATAGGTTGCGCCATTTGCAGTGGATGCGCAACTGCTAGCTGTTTGGGGAGATGCGGGAGCGCTGGTGACGGTTGCTTTGAATGCTTCGGAGCCCAGACGTCATCGTCGAAACAAGATGACATTGGGTGTTGCATAGGGGGAGGTGATCCTGAGACAGAAGCAGGTGCTGCAGATTCGAGACTTTCCTTGTGTGCCTGGAGAGCCTTGGGATCAACTGCTCCGGTCTGTATTGCCGGTGGAGGTCGAGCTCGCAACGATTTCAGATTGCCGCTTTCATCCGTGAACATATTCTTACCTTGATTGGTATCGCCTTCATCGCGAATGTGTTTCTCCACTTGACCACTATATTTATCATCTAACTTCTTGATAACTCTCAAGATGTCTCCTTCTTTCATCCCCAAAGTCCTCATGACGTCAGAACTGATACTTTCCAACGAGGACTCGTCCATCTCGTCCTTCTGGAAATTCATTGCATACCGCTGACAGTTATTAACCTCAACCCCGCAACTCAAAAAGAAATCGAACCAATCGTAGTCGCTCTTCCTAGTTGACCAAAATGACGTTGATGTCACCGAAGTACCAATCTTACTTGGGTTCGCTGTGCGATCTACCACAATGCCTATTTGGGAGTTCTTTTTTCTTTGTTCCTTTAGAATTTCTGAGAGCGGTTTGTCCTCATCTAGGGATATCCCAGTCTTATCTTCAACATATTGAAGATCATTCATGGACATTTTTAACACAGGAACCGCAATTTTAACTCCATTGATCTTATGTAGGTGAATTTTTCCGTCCTTGCAACCGATAAATTGGGCTTCGACTTTAAAAGAGCCAGTTCGATCCGTCCAAGTCCGAATTTGGGAGGTATCGGGCTCTATGAAAGCTATTGTCAGCAAGATCTCGCTTATAGGTTGTTCCTTCCTGTAACGCAGGCGGGGTAGTTGAGGCATACTGGATTTCACTGTTGCAGATTTTCGACCCTGTGTAGGTTGCGCAAGGCTACTTCTCCTCTCCGGGACTTTCGACACACCAACATCTCTGCTTGTACTAGTAGAGGAAACGTATTGTGCTCTTGGCATATTTGTCCCAACCGTGGGTGAAGCTGAAACAGAAGTTATAGACTTTCTCCCTCTTTCGACATAGCTGCTCGGAAGTACGCCCTCTGTCCCATTGACCTGACGTCGAACAAGCCACCATTCGTCGTTACTGTCGTCCAAAATTATAACTTCATCACCCGCTGTAGCAGATACCTCGTCATCTCCCTGAGAGGGGAAATCATATAGCACAGTGCCAATATCAGTCTTTTTACTATCATTGGCGGCAGCGATGACCTCGTCTAAACCTACAGCCTTGCGAATTCCACGCAATTCTCCCAATGCCGACACGATTTCCTCTGCCGCATATGTTGAGCCAGCATGAAGATCAAGGGACTTAGTCGGATATTTGACATCCAAAAATACGTGTTTTCCTTCATGATTGTACCCTGTCATGTTGTCAATGGCCCACTCTTCCCGTGGGCGGGTGCTCTTGTCGGGAACAAGTATTATGCGATTTGGTCCAAGGCCTAAAGTCGCGGCTCGTTTTTTCTTTGCATCGACCTCGAGGACAGGATAGGTCCGAAACCTAGGAGGAATGGGAGGCGAAGAAGCACGTCCTTGTTCTCCTAAACTCCGCAATGGCAATTTGGGGCCATCTGAATCGTCCGAGTCAATTGAATGGGGTGACTTTGGTGAATTCATTTGACGACTGGCATCTTCTCTTCCATGATTTTGACCACGTTCCCCATGGCAAGACGGTCTTGAGTGAATATACGCACTTACGGGAGATGCCACACAACTTTGTGGGGGTGGAACAGTGTGGTTATATAGCTGGTATCCATGCGAGTGTGAGTGATCCGGAAGAGATTGGGATCCATGCGAAGATATGGGGCGACTGCTCGAGAGGCTCTGGAGGGTTGATGGCTCCTGCTTCTCTATATAAGCAACATGCTTTTTGGTGGCGGCCACTGTGGCAAGTCTTTCGGCCGAGGCGGCGTCATGAAAGCTCTCAACCGCCTTCTCGATATAATTGGTGGGAGCGTATCCATAATGGCCATTCAATCCAACCAGAGCCCAATCAAGATCAGAGTATTCGTAGACATCTACCAGGACATCTTCAGTCAAGGAGAACTCTTCTTCCGTTTGTCGTGTATAGTCGTACAAAGCTTTATACTGTCCGATCGGCCTTGCCTAGGTGCAGGTGAGACATGCCTCCATTAGAACTATCTTGACTAGCTACCAAGACAAATGGATATGATCATAAGCCTACCTCCTCAATGTAATTGTTTGGCACAAGCCCAATGGGTTCCTCATCATTCACAGAGTTTCCTTTTTTCTTAACCTTCCACCAGTGATCGTCTGTAGGTTTGTCGAGCACGCACAACAGATCTCCTTCGCTAAAAGATAGCTCCTTCTCACTCTGCGCGGCGTAATCGAAAACTGCAATATAAATACCCAAGAAGGGAGATAGCATAGTGGCGGAGGAGGTCGACTAGGTAACAGAAATGGGAAATGTGCTGTTGGGCCGGTTGACGATAAAATGAGGCCCGCAGTTCCAGAAAGAAAGATGAGGAAATAAAATGTTACCCGTTGGCTTAAGAAGAAAAATTATATTTGATTGGATGACTAATACTCCGGTCATGGGGACAGCGCTGATTAATTGGAGCTCAGACGGGAACACTGATTTACTCGGTAATTGATTATCAGCAAACAAAGACAATCTCTTTAGGATTCTGCTGTTTAGTGCTCACAGAATGTGGCATGGGGGTCCCTGAGGAGATTGTTTGGTGCTCACAGAGGTATGCGGCTACCGAGGAGTCTGGGTGGAGTTCACAAAGAGTGGTATGGGGTTACTTACGTGATATTTGCTTGTTACTCAAAGTCACGGGTTCAATAAATGCGAACACGATTCACAGCAAGCGTTATGTTGATCACGTGATAAGATCTGTAATTATTTAATTCTCTCATCAGCAGAGTAAGACTGGTCTTTTTCTACTGCATGTCTAGCACTGAATAAATTGGTGCATTCAGTGCTACATATGCAGTGGGAAAATAACTGGTCATACTTTACTTCATAAAGTATATAACTACACTATTATACTATATAATAATAATGCATATCCTGTAAGACTGTGACTGTGAATACAAAGTAAAAAAGATTGCAATATTGGTATATTTATTGTGGTATACTTTACTGATAGTTATTTGTACAGTTAAATTAAATACATTATGATAAGGTTGATTTTATTGGTTCTTTAGTTATTAAACAAGATATTTATCTAAGGCATTTAATTATAAGAGACAAGGGTATACATAGAAATATATCAAAATAACTTTAAAAGCAAAGAATAAATTTTAATTATAGAGACATTAATGTTACATTACAATTGCAAACATCTATTGCATACTGCTTTAAGTACAATCAACTAAGATATATATATCAATTGTTTTCATAAATAATAGTTAAATGGTATTATTATTAAGTTAATTAAGTTCCAGTAAAGATTCATATGCCAGTATATGCAAATATAGATATATATATGTAAAGTGGTTAATATACTACATTACCTAAATCTGAACCATTAGAAATATCAATATGCAGATAAAATTATCTTTAACGATTACAAACTCACCAAGTAATAACTATATTGTATACTACTTGCTTATTTTTCAATATTATATTGTGTTTCAATAGTGAAATCTGGTTAAAAAGGGACAAAAAAATACAGAAACAATTATTATCCGAATGTACTCATACAAATTCATGCACTCCATAACTATGTGATATGACTTAAGGTCAGATTTCTGCTGAATTGTTACATAATATCCACTGATCTCCATTTATCTCTTTTTATATAATCCAACTCAGATTTATTACGCTGTGTATTCCTGACTGAGCTTCTACTATTTCGAAACATGAGATTTAATAATAAACAGATAACCGAATGTATTGCATTTCACTGTAGAAATACTGATCAACCAGTGCAGTAACCACCTACCATATATTGTATTCCTGTCTCAGGCTCCTTGTAGATTATACATTAAAAGAATACCACCAATCCAAGTAGGGTAATTATTTACAATTTGAAACTTATTTTGACTTGTGATATTGATAATAGCTTGTACTCTGTCCAATATAGCTGTAATTAGTACTTAATTGAATATAACTGTACAGCTATCGTAAAAAAATATCACGTAATATTTTACATATTTCATCAGATAGCATATACTTAAACTCTATATAGCCTTTGTATACAGTGATATAGATCAAATCTAATTTGTTTGATATATTGAATTGTTGCTAGTAACTCTTATTCAATAACATCAAAGTCATTAGTAGTTATGATTTGAAGATTTGAGTATTATTCAAAGATAAGTGAGTTTGTAGTGGATGTCAATCTTGAGTATTTCTTTTCGATTTGTTGCTTCATGTAACTGACTCTTGAAATACCGATTTGTCCCCTTTTACTGCTTTAGCAATACAATCTGAATTAAAACAAAGAAAGACAATTCAAAACCAACAACTGAACAACTTAGCTGCTCAGAGTCATAACTCTAATTGTTTGAGTTACTTCCATATGCTCTGCCACAAGCTAAATGCAAATAAATGTGCTCTAAGATACTCTGAATATACTGTGAATTGCTCTTCATTGCTATTGACATTCTGGAAGAGAATTCATAAAAATTGGACAAAGTTTGAACGTGTTTTCAACATGCAATAACGTTAAGTCATGAGATGGGTAAACTTTGAAAGCTACTTTGACTCCAATACTTGACCTCAGGACAGTTCAAATACTCCTCAATCTTGCTTCCAGACTCTCTGAGAGTGATACTATAAATTTATAACAACAAGTACCATTCTATAAGCTATCTTATAACTGCATATCTTATTCAGACATTTCAATTCATCTACAGTCTAGTACCTGTGTAAATCCAACTGATGATTTTCAAGCCATACACCGTCAATGCCATCCATGGAGCCATTCAGTTCCACACACTGTGGCAGCCCAATGGTAGATTCACCAGATACATATGGTATTTTATTAATCTATTTAAAAAGCCAGATATAACTATCTGTGGAATTAATTCAACAGTGTTTATTTTTGTAAAGTGTTGGATTCACCTGAATATATTCTGGTACCCAAGAAAGTAATACCCATTGATGAGTGTACTTACAGCACAGCAAAATATTCGTTCTTGTATTTCTGACTTGCAGATAGTTATTAAATTGAAAAGTTTGACCCTGTGCAGTCCAGCAGAGGTATATTACCAGTAATAATACAACTTCTCCTCAGAAGAATTTTTTAGGTTAATTACTTCATATTGTATATTGGGACCTTGACATTATGACCTTCAAACATGAACGCTATGTTGTAATTGAGGAATTCAATTGTGAATTCAAGTTCAAGATTTTAAACGCAAGTAGAGTGGTACAATCAATGATTAACAGAATAGTTCATGCTGGATATCAAGGAACATAGTACCTATAAGTATGTTCAAATCATGTTTGAGTACCAATCCATTTACTATATATATTCAGCCGTTTTAGATGTATACCCGAACTAGCAGTCCCATACCAGCAATTGTGATATTTACTCATGAATCACTGCCCAATTCAAATGTGATACTTCTGTACACTGCATGGATATGCATCTATTCAAATAATCTTGATAATGCAATACAGAGTGGAAAAAGGGCTTATCCAGACTAAGCTGGTGATATTCAAGATGCCTCCACATGCATTTTGTTATCTATCAGTAACAGACTATAGGTTAATATGTTTTACAGAATCATTATTGTTCAAACCTGAATGTGCAAGATAGAATACTCTTTCAGGCATGTACTAATGTCTGATATATCTCCCATTATTGATGAACATCTGTTGAATCTAATTGGGTTTGTTGTTAGATTGATATATGTTTTTAACATTTTCAATATATAGCTATTCAGATATATCTGTTGTAAAATTTTCACCACCACCCATTTTCCAAATTTACTAAAGTATATATAGCTCAACAGATAAATCCTTCAAATTCTGAAATGTATTCAATCCAGTTGGATCATTCTCCAGAGAGTATGACAACTGATGGGTTCATACCAATCTATAAACTCGATAAAGTTGAAGCATAACTCCTTCTTGAATTGCTCCTTATTGCTCATGAAGATACCATAACACTCTATCTTAAGCTGGTTTGTGATAAGCTCTATATTGGCAACACTCCAGGTTGTAGGTTTAGTACCAGTGTTGAACAGACTGACTTGAAAGTATGCAGATATGTTGAGATTCATAATTTGCACCCCATAAGCCTTCTGTTCTTTTGTAGTTTAGATTTATAAATGTTTTTTGACCAATATAATTGTGGAGCTTATTGTCTTAATCTCGACTTGCTACAATGGTACTCACTCTTAATTTTGTAATAAGTAATGGACAAGCATATATTGTACTGATTCCCCCTGGTGGATTGTGCACTTCAATCACATTATTACCTTCCATCAATTGCAATGTGACCATTGCATTGCTACTTTTCAAATGCGCGATAAATGAATTTCAGTAATTCTATATTTTGTTGTAGTTTTCTTTTCAGCTTTGTATAGAAGGACCATTATAGCACCCTGAATTTATCAATCATTTCTCACTGTAACAGATGGAATTGTGTCGCTAACTAATCTCCAGTTTGGGGTTGGTAGACTATGATATTTCAGCATTCAAAAAGCACCTTTGTTTTGATAAAATTGCTTCAGCACATCATCAAGTGCATTGAGGAATAGATCAGAGGGATTTTGTTAGCAAACAAGTAGCGGGAATTCCTCTAGTGCCCACAGTATTCCCAATACAATGTCTTTGAAGGGTATTTCTGTTGCACTATATCTTTCAATATTTGAATGGACAAGTATTGAAACACAATTTACAGTAAATAATCTAATCATTTCCAGGCTCTTGCTCCCTTCAAGTTTGCATATTTCAATGAACTCAATAGTTTGGAGAAGTACTGCAGATCCAGATACCATGATACTATTGTAAACTGATTGTCAAATTGATTTTTGACAATATTTGATGTTAGATCGTACAACAAGCAAGTTCAATGAGTCCTTAACTAATTCGAGGAGCAGCTGAAGATATTTATGATCATGCCAAATCCAGTAAATATTATGGAGAGAGTACTGCCAGAACTAGTTGCAGATTGACTGAATATCCAGGGTATACTGACTATCGATAGTACAGCAGCAACAACACTAGTTTCTGTCTGAAACACCTGGGTGTTCCGGACAGCTCTGACGGCTCTGACAGAACCTTGTACCCTCTGATGGAGAGTTACACGCTTCCTGTTGCCCAGGCAATGGGTCGCATTCCATACTTACCTCCATTACTTTGCACCTGGTATACACACCATCAGAACGACACCGGTGTTACACTCTTCGCAGGGGCTGCAGTTATGCTGTAGCTATTCACACAACGCCTGGCGATGTTTACGCCTTTCTTCGGCCGATAGCCACATTTTACCTCTCTGCTATTGCTATATATCAGATGCTCCACTTGCCCCATATATGTTTAGGTTTGAGATTTTGTCACATATTGCAATACAGTCTTCGCTTCGGATACATCGCTTGCCATTGCATTTTCTTCGCCATTATCGTATTTTACAGGTCTGAAATATACAGTTTTATCTTGACACTCTCCAGTACTATGCCCTTAGTCCTACACATTCTGCGTTGATCCATCATTGGCTTGCGATGCAGATTCCACCTCATCAGCATGCGCATCGTCGCAATCCTTGCACTCATACCCGTCGACATCAGTGGTTCGCAGGTCAAACCTTCTATGCCCTCATTCATCCACATTCTGCATTGATCCATCATCGGCTTGCAATGCTTCTTCTTCATCATCCGCATACGCATCTTCGCCATCCTCGCCCTCTTACCCATCCACATCACTGGTTCCCAGGTCTAAACTCTCGAGTTCAGTCACGGGCCGTCGTCGCTGGCTGGCGGTCCGGATGGCATTGCCCACATCCCTTTCATCACCTTTATCCTCGTAATCCCCGCTGCCCCCTGGCATCCCGAAATGAAGTTTGTCATCCGTGCAATTGTTGTCTATCAGGATGTTTGGGTCAGAGCATCCGATCTCAGGCTCCTCAAGCGCCACTTCAGAGGTCAAATGATCAAGAAGAATAGGATTGTCAACAGGAGCTTCTTCCACGCTCATCACCATGGCAGGCGTTGGGATCTCCGCCTGTTGAATCTGACGCTTGAATGTAGCAAGAGTTTGGTCATAACCCTCTGTTGGTAGCTCTCCGGGAGTGTGTTCCAGGTATTCATCAAGAATGCATCTGTGTCTGCGACGCCAGGCGAGGTTAACAACTTGCGACCGTTTGAAGCCCAGCAGGATGTGTTCGTACCACTGTCATTCTTGTAATTGAACTGGTTTGAGTGATCAGGTCTGTGCGCTTTCAGCTTTGACTTGGAAGATTTCGGATGAACGCCTTTGTTCTTTTGCCACTCCAGGAGAGCATGGCGCAACGCGGTGCAGGTAAACAAGATCAGTGGCGAGGGTATATGACCGTCCTTGTGGTCAATCATGGAATGGTGAAATCAATCAGAATACATACCGCGGCTATTCGCCCAATGATCAAATGTGATGTAGATACACCGCGGGATTGCTTCCCCCAGGAAGTACAGTGGACGGTGGCCGTTCATTGGCAGCTCCTGACACTATATCCGTTGGATTTGAATCGCGTTCACCACCTTCCACACGCTCTGCTACAGGAAAAAGATACTTATTGTCTGCCAGAAGGGAATCAATCAATTTCAAACAAGCTGCATTGGATTCAAAGCGGTGGAGATCATGTAGCTCTGCTGTATTGTCCCTCACCGATTGACTAAAATGGGATTTTACCTTATCGACTTGTGTGCGAACCTGGTATCAGTTTGAGCGTGTAATATCCAATGTGGGCCGTTGCTTCAGCATACCTCTTTCGAGATCTCCTTTGTGCGTGCCTCAAATGCTACGGACCAAATGTTGTTTTGCTGCATTGTGGTGTTCCAGTACGTCTCTATTATCTGCCAGTGTCGGCCTTTAGCTAATGCTTTCGCGATGCGTCGCGTTGCATTACTTACCGTCTCCAAGTCTCTTGCACTCATCAATGGCCGTCTGTGCTACAGGTAGAGCTCCAGGAGTCTGCCCGTTGCAAATACAAGACGCGTCATGTCTGGGTCACCAAATCGATGAATGCTGCAACTGCCGGAGACTATTGATTGAAGTGTAGACAACGCCTGCGGTTGCAATTGCCACATCTTCTATCTCTGATTCCTTTCTGTAGCTCGCGTTCGCAGTGGATTTGTAATGATCGCGCAGGGTTGTGGATTCGGGATGTGGGTAGGCAGGTTTTCAAGACCTCGGAGAGAAGTGGGAGTGATAGCAATGCCGGATGTGGGGCTGGATACAACGCGATGCGTTGAGTCTGTCTGTGACATTCCGCTGGGTGCTGGTGTGTTACGACAGCTTGTACCCGCAGTGGTGGTTAGAGTGAGTATTGACCGTTGCTGTGTAGCGCGCGGGATGATATGTGCAACGCGACAATTGTTCAGCGAAGATGAGGGGGTGGAGTTCTGACCTTGGATTGTAGAGGCTATGGAACTCCCTCCTTGAGAGGAATCCCTCTCGCCAGCAAGTATGGAAATGCGTCTTTTAGCACGGGGAAGTTGAGAATTCCCTGAAGGCCGACGCTTTTATTCATTCAGACAATTAGCAAGACTTCGAACATTTCGTACGACCGGAGATGTGGCATGGTGAGGGCATTGGGAAGGCATCATCCGATATGGATGTTCGACGTTAAGACTGTAGGAATAATTTCCTCTGCATGTATATGCAACGGCGGGTGAGGGAGACTACTATTGGAGCGACCATGTAGGGATTCGACACAAAAGGGAGGCACAGTGTAGACCGCGCTAGACTCTAAACCGTGACAATATTCAGGGACGAGATCCATTCAAAAGCATCCAATTATGGGGTTAACTGCTATCAGATTAAACTCAGATTAAACTCAGCATTGATATTCACTGTTACAGGAAAGTCTGAAGGTCTTTTTGCACTGCTTGAAGGGTGTTAACGCCATCTTGGTGTGATTATCATCGTATTGCACTCCTTCTGGGCACAATACATCGAACCATCAATTGTGTATATCTTCAGCTTCCAGGTGGAAATCCCCCTTTGGCAGAGCTATAAGCATCGCAGAGCGAACAATGACGTATTCTCTATCCTATGACATCGGTTGCATGTGCTTTTTCCATTGCTAGGCATTGGTAGCCATGTTGGATGGTTGCACAGTTGGGAAATCCTGAGAACTACTCAGTTTGCTCCGAGATGCATGAGGCCTGAGCAGTGACAATGATGCGTGATGCAAACACAACGCCTGGTGTCGTAAACTGTCCTCTCCGCAAGTACTAACTCTCATCTCAAGGCTTGTCATTCATGAGGTGCCTGGTGGTTCTGCAAGATGAAGGCTAAGCCGTTTTGTGTTCGTTAACCTACATAACTCACAAGTTGCACTATGAAATTGCTGGAACCCGAGTATATACATCCCTTCTTCCCGCCTACACCTCATTTCTCCTTTCCTCCCGTATTATACACACCGACAGAATCCTGATCTCGACATCACGTTACTAGCACAAAAGAACGCCTCTCGTTTCAAAACACACCCGATAACCTACACAACTTTGTACTTTCCCTCTGGGCTTCCTTCCGCTACATGCAACTGTATCATAATGCTAACGTTTCGGATGTAGAGTCATTTTCAACTCACAGCGATGGTATCTAAGGGCAACAGCAAAGGAAAGGGGAAGGCTAGGGCAAAGATGCCGACATCGGTTATAAATTGACGCTTGCTGTTGGATCGGGACCGTAATCAGGAATTCATCTCAAAACACATCCGTGGACTCATACGCATATACAATGTTTGCTGCATTAAGGAGAAGCTGGCATGGGACGTCTTATATGATATACACTTCCTTGATCCAGTCACGACTCGCCACTCTTCACAGTTCCAGCTGATGTGGCCACACCACAGCAGCAGGAGTTCGTCTTTTTGGGAGTGGTGGGATGCCTTGCAATCATAGATGGGGAGTGTGTTTGACAAAACCCGTGACCGAATGAAGAATTGGAGGTGGGACAACCCCCGCGCATTTGGGGATCAAGTCGATTGCTCCAATCCGCAGACAACCAGCTCGGGGATGGTTAAATGCCGCGGTGAGTGTTTCTCTTGGTAGGGTAGCGATGATCTCAGGGCTGAGATTGACCCACCAAGCTGCTGGCAGTACGAACCAGGCGACATCCTGGCCGTTAGACCGCCGAATGGGGATGAGATAATTGACGAAGATGATGATGATGAGAACTGGGCTGATCCTGGAGCGCCGAGCGGTGGAAGGAGCCGTCCCGGCGATGGCAATGACAATGACGATGGCGAGGGTGACGTAGGGAAGTGAGAAAGGGACTGGGATTGGGAAGGGAACACCGGATTGGAAGGGGAAAGGAAAGGCGACTGAGGACAAGAAGGGGAAACAGAAGGGGAAGGGGAAGGGAAACGGTAACGGTAAATGTATTGTTGAACAAACCCCAGGGGGAGATGATATCTCTCGTGCCGTTGCTTTGGAGTTGCAGAAGGAAATGTCAGATGCAGAATTGGACACGGAGGGCTAACTGGAGTGGGTATTTTTAGAGCTGGAAGCATCACCCGCCGTGACAATTTCCTCAGATGATGATACCGACTCTACCGAGTTGGACAGCGAACATGACTCAGAAGGTGATTTTGATGTGGATATGCGCATAAATGATGATGTGGACAAACCTGACAGCGTTGATTATGACGGCGATGTGGATATGGAACGGGACAGTGAAGATGACGAAGATGAAGAGTAGCAAGATGAGAAGGAGCAAGAGGTGGTGGATGAGGATGACGAGGAGGATGAGGATGAGGATGAGGATAATGGCAAAGAACCTTGGACGATTGGCCAGGGAGAGATGGTAAATACCACCGCTGACGATGCTGATACCATGGGAGATGATCAGCCAACCGAGCTACCTGAGCAATGCCCGGAGATGGGCGACCATACCCCACGGCCACAACCTCTGATGCCTGCCCCACAGCCACAAACCCCGTTGCCTCTCCCACGACCACGAACTCCGGAGACCCATACCCTCAGTGGGCTTGAGCATCTGGCGCTTGTGACGCCGCGAAAACCTCGCCAAGTGGCGCCAACTCTGCGTGAAGCTGAGGCAGCTAGAAACCCATCAGATGTCAATGTGGAGTAGCAGCAACTCGGCGAATCGGCAGGTGGCGACAGTCTCTGGGATGTCCCTCTCCCGGATGTCCCTCTCCCTGATGTCCCTCTCCCGGATGTCCCTCTCCCTGATGTCCCTCTCCCCCATGTCCCTCTCCCCAATGCCCCACTCCCTGCTGTCGCTCTCCCTGAGGCGCACCCTAATGGCTCGGGAGGCGAGGAGTGAACCAGTCCTTGCGTTGCAGAGGAGACGTGTGTTCAGGCCAGGGTCGAGTTCTTGTCTTGTGAGTTTCGTTTGCTGTAATCTATTCATCTCAGGTGCTGATTAAGGCATGCGTGGGGGTGTTTTGTTCGGTTCAGTTAGGGTTGTAGGCATGTTGGTTTCCTTTGTTCTAATCTATCTATCTCAGGCATTGATTAGTACATGCATCGCGAGGTTTTTGGATCGATCAGGGTTTATTCTTCATATATTCATAGTATTATGGCACATCGCGCATGCAGTGTTTTTGCAACTCCTGGCGTGTAAGGAATCTCCTTGCGATGGTGTTGACGCTCAATAATTCTCTCAAGTATCGTGAGCTTACACCCACACCACACTGCTCAGGCCCAGCACCAACTTTTGTCCCGTTCTACTGTGAATACACCACTCCTCACGTGTTGTTGACAATGCCAGAGAAGACCCCTTTCCGTTGCCCCGAATGTTCATGCTGAATGAAGTTCACCTCAGACAGCTGTTGACTTAAACATATCAAATTACACCATCCTGAACACTTTGAAGTTGCACGCCAGAAGAATCTGACTGTTCATAGTGCGCCCCAACAAGTTGAACCCGCTCAGCGTCATGAATTCAATGATAACAACGATTCTGTCGAAGACTTGGACGCGTTTCCCTACCTCGAACACGTTGAAAACATTACAGACTTGGAGTCTCAACCACCGCCATCTCCTGTGCCGCGGACGGAATCATACCCCGGCGCCGGTGCTCCGCTGAGTGATTACATTGCTGAGCCATGGGAACGCGACGCTCAGGGTTTCCTTGAGACGAACCAACAAAACAATCCCTACTACCTGTTAGCGACACGTGAAGAGTACAAATATATACAGTGTGGGATCAAGATGCAGGGCACGAAGACGTACTATGACAACGTGCTGAAGGAAGAAAACACCGTTCCTCATTTCCCAAGCTTCAAAAACAGGGACGGTGTCCAGAAGCTCATGGCTAGCATGCCAGATGATCTGGCTCTTGGGGAGTGGGAACTACACACTCTCAAGCATGTGAAATGGAAACACAATCACCAACGCGCTATCAAATACTGGAGTCGAGACATCATCCAAGGCATGAGATTGTTGGTGCGGCAGCCAGCGTATGCCGGGCATCGTATTTACGGCCCTCAGTGTATCTTCAACAGCGATACACCACCAACACACCTCTATACCGAAATGCACCCTCCAGACTGGTGGTGGGAGGCACAGGTAAGGAGAGATACCCGAGTATGATAATGTGCTAACCAACGTTAAGTCAACGCTCAGAGTGGGGGATATACTGGTTCCCTTGATCATCCTGTCCGACGGAACACATCTCTCAAATTTTGCTGGCAACAAGAAAGAGTGGCCTGTATACATGACATTTGGCAATCTATCTTCGAAGCTCCGCCAGATGCCCGTAACGCACAGCGTCGTAATGGTCGCTCTCCTGCCGATTCCGATAAAGAACCGCAATATTCCTCAGAAGCGGCTAGATGAGCAGCGGCAAACAAACGGAGTGGTGCTGAACGAGGTACCCCGGCGGGTACTCCACCCTCTCACCTTTGAAAATAATACCTACGCCAAGGGTGGGCATTTCAACATTCCCTGTGCAGATGGCAACTTAAGGCGTTGCAAACCAGTTTTAGCAGCATGGCTTGCAGATTGCCCTGAGTACAGCGACCTACACTATCTCGAGCGACATGTCTGTTTTTCGTGCGAGTGTCCAAAGAATGAACTTTGAGATTATATTCCTCCTGACAAGCCACACCGCCGGCGGGATCACAACCTATATTGAACGCTCAGCAATGCCAACACCAAGGCAGCCGATGCCAAACTCTCGTCGTGCCATGTTCTCTGAGCATTCAACGTGTTTTGACATATTCCCTGAATTGTGAGTGACCTCCCGAAGCCCTACCTCCTCCATACAATGCAGATAGGCATGCTTGATCACCTCCGGAAGTGGATTTTCCACTTCATGAGGATGCGTGAACGGCCCGACAAGTACAATGCAATCTGGGTATCTATGTTTGCTTACCACGACCTCATACCAAAAACCAACCCATATGATGAAGTTTCTCAATGCAATGGGAAGGAGATGAAGGAAATGAGCCGGTACCTGCTTGGAGTTGTAACCCAGTCACTACGAGGAGGAAGCCCCACTCAGCGTCCCATATTCAATTGTGCGATTGAGTATACATGGGCATTGGTAGAATTCTATATGTATGCTCGATATAAATCTCACGATGATGCAACATGGAGCTGCCTGGAAGACACCTAGTGTTGTTTGCACACCTTGAAAGATGTTTTCTTACTCGGGCGAGCCGGCAAAAAGGCGAAGGCCAAAGCCAATGCGCTGAGAACGGAGCTCGTCTAGAAGCGACAGGTAGACGAGGAAACAAATGCTGAAACTTGGACGCCGTCCAAGAAGCAGCGCGAAACAAACACCTGGCGGGATTATATCAGCCAACAGATAGATGTTTCCAAGGAGTTAGATGCCAACCTCAACTCTGTGAGGATCCACTTGATGTCTCACTAGGTCAAACAGATTCGTTGATACAGAGCCTTGGAACAGTATTCTGCCAAGAGAAATGAACAAGAAGATAAAACGATTCTGAAGGACGGTTAGAACACCTCCAATCACAATCTCAACTACCCGCCACAAGTAATCACCCTGAGTGTCGCATTCTCTGGCTTAGGATCACAGAGCTCAATCTCCAAACCCTCGCTCAGCGTCGAGAGAACAGCGCTGCCACCTGCAATGTCCTCCCTTCCGGCGCTGATCTTTCTGCCCCCCTGAGCTCGCAGTCATATGCAAAGCCCGAATTCATGGGACCCCAAAACTGCCCCGATGGAATGCGTCCTGACGCTATGATCAAAGCCTTCAGAGCATTACTCGACAATACGCAAGACACAATGCACCGCGTGACAATATACAATGGCACGCTGCAGTTTCTCAAGCATAAGAGTCGTAACAAGATGGTTATATCGGATGAACAACTGCACGCAATGGAGCTCTCTATTCAGCATGGTATTAACGTTCAAGTTGAAGGTTTACAAGGTGAACACATATCTCAGATTTGTCGATGCGCAGGAAGCCAGAGCTGGCGCGGAGGGGGCCGACTGAATGACTAGGTGTGGGCAAAGCAATGCCCAGGGAGATGTTATAGTGCACTGAATGGTCGTCTCCTGTGGCAACTGTAACAACTATTCAAAATCAAGCTCTTGAACGAGGATGGAGCTTTCGTTGAGTACAGGATAGCCCTGGCGCTCACCACAATACCTGGAAACTCGGGTAACTTGGATCCCGTCTCGAAATTTGTACAAGTGAGAAAAGCACCGGCCGCAGTTGCTATGCAAGTTTTCAGGGTAGGAAATATCTTCGGCTGCACGGATATAATTCCAGAGATAGCGATTAGTAGTAAGACAGGAGATGGACCAAACGAGCGATGGATTGTCAATAGCCACATACACCTGGCGAGGTGGAATCATGTGTACTCTAAGTAAAGAGAGAATTGCATTTTGCGCGCAGGTGGAAGGAATACGAGGAGAGGTTTTCGCAGCATCACTCATCGCACTGCAATCCCAATGCAAGAGCGTGCCCAATGAACTCATTCCTACGTATGGTCACAGTTGGCCTTCAACGCCAGAGTGTTTGTTCAAAATTGGAGACTGACAGAGCGAGAAGACACGATTAAGCTGTGATGGGAGGGCGATATGCAATGCAATGTGTGGTATTGACGCTGGGCATGGAGTGAGCCGCCACTGGGACGTCTCTGATGGCTCTGACGGACCGTGTCCACTCTGACGGACCCATCCCGCCCGGACGGAATCCTTTTTCGCTGATGTAGTTTCCTCCAGTAGCTTTACATAAATCTACTGATCTCTAAAGTGATCAAGTAGTCAGAGTAGTCAATGCCGCACCAGTGCACCTTTATGACTGTCACTTATTGAGTATATGCTATATGAGACTACAGCAACTGTGAATAATGGTTGATAATTTATGATCCAGACAGCTTGAAGTGTATATTAGCATTGTGAGAGTTCTTCATTACAACTCCATTTGGAGTCAAGACTGGAGATGTCGAGAGTTCTTAATGGAGACTGTACAGAATTATATGCATTATATCAAGAATTGTAACTTAGTTGGGAATGTTTTGGCCGTTATGAGCTCAGTCCAACAACACCTTGGAAGCAATTGATACATCTTCCACTGTCCTCATTTCATATTTCAACAGTTGTGCGATGCAGTGACCAGACATATCAATTCACCATGAAATCAGTCAATTGAATCTTGTCGAATGCACCATTAACAGGTACGCTCATTGCCCTGACATGCAGTCTATCCTGCCTATTGTTGTACGGTATCTGGTGTCCTGTGTCCTGAATCTCTCTATTGACCTAAAACTCAGTGACTCTCGCTAAGTGTAATTGACACGTACACAAGAACTACAGTGCAGGCGGCTCCGCCGCGCTCAACCCTAAACCAGCCCACGTGATGACCGCACTCAAATCTGTCCCCACACCTATCCAATCTCTAATTCCTCATAGTCTTCTTGTTATATAATCAATAACTCAGTAGGGTAGTGTGGTTCAGTAGTCAGATACTGAAGTATTGCGGAAATGGAAGGTAAGTCAACAGAAACAGAATATATTGAGAACTAACTTGGTAGTATCATGCTCTAAAGATATATGAATAATCTGCGTTCCAACTATCATTGTTGGGTCCAAAATCAATTTCCAAGATCATCGTGTGCAGAGAATTGGAATATTCAAATAGTTCTATTCTGAAGTTATCCAGCCTATGGTGCAGATATCGGGCAATCCATCATTTCATGTTCTGGATAAATGATGAAATCTATGGGAGGTTATAGGTGGACCAAAATAGATGCCACTGGGATTCCATTGTTCTGAGTACCTGCAATGTATATTGTATAATCCAATTGCTTTGTTGTATATATTCCCCCCCTTATTTTCCAATCCAACTATCTCCATCTAAGTCTTTGTCTGTGGTGGATCAAGAGTCCATGTTATATTAAACTTCAAAGAGTCTATATGTTCTTTGTTGGGTGTATCTTCAGGTGGTCGTGCACTAGATAGATCATGTACAGGATGAACATTAGTTAACTTGCGTGTGTATGGCCAATCAGGTACATCGACCAAAGTTAAATCATAATAGATAGGGGTAATCCCACTATGGAGTGTGTACAATAGTGAGTGATTATCAATCTTGATACATTGATATGGGGTAAAATTATTAATGAGCAGCCTCTGGTCTGCTCTAATTGAATTAACTTTCATTTCAGATGTAGCATGTAACAGAGTTGAAGATAGTAATGATGATATTTGAGACTTGGTTAGTGTTAGCAACGGTTCGAGTTTTGGACCCGGCCGGTTTTATACGTCTGCGTGGCAACAGCCTTACCCCATCAAACATCGACCATTTTCTAAGCGAACCATCACTTTAAGGCCACAAATATTGATCAGAGAGTTTAGAGTTTGGTATGTAAAATATGCAGCTCAGCACGGCGCATCTTTTGGCCGTCTTCGATTTTTGATATGTTCAAATCTCTGCAAGCGGTAGCCCAAAATCCTCGTTTGTTGGCCCAAAATGACAATAATATCAAAGCCGCTTGCTGAGTTTTGAAGATATCAAAAATCGGAGACAGCCAAAAGATGCGCCATCTGAAGCTCCATATTTCATGTACCAAACACTAAATTATCAGATGAATATGCAAGGACTTAATTGAAGGAACCATTTGGCACAAACCCGGACCGAACCAGATTGGTTTGGGTCTTCTTGGAACCGCTATAATAGAAATGGTCCGAAAACCGAACCGTTGCTAACACTAGACTTGGTCAGTGAACATATTTCGACATATATGGATAATACTAAGAGTGGTGATGGTTAATATATTATTCAAAGCATTAGCAATATTTGGTTGAAAGTGTAGTTCTTAAGATCAGTGTATTTATCATAGACTTATATTACACTTTCTCAAATATCAAGGGATATGTAAATCACACTTAGTTTATAATCATTATATTTTATTAACTAGGGTATATAGATTTTGCTCTGTACAATAATCCAACACATCTTCTGCTTGCAATCATTATCAGCCAATACAAGGTTTCACTGGTACCACTGTAATCAACTATGAAGTATAATTTGTTAGATACTACTGTAATCACCCCAATTGGCATTATTGTATTCCACAATATTGAAGCATTCTAAGCTTATACCTACTCTCCAACTTGCCTAAGCTGATAATGAAAATAGATCATCTTGAAACAATAAATAGGTAAGCATTGTAACTGGCTGTATGTCTAACTAGTGATTATCAAGAACTATGGTTGAATGATTGATGGAACTTGCTATGTTAATGAAGCTATTGCAATAACCTTGACATATAGCAATTACTGTGGCTACTTGATTTACATGCCTTGTGTTGAATGCAGTTGGAGGATATACAAACATATTTTCCATATTATATCCCGAGTTGAATTTACCTTGATACTTGATATAGTTATTATTGGTAATCAGTTGATATTATATCATATTCCTTCTATGACCTTTACAACCTAGAATAGGACAGCAGGGCAATGCTAATGAGGATCACACTTTCCAATTCTAGCATAAAATAAAGAAAGGCAGTTTGTTATTAAGATTGCTTTTAATCAGTTAGAAGGTATATATCAAAGTTACAGTAAAACACCACAGTTCATAACAACATAGAGGGATATAAAATCCTGTAATTGTGCAATTGGTTACTGCTATCAGCAATGGATTCAACTGTGCGGCAGGTGAATCTAAATTGAAACCACATCTATATTGATTTATGACGGTCTTGTCTAGTAACTGTGTGAATCGATGGATCTCCACCAAAGACAATCAATATAGCACAATTGTGGCACCTAATTGGTTCACAACCTCACCCTGATTGAGATTTGGAATCATTTGGTAATAATTTTCAATTTCCTCCTAACTAAGACTGTCTAATTGGATAACTCACTAATTAGTTTTATCTACCATTTTGAAATGGTTATACTCCTACACTGCATGTGGTTCCACAAACTCCCCTCTTCATCCACCCAGTCCAATTCAACATGAAACTCAATTTGTAATCAAGCACTATCGCAAGCCAAGGATTTAACAGAAATAGACTACAGAGGCAACAATATCAACTTTCCGAAGGTGTTTATGGTGGACCTCAAATGAACCTCCCATCAACTATCTCAGAACCAGGCACATCATCTGTATGTATACTTGTGTACCCCTATTACCACTCACAATCAATGCTGTCATTTGCCCAATATCATCCAGCACTATTCCATTTGAATCTCCTTCCAGCATACCTACAAGACGTCATATAACCCACCATGTGAAAAATTTCCCATCAGCAGCTGAAACCCAGAAAACTAATGATGTAGCTATTGTGTAGTTGGCAGTATTAGCAAAGCTTATTCTAAGCAGAATTCAATACACAGAATTGGAGAGCTAATTTTTAGAAATTGGGCTGTGCTAAAGACAAATGCCCAATCAGCCTCAAGTAAACCAAATTCTCCTTGAAACACTTACTCAAAAGAGTAGGACAGTTCAACTCCAGTATATACAAGACTTGAAAGAGAGTAAATGTGGCTAGAATTCAGGAGAAAAACTATTGGGGAATACTATAACAGAACCATGTAAAACAGCTGAGAGATAGTCTCATGCTTAAAGAGACAGTGGTTGAGAATTTTGTGGTAGCTTACAGTAAGTGACTGCCATTGGGATATATTGACAATACTGTATGGAATTGGCAAAGGTGCATGGAGATGATATGGAAGAAATGTCCAAGTGAGATTTAGAAACTACAAGAGAAGGGCAGGCATGCCAAGAAATGACCAGTAACCAATGTCAGTGTGCACTCACACAGATATGTGATAAGTAATCTTCAGATGCTGCCAAATACAATATTTATAATTGTAATTCACTTGTTGCCAGTTAATGATGACAACCATTGATAGTGTAGGCATCTTGAGGCGTCCTCAGCCACTGTGTGGTTTATGGATGAGCATATTGATATAATCATAAATAATACTCACTCAAAAATTCCATACTGACTCACAGTAATCTCCCAATGCATCTTGGAAAAGGAAGAATTGTTTAATATGTATATGGGAATATATACACTTAGGTGAATGATGAATAAACCCATGTATAGTTAGACTTCATACAACAGTTGCCTTTCAAATACCTTTAAGTTGAAACTCCAAGTGAATTTGAAAATACTTTTGGTCAAAATGAAGGTTATTGCATGGAAGGAGAGTCCAGTGCACACAATTAAACCAACCAAGATAATTGCTACTAGCCTTTGTATAGCTAGTTATACTCTATTGCTAATCATAATAAATAGACTTTGTTTGGTTGCAAGGAGCACAAATGAGTGCAGGTTAGGAATGATGAGGGATATAAGAATGGTAGCAGTATTAAGTAAGTTCTGATTGAAACAATAGCATTGATTATTTCAATGTTTGTCAGTGAAATAGCTAACATTGTAATGAATTTAAACAGCAATGGAGTATAAGCACATCGGTTCAATACACCATGGAATGACTGAAAGAGATGATTGAAAACAGATTAATAATATACAAATGTACAAAGGAGGTCTAGAAGTAACCGGTTCACAAAGAGGTCTCTGAGTCAGATAATTGTTCTGTTTTCAGCAAAGTTACCCATACAATTAACAACAAAATTAAAAATCATGTCTTATTGAGGTGGCCAAGCTGCTGAATGTCCATCCAATTCAATAATCTATAGATACCTGATTACATTGCAACAAGTAGTCTATTTCAGAACTACCTAAAAATTACTTTGGACCAGAGCCAGTTATGGCAATATAGTTGATTGTAAGACGATGGGTTTTGGATGTGTATATGCCAGATGATCCAATGCCAGATAGGATGGGTCCTTACTGGATATTTTCATCCATGATGGTGGCTATAATATCCAAATTGGTGACTATAGCAGTTGTTGCAAGGTTGCTGCTGACAATGTTGTGGAGGAAGACCCTTGACAAATTGGTTGATATAGTAGAGAATGACCATCCTTGAATATTCAGTAAACAATATGATTTGTATCCATCACAGATAATAAACACAGTATTCTGCTGCAATTTAGAAATTCAGACAACTTCAATTCTAGGGTACGCTGCTGTTACTTCAGCTCTTAAATCAATTCTGGTTGTTTCAATACCCAGAGACTTGGAGAAGTACTGGAGTATCATCAACAAGATGATGTATTGGACCAAATGCAATGTGATGGACTTGTTAAATCTGGAAAATATAAATATTGCCCTTGAGGATTAGAACAACAGCATTGACATGATAGAAAATAACTGGAATATCCACATTGTTCCTCATAATACCTGAATAATATGAGTGGATCTATAAATCACGTGCCAACTATCCCACTGCGAAAGAAGTATTGGGATGAATGACAAGGAACATCAGTACAAGCTGAAAATTGGTGTATGTGGGTAAATCACGATGTATGCTTGAATTGGATTGATGCTTCCTATTACATCAATGCTGGAATTCAATTCACTGTTTGTTTGGTGTTATCAGATGATGTGGCTGCTTTGGTGATTATTGAATATTGTGTGAGAGATCCTGTAATGGACAAGCAGAGTTCATAGGCACTGTATTTTACAGTAAAGGATAAAATACATACAGTTTGGGCTAAAGATGAAGAACCTCAAAAAGATACAGCACACAGTATTACAAAAAATACCAAGCCCATGATAATCAGAAGGTAGTCAGCATAAATACTGGGAAAAAGGTAACCACTTATTCCAATTTCAAAGGATTCAGCACACTCTGATCATCTCATGCCGAATGAGCAAGAGCAAACACCATGGGAGATATGTATTGTAACACAGTCTTTACAAGGTGCTCCCTAATCATGGAGGGTGTATTGATATTGATCAGTCAGTTTCTTACAAGGATTGAAAGATACCAAGAATTTCTACAAACAGTCTGGATACATGGGTGGATTCACTGATTTTCAGATGGCTGAGACATACATGTCGGCCAATTCTTGTTAATTACCTGCTGGAGTATTTGAACTCGGACCAAGAGAATGTGTCAAGCTAGGGAGTCCTTTAACAATCCAGAAGAAATTTAATTGGCCTTCCAATTACACCTACTCCATAAAATGTGAATGGAAATTATCTGCTCCTGGACCAGTTATTTGAAGTGGTGGCTAATTAAGATCTTTGCTGATGCTGTGGATACACTCTGTATGTACAAGAAAATAGGCGATGATGATTGTATAGAAAACTGGCTCACGTTCCAAGATTCTTCAGATCCCTTGGTATTTGACAGTACAACGATAGTGTGTCAAACAGGCTCTGATATTAGAGTAACGAACCATGCAGTATTAACATAGACACTCTTGGTCTTGAATAAGCAGTACTCGGTATTGGCACAGGTTGTCTAGCAGGGGCAATACAGAGTTTTATAAACATGGCTAGTTAATACAAACTCTGGAGGCTATAATATCAGAGTGAGTAATATCCACCAATACTCCAGAGTGGCCAAATTGTGAGTCCTGCATGGCCTGAGGGGTTGACATGACATTTGAAAATCAATGAATGATTATTGTCTGGAGTTTTGGGATGACACTTTACAGCAGCTCTAGGAGAAAGAAGACAGCTTGCCATCAGAATGACATGGTGAATAACAATTATACATCATTGAATCATTCAATTCAAATTACACATCTCTGAATATTCAACTAATACAATCATATCAATGGATGCAAAATAGTCAAAAGATGTTATTCATTTTGTCCTCAAGTCGATAAACAACTGATTTCTCTTGATTTCAATCCTTGAAATCAAGTGTTAATGATGGACTGTTTCTGGAATTAGCATTAATTGGAATGTAACTCCAATAGAAATTTCTGATTGTTAGTGACAAATAGAGGCTAAAGTCAACTGATATTGAGTTATGACCTATTCTGCAATATAGTTTGATTTCGATGATTATGTTGTTGATGCGCCATGGATACTGCAAACTTGTGGAGAGCTGATTATAACATTTGTTTGTGGTAATGCATAATTAATTCAAACTTTCATCTATTGTGTTTGGACAATTCTCTGAATGGTTCTAAAGGCATACACCGGTGGATGGGCTCCTATGAAGGTATATGAGTAGATGCGATTGCCAATGTCAATGTTAATAGTGTAGAGTAGTATAAGGTAGTTATTGGAAGATTATTACTAGAGATCAAAGGCTTGTGGCGAGTTGAAAATATACAGGAGGTGTAATCCATCCCTGGACACGTATCGTGCAGCTGTGCTGTTACAGTATCCCCTCTTCAGGTGCAGACCATCAGGGCTGTATAACCATATACAAGAGTATGAAAGGAATCAATCAAACAACCGTTCAAGCTACCCAGATGTACAAACCCCTTAGTCTCACAACAAAGCGGTACAATATGGCAGCCATTCGGCGGGTCTGGTGCACAGGGACCATGCACCTCTACTTCCTTTGTCTCTGGAGGTGGTATATACCTATGTAGACGCCATTTGTACTGTGCCGAGATCGAAAGAAGCAAAAAAGTACAGAGATGAGAAGAAAAGAGCAAGAAGGAACATCCAAAGTGACACTGTCCTGCATATCTCCACATCCAGGATGTCCAGCATCCGACCATCAACACTCTCAATTATAACCTGTTCGAAGCATATGCAATTGTGAGAATTCGGCAAAGTAATCTCGCTGAAATCTCTTATCACAGTGTTAGCTTTGACATGACTCTTTGGCATGGATGTTGGCTCCCGATCCCTGGTCATCATCATCATCCCCTTCGCCATTGCATTTGTCTATCCAACTTGTAAGCATTATAGTAACCGTTCACACTCACCATACTTCCAACTGCACTAGCATATGAGCTCTCTCAATTCCTCATCAGCAACTCTGCAGGCCCAGCCCATCAGTGATCATTGTCTCTGTTTTGGGAGCTGCTTTGGTAGCAACATGCTTGCTCAGTCTGCATGCATGAAGTGGACTTGACATCTCAGCATCGATTGTGTTGAGCTGATTCGAAGTATGGATATCACTACGCCAAGGACTATGATGTAACTTGCGTCTTTGGTAGTTAGTGCCATTAGTCATTGATCGACATTATGTCGATGCGACATGTCTCATTACACGATACAATAGACACACCTTCGCATACACCCGCACACACTCGACTACTAGAGCACACGCCACCGTACAACAGGTTATGAGCCCTTGCGTTTAAAAAGGGCACCAACGATCAACACTGCCATTTTCGTTTGTCGAGTGGAGGTCAACATTGTCACGGAGAAGCGTCTCCACAAGCTAAGCAATTACCCCGCACCCTGCCGTATTTCTGACGGCGGCTGCTGGACATCACCCATACATACAGTCTGAGAGACTACGATAACTGACGATTGCAATACAAGATTAGGATCTTGCGAGATGAGTTTGACGACGATCACAATCACCAAGTTCAATGGCACGAACTATGCACAATGGGCAACCGAGATGGCCCTACTTCTCGAGCAGAAGCAAGTGTATGGTATGATCAAAGGATACAACGACAAGCCGGAAGAGCCAGCAGCAAACGCGACCGCTACAGAGGAGGCCGCTTTCAAAGACTGGATGAATCGCCATGGTGTTGCCAGATCGACTATCCTACTCGGCATGGAGCCCAGGATTAAAGCGGAATACACGGTCGTCGAGGATGCGAAGACGCTTTGGGAAAACCTAGCATCAGCCTACAAGTCAAAGCGACAGCTCAACATCTTCGAGATTACGGAAGACCTTTCGAGCACCAAGCTACAGGACTGCAGAGATGTCGACAACTACGCATCACAGATCGATCGGAAAGTTAAGGATTACAATCTCTGCGCAGGACCGACAGCACCATTGACCACTGACTCGGATGCTGCTAATACGGACTCTGCAAAGCCAATCGCCAAGATGAGTGAGCAGGAGCACATCTTCTACCTCCTTTCCGAATGAGAAACGAAAGAAGCTGGATTACAGAGCCACTCCCGGCATATTCGTTCGGTACAGAATATCGACTAAGCAGTACTTCGTATACGACCCATTGGCCAAGACACTTCACCGCTCCCGAAATGTGGTATTCAGAGAAGGGAAGCGGTACACAGCACCGAATGCTGCAGACGAAGTGATCTTGAACGAGCACTTCTACAGAGATGTCATCGAGGATCTCAAACCCACACCAACCAAGAAAGAAACTGAAACCTCGTAACCAACCGAATGTCAAACGAAGGAGTCATTGGACGACGATCCACCTCCGGATCCTCCGAAGCCAAAGACGAAGAAGTCACCAGAATTGGCTGGCCTTGAGACGTGACTTGGAGATGCATGGAAGCCACTGGCCGAAGGTAGTCGCCGAAACCACGCTGGCAAGATGGCCGAGTCTGAACAATTGGCTCTCGAAGATGAGGAATTCGAGGATATAATTCCCATCCCCGCCGGAGCTGCGATCTCCGACGATCATGAGGATGGCATCGACAATTCAATGTCTTACAAAGCAGCAACCGAGTCTCTGCTCGCCAACAAATGGGATCCGGCGATGAATGAAGAGTTAGATGCAATTGGTCAGCATCAAGTCTTTGGAGATTTTGTGGAGCTTCCGGAAGGGAGAAAGGCTTTGCCAAGTCACTGGGTATAAAAGATCAGGCGCGATGGAGCAGGCAATGTGCAGCGGTTCAAGGCCAGGCTAGTCTGTGGAGGAAATCACCAAATCGAAGGCATCAACTACCAGGCTATGTATGCACCGACTGCTCGCTTGGGCCACGTCAGGCTGGCACTTGCCATCGCCGCCAAGTACGATCTCGAGATGCATCAAATGGACGTATGCACACCTCTCTTTGGAGTTGACTTGGAGGAAGAGATCTATATGCACCCGCCGCAGGGATACCTTCGTTTGCTCCAGACTGGGAGCCGATACAACAATCCAAGATTATTACAGGCTTCGCAGAAGATGGTACTCCGCTTGAGAAAGTCTCTTCATGTCCTGAAGCAGTCTTCACACGTTTGGTATGGCACTTTTAAGGACTTCGTGATCTTGATTGCGTTCGTGGCATCACGTGTCGACGGAGGACTGTTCGTGCTTGAGGATCAAGGCACAGTCGTCGCCGGAGTCGTTCTGTACGTCGATCACCTCCTTATCATTGCTAACGAGGGCTTGATTGGGCAGATCATGGATCAGATGAAGAAGAGGTTCCGGATGCATGATCTCGGGACTGTCTCCTTCAATCTCGGCATGAACCTCGAACGCAATTGGGAGCTTCACACAATCGACATCTATCAGCACAGCTACATTCGGATGATATTGGCGAAGTTCTAAATGGCCGAGTCGAGGCCAGTTGCCACGCCAATGGCAATGAAGCTTCACAAGAGGAAGCCCGACGAAGAAGCCTGCGATCCAATCATATACCAATCGATGATCGGAAGCCTCATGTACGCGATGACCGCCACTCCGCCCAATATCGCATACGCCATCAGAGTTCTCAGCCAGTACAATCACGACCGGAGCAATGAGCATATGGTAGCTCTCAAGCACGTGTTTCGGTATCTCAACGGCACGATGGACTGGCGACTGCCCCTTGGAGTAGCACTCGGAGAACGCGCACTGAAATGTTACGTCGACTCGGACTGTGCTGGATTCCCGGATGACTATAAATTGACAAGTGGATTGGACATCACCTTCGGAGGGGTGGTCGACTGGAGATCGAGAAAACAGAAGTTGACTGCCCAGTCCACGACCGATGCCAAATACTATGCCTTCGGAATAGGCTGCATGAGACTCACACAGATCTCGCATCTCTTGAAGGAGCTCTGCATCCCGACTATCCCTCACGTGTTCTCTGATTCATAGTCACTGATCGCGAGTATCAAGAACAGAATGTACCGCGGAACTGCAGTTGCACACATTGCAACCAAGTACTATCTTGCTGCAGATATGGCTAGAGACGGAGAGATCGACTTGAGCTACGTACTGACTGCTGAGATGCTCGCCGACTGCTTCACAAAGCCACTGCTGAAGCCTGGCTTCTTGAAGCAGTGTGCTGCAATGGGAATGATCGGAATCGGACTCGGAAACAGCCTCGGTACGCTCGGAAATGGTCGCGGGAATGGTATCGGAACCGGAAATGGCATCGGGAATGCCGTCGGAAAGTAAATTGATTGGGCACGTTAGTTTGAGGAGATCCACGCTGTTTGATTGGCTCCTCTTCGCTTTTGTATAGTGTTTTTGTTTGAAACGGATGTGATAGCCGTCCTGGAGAAGTGTTGTGCTGGTTGGAAGTACGGATATCACTATGCCAAGGACTATGATGTAACTTGCCTCTTTTGTAGTTAGCGCCATTAGTCATCGATCGACCTGATGTCGATGCGACATGTCTCTTTACACGGTACATTTGACACATCTTCGCATACGCCCGCGGACACTCGACTACTAGAGCACACGCCACCGTACAACAGATTGTAGCTTTGGATCTTGGTATCAACACCATCAGTGATGGCCAATCATATATGACATCATATTTACCTTGTAAGCTTCTCATGAAATGGTCATTCATAGCATATATATATCCAAGGGCATTTGCACTGCCCTGCGCCCTCATGTATAGCTTGGTCAGGCAATCTTGATATATCAGAATATCTCTTGCAGCCGGTGGCTCTTAAACAGTGCCCATCAGTTGTCATATTCATCCTCCTTCAGCATTGGCCAAGAAGGGTTAGATATCGCCAGTATGGTCATTCAGAATCAACTTTGGCATGCCCTTGGGTAAACAACCCAGCCAGTGCCTTCGGGAGGTAGGGCTCCCAATAATTCTAAGATCCTGCGCTCCCCTTTCAAAGCGATCTGGTAATCATTGTTTGGTAGTTGCCTCGACTGGCTTGCAATGCTGTTCAGTAAACTACTTGGCATTTCTGGAGATCAATATCAGGCTAGTTCAGAAATGCTTCAGTTGACACAGTTGCACTCATTCGGCATAGATCAAACCTGCTTGGTCATCGCATCATCTTCCTGGTGCTCTTGCTGTCGCACTGATCATCCTCCGCGTTGGTGCACTTGTAGGTACACTTCACATCTGTCCTGTGCTCAGTGCACTGATCACGTCGAATTGCTTACTGGCTTTCCTCCCGGTATGGTTTCCATTCCTTCTCCAGGTGTGCTTGCTGTCACTTGTCTGGGTATCAAGATCATCATTTTCGCTGGTCGTTTCACCTCCTGGTGCACTGGTTGACTCTTCTCCACAAACCCTGATGCACTCAGCTGTGATCACTTCCAAGATAAGCTTATCAACTAATCTGCAGCTGCAATTCTCTGCCAGTAAGTAAGCTCCAAAGTGCTTCCTTTCAGCGCTTCGGCTACCGTGATAGCTTGTGGTAGAGGTTGCTTTTGATTCCGGTACGGTCATCTGCCTTGTGTATGTCATAGCTCCTACAACGACCAATGCATTATGGCTTCTTCTGGCGCCATCTCAGTTTGTTAGACTTGATTCTGCTGTGGATTTCCAGTGGCAGCTGTTAATCTTGGGATTGTCGAGACTGAGTTGGGATATCATCAGGGATTGTAACTTGGACATACAGCTTCTGGATTCATCTGCAGGTGTGTTTGGTATCACTACTCTGGGTGGACATTTCACTGTTCTCAGAGTACAATTGTTGCTTCTTCTCCATGTGCACTTGCCGATGTCAGCCTTCCCAATTGGTGAATGCATTTCACAGCACTTCGTTCCTGCACTTCAGGTGCAGCAATTGGCTGTAGGGGTTGTTGCCATTCTGGTACTCTCATCCCCCCCTTTAAAGATCGTTTCTCCGCGAAAGACTCATCTCAGACAGCTTTGAGATGAGCCGTATCGGCATTGTATATGTCTGCCTTCGGATCACTGAAGCTGAGTTGGGAACTCAGTCGGGATCATATTCGGCATTGATTCTGCAGCCTGTTGTGGCATAACTCGGTATTTCTCAATAATGCTCAATATCATACTTGGTGGAACCATACTGCTCACAGAACAGCTTGTAGCGGCATATCTGCACTTGATTGCAACTTTGTAGGTTGAAATCAAAATAAGTGATTTCAACAACAGTATTACTTTGCATTACCTCGATATCTTCAACAACCAAAGGCAATGGATTGTCATCGGTCTCCCATGCTCTATCTCCTGAGATCCATCTCCTGTCATGCACCTCTGTTTATCCATCCATATCCAGTTATGATCCATATCATGTCATGTTCTATCCCTGGATGGGATCCATTTCTTGTCATCGATTTCCGGCCAAAATCTCTCTCTGGCACTGATCCTCTTCCGGCCGGGATCCCTCTCTGGCCGTGTTCTATCTGCTGCTGTGATACAGTTGGTTCCAGCCATTCGTTTCCATCCAGTACATAATTGTACTTGAATGGGCAGCATTCTGTGACTTCTGCTGTAGCTCTGTAAGCTCTCTAAAGGTTATTGTTACTGTCCTCCCTAATGTTCCTTTTCCATTGACTCTTCATGGCGGTCCCATAATCCATCCGGTGACATAGTGTCTATCATGAGAAATTACCCACTTATCGATCCGTCCATATGGCATGCGATCTTTCAGTCCACATCGAAATCCATCATCCAGCTCTTGAGCATGTGATCTCATTGCACGCAATTGAAAGAATACCACCCCACTCTCAACTTCGTTCTACTCAACCTGATAAATTCTAAATCTGCCAATATGGCACATTGTTGCTGGGCTCCAACTCGATTGTATGGTCAATGTACAGATGTGGTGTGAGTGTGTCCTCCTTGGCTGAGCTGAAAACCTCCATGAAATCTTAGTATATTGCCACAATATTTCCTCCATCACCTATATCCATCAGTTTTGTGGTTGTGGCAGCTCCAGCTGCAAACGTTAGTTACCAATTCATGCTAGATGTGGAGCAGCAAGGAGGAATGTCCTGTAGGCCGGAAAAGGAATGGTTCACCACAATACGGCCAAGCCCCGCCACCCGGTTCCTCTCTTTGTCTCTCGGCATGCCAACATCATTTACTCAAGTGTACCCTAGGGTCCCTCTGTCTGGCCACTGTGGCCGCTGCTCTCTGCTAGCCAGTCCAGCACCTGGAGCCTGCCTCACTCACCATCAGTGATGCCATCCATGGTCACTTCCAGCAGCTCTGTACAATATGTCACTCAGAGGAAGAATGTCCAAATGACCTACTCACTGGCCGGTAGATCATCATTACCAATAGCTGCAAGTATTTGACTACATGAAGTACAGCTATCTTTGGAACATGCCTCCTCCCCAGCTATAATCCAGGTAGATTGCCAGGGTATACCTCATGGCCTGCCTGGTCCGCTGTCACCTCTTCCCCTCACCCATGTGTTGATAAGCCACAAGTCGAATGCTTTGGAAGTTGATATTATGATTCCTGGCCTGTCACAAACCAACTCCAATCAGTTTCAAGCTCACACAGTGTATCCACCGTGGCTGCCACCATGTGTACGAATCAGCTGACAGAGGAAATCAGGTACTTGTTGTATCTAATTGCAACTGCCTGAGAACCAAATGACGACCATCCCGATGTGAGGATACAACACATCATTCAAATCTATGCATGCCTTAAATACATGCTGAATCCGCTTGTCACTTGAAAGTGCCAAAATGGTTCATCCACCAGTAGCCCCGTGGATCCTTAGAATCCCGGCTACTGATAATAATTATCTCCATTGTATTCTTAAAAACCCTCTTCATATGCCATTGTATTGGGTACATCCATATTCGCTTGTTGTTGTACATTTCATGAAATTGAATACGGTTGGAGCCCATGGCTCTCTCTCCTCACAACAATCCGATTCGGTTGTCCAATGCAGCGCGAAAGGTGATCATTGACATCGGTAATCGTGAATTGTACCTGATAGCAACATTTCAACATTTGGGGTTATTGTACTTTGCTTTCGGAGCTGCCACACGATCTGTGATTGCTACACCTCTTTTGCGACGATTACTCGTTCTGAGTCCTAGTTGTTGACCTCCCGAAGCCATTGCTGAATCTCCTATCAATCCATAACATAGATAACTTCAACATGTTGTGTAGAAGGCAATTGCGATTGGAACAGCCATCAGTAGCATCACAAGATGTGAATCCCACGTATCACATAAACCCGGCCTGATTTGTTGCAGGTGCAAGGAATATAATTATAGGTGCACTTGGTTGTGCAATTGTGGCCTGTGTTGGCTCGATAATTCACATGCAATTGTGCTTGTCAGACAAAATTTGAGAGCATTTCTTGAGTACAGCCAGGGGAGGCATTGCTGGTGACACAACAATCTGAAACATATGGGCTCTGCAATTGTCCCTGTAATCATCAATTCACTCAATTGGAAGGTAACTTAGAGAATCTTATTGATGCTGTGAGTGGTAATCTGTGAGTTCTCATAAGATGAGTTTGTTGCAATTGACTTCGACTGATGTGGTTACTGATGAGTCTCCTGGCAGGTAGGCCCTTGTAATGAACTAGCAATTTACTCTACTATTAGGCTCCGTTTGGTGTACATATTGAGCCTATTTGCTTCAGCAATGAGCCGCTGTCCAAGCCAGATGATTTGTTGTTTGTAGGTGTCGTGACATGTGCATTGCTGATTGGCCTCTGCAATCCAGATCAAATTGTCTCTGCTACCAGTGACCTCAATTTGATAGACATATCCAGACACTTCGGGGATGCAATCAGTTCTCACACATCTGTATCATGTCTCGCGCATAGAGTGTTTGTTGTGTGGCATCGGCAAGGGGTAATTCATGAAACTCAGCATCTGAAAAGTATATGAAATTGAAGGAGCAACAACTACAAAACGGTATATGCTCGTGTACGGTCTCTCATGAAGGCAAATTGGTTAATACTGTTTCAAACATTGATGTCAATAGTGATGAGTAGTGAAAGGCACCCAAAGTAAAATTATTGCTAAAGATCTAAGGCTCATGGCAACTCAAATATATATAGCTGGTGTTACCAGACCCTGGACATGTAACATGCAGCCATGCCAAAATAATGGTGATGGTGTATCTAGGTAGTGGCTACACTTTTGAGCTACATGATCTCTTTTTCTTGAAATAATTGGTGAAGGTGTAAATAGAATACAACATTCAGTAACAGGAATTCCAATACATTGTCAATAACATATTTGGGGTCTACCAAATATTTGAAACTTGATAAGAATTTGGAAAGTCAAGCAATCAAAAGAGTTGAATCAATTACTTTGTATTTCACTGGTGAACCTCTTATACTTCCCGCATCTCATTAAAATGAATCAGGAACAGTATAATCCAGTTAGACTGGAATACAAAGATTTGTAGATAACATCAAATGCTGCAGTCAGATAATGAAATATGGCTTGAATGGACCTAGCCCAATCGCAGATTATGTTGCTGAGTTTGTTCTAACTACGTAGTGTACTCTAGCCACTTGACTATTTGACTATCCAGTTCTGTTTGATATTCTTGGATTTAACCTTACCTGAATAATGAAAGTATTTAGCCAAGTTTGACTAACCATGATTTGCTGTTGATATATTACTTCTATCCAAACTTGTCTTGGAGCCACATATCTGGCGCTGAAGCACATGTACCAAGTTGTTGCTGCACTTGAATATTTCGCTTTGCTTTATTCCAAGCATATTTCTTTCCACTCTCAATTGTTATTATGTAGTTGCAGCAGCTCATATAAATGGTCACCTATCAGTTAGTATACCTTCAGTTGGCTGTAGTGTATTGTACTCAGCCTCAGTGAATATCGGAGTCTATGCTTGAGTAGTTTGTGAATGCCACTGTGAAAATGTCTTGACCGTTATACTATGTGCAAATGGTATTTGGTAGATGGCAGATTCTGCATGCTAAATCATAAATATATAACCCTGGCCTATAACCCAACTATACCTATCTTGATATTGATTATGCAGTATGTTTGGACTTATTCTTCTAAGTTTGAAAAATAGCTTCATTGGTTGTACCTTCATCAATATTGCTGCAGCTTGAAAGGCAGAATCTTCTATGATAGATTCTGCTCAATGACAAAATTGTATATTTGGACCATAAACTATGAGATCTTAAAATAGACAATGTTATTAGATATTCATGGGGAGTGTGCAAAGAGAGAGAATGAGAAGGGTATTGTATAAACAGCAACTAACAAGATAACTGGCAACTCCTACTGACCGCATTTTCCGATATTAATATATTTATTACTAATCTTGAACTGACATATCAGTTATCTACCACTCTCTGGTAAAGTATTAGCTGTACAATAACAAAGATGTGTGACAGCTTTTAGTATGGTACTACAATATGTTACTAATATTACCTCTGTACCTTGGTACATCCTGGGTATAATATTATTAGTTATGGGATGGTATAATATATGTGCTGCTATTTCTACAGTATCTAAGATATTATGGCATCTTGTATGTTAGAGCCTCCACTTATGGAAATGATTTTTATTCCACATTGGAATAGTGCCATGTTTGTGTTCACATACAAAACTACTAAGGTACAAATGCATGTTATTTCAGAGCAATTATATTATTAATAATGGTATATGCTACATATTAGCTACAAAAGCTCATTTAGATATGTATCTATATAGTACTCAACTTTTCCACCACTCCTGCAATAATTTTCACCACACCAGCACACTCATTTCAATCTGACACTCTAGCATGGTCAATGGTAACTGCATAAATCAGACATGCTGTTGGTGGACACTTGGAGATACCCATGTCAGATTCATCAACCAACAGTAATGTTTACATACTCAAAATACTTTCATATAACTTGCTGAATTCATCAGTATGTGATCTTTCAGAGATAATTGATATCTGTCTCATGAGATTCACACTGTAATACTACTGGGTATTTGCAACTATTCAACAGTGACAGGGGAAGTTCAGATAGTATTGTGGCCAATTCCAGTTTGATTATTGTGACTCTACAATGGATGGCTCCTAGAAGCATAGCATTGACATATTCTCCAATAATCCCAATTATACAAGTGCACTCTCACAAAGTCTCTGATAATCCTGGCTCTGATGGCAATGAATCCGACAAGTGCAGCTCAGACAATGTCTCTAATATGGTCTCTGACAACGACAGCTCTGATAGACATGTTGCTGCCAACAATACTCTCACATGATCTGATAATGCCAGCTGAGATGAAATACTAGCTTACACATGGACTCTGGCTGTAATATAACCCCGACCAGGGTCAAAAGGTGGCAGTGACATGTACTGATGCTCAATACGAGGCATCCCTGTTGAGATCAACACATTCATCCCATTTAAAATCCCATGTTTTATGGTTGCATCAATGTACACTGCTTGAGAAGGTATTTGTTATGTTTGCTTGACAGAATAAGTTGCACAGGTGTAGGAACTGAAGAACCATCTACAATGGATTGTGCTCTGCACTGTGCATTTCAAAATATTATTTAAAGGTTTCTAAATGGCAATGCAGAGGATAAATACGCTATATGCTGTACATATTAATCTTTGTAATGAACTGTTTACCAAATTGCACTCCAATTAGTATTGGCTTCCCCAGTATTCATTCTATTCATATAACAACATAGGTATAGAAGTTTGTGTGGCCTGTGCCATTGTGGACATACCGAACTACTATGTCATGGTGATTGATCACAGTGTATAACAACATTGCGAAATGGATTACCTGATGAGCACCATATCTCCCCACACCTTACCTTTTAATTCATATGTTCATCTGAAACTGTATGCTATTGTATAGTGACTGTCAGCCAGCTATGTTGATATATCTTTTCAATGTGTATCTATAATGCATGTGATCTGGAGGTTCATAGGTCTAGACTGGCAGTCAGATGCATTTAAAATATCAAAAAGTATGATTGTAGAGTATCAATACACTCTGATATACTGATAGCATCACTAAGTATGAGGGCTGCAATAGTTCTACCTTTGCCTATCACTCCATTGCTACATGCAACCACTCAAGGAGATAATTTGCCTGATACCAGAACATCACAAAGCAGAAGATATCTGCAGCTATATTGTGTTTGTGAGAGCAGATCCAATCATGTGAAAGCCAGTAGAATACTGACTTTTAATTTGAGGAGAAATCAGTTTATTTTCTATTGTAACATCAGTAGAAAAATATTTACCTTACTGCACAAATGGAGCCATCTTTGGTAAGCTATTAATGACGGTCTTTAGATATTTTGATATCACTGTAACTGGCAGAGTCTATTTCCCCAATACATGTAATACAGTGCAGAAGAGAATTAATAGTACATATCTTGCAAATACTGGGGCGATTGCAGTATGGTAGAGAGAAATGGATAATGCTGCGAATACGACGAGGTATATTCTGTTGGTACATGAGCATAGTTTTGGTATGTGAGTTGCAGATAGCTTTCAATATGTACTTGGTGCCACATTTGATCACAATATAGTAGTTGAGATGCCCTTGTAGAAGAAGGGCAAGTACTGGCAGCCAGACCTTTATCATGTAATTATACTCAGTACAGGTTAATGGTTTTGAACAGCTAAGATATTCTCCAAATTGCAGTATATTAGAAATGTGAGAAATTATAGGGAATGGTTTATTTGTAAGCTTTAAACTTGTTTCTTGCCAACAATGATCATGCAGAGATACAAAAATCTATTCACAGATAGGATCTTTAAATAAGACCTTCACCAGCTGGTGTAACTGGTTAGTAGTCATGCAATAATATATACTTCAATCTATATGGGCATCAGCAAAATTTGAACAGTTGACAAGTCTCCAAATCCACATCAGGTTAGCAGCGACATTAAGAGATGAGGAGATCATTCATGATGGTAGTTTCTGAAACAGTGGGAAAAGCTTAATTACTTGTCCAGGCATATCTTGCATTAAGGGCATCAACGATTTTGAACTATCATGAGTGTACACTGCACTGGATCGTAACTAAGGAATACTAAAATTCAACAAAAATTGTACTCAGTTTGACAGTGTGCATACCAAACTGCAAGTCCAACCTTCACTTGCTACTGTTGAGTGCAAAATGTCATTGCAAGAGATTCATAATATGAGAGGTACTGGATGTGAGTTGTTGGTCTATTTGCACAGGGCAGTAAAAGACAAAATAGTATAATCTGTTCATTTCAACTGATTATCTCTTTCACTTATAGATGTTGCTAATACCGGGGTGACCAGCATATTCATCATAGCACTGTTTTGCACAGAGGGCATAGTTGTCCAACTGCTATGTATAATGGGGAGAACTGTTAATCCATATGGGAAAGATTCCTAGAATGTATTAGCAATTAGGAATAGGCTTCTAATATTTATACAAATTCCATGAGTGTTGGAACTGTTACTCTTAAAATACTACGTGCCGTAATATAATGAATTAAAACATGCTATCACTGAAATTCTGACACTGATGCACTTGATATACCGTTGAACATGCTCTCTGACATGCCCTGTGATAAGCTCTGTGCCATGCATTCTGACACACTTTCTGACATTCTCGCTGACATGCTCTCTGACATGCTCTTTTGCATGCTCTCTGACATGCCTTCAGATGTGCTCTCTGCCATGCTCTCTGCCATCCTTCCTAACATGGTTGCTGACATACTATCTGACACACTCACTGACATGGTCTCTGATATACTCTCTGGTACCCATTCTTTCATAGTCATAAATACACTCGCCAACGCACTCACAGACACATTCACTGCAAAGCTCACCGAGATGTTTTCTGTTACATGCTCTCTTACATCTTGTCTAACATACTGTCTCTCAGACTTTTACTCAAATGTTCTGTATTACTCACTCAGACATGCTCTCTCTGAAACATTCTCCCTGACACACATTCTCAAACATCCTTGTCTGAGATACTGTGACACTATCTCTAATATACTTTCTCTGGCATGCTCTGACAAGTTTCCACTGATACTTTAAAGCATCCAAATATAATGAAATCTGACAAGTAATTCCTTACCTTAGCAGAAACCTTGTCTGGATTGTCCACCACCAATTTGCAGTCTACATCTCAGCATATATACCTGTGCCACTGCAATCCATCTCAATAACCAGCATAAATACAAGATGCTTGATAAAAGGGGGATGTTACAGGACATATTGTACTGCGACAATGTGAATCTGATCTCTGACTGCAGTAGGTTTTCCATTAATCTTGTAATCACTTGCTTCCCGTCTGTACAAATATCCATAGATTGTGTCTGTGTCCACAATCAGTCCACAGAGCTAATTCAGCATTTTGGCGTCGATATGTGGTACAATTAATTATCATTCAACAATGTTGATGAAATTCATTTAACCTACATTAGTATCCACACAAGAATGACACAGTTTCTGTAAGTTGTGTGCACCAAACAAAGCGATGAGATTGTATTCTTCATTTCCAAAAGGCTGAACACATATTGTGATACCGATTGGAGCTTTGAAATTGGTGACTATCTCTGTTGCAGGCCACTGGCTGTGTATATCAGGGTTTATTTGGGGAATATCCTCTACTAGTTTGTAATCTGGCCCATCTGATGAAGAAAGTTTGCACAAATGTGGGTAATTACATGCATCTGTTGACTGGCAGAGATGACTGAGACCACTCTGTTGGGAAACCACCCAGTCATGATGACAACATTACTGAAGGTGAACATTCGTGATTGAGTGCTAGCTGCCACTGGAAATGATTACAGTTACACTCCTATCATGTGTCTCAATGCTGTATTGTCAGTATATCTTAAACAAACAGATATACCAGCCTAGACTGGATAGGTTGTTGTACCATACTCGATTGTTGGGGTTGGAGTATGCTATCTTTTGCCCACCTTGGTTCCTTCTGTGGAAGGTTGGATCATTGGACATCAATGTACCATTTGTGGCTTTTCTGCATAAAACAGTCTGATATACTCTTTCAGCCACAAACTGCTCACCATTTGTCAACAATGCAACCCCTGACTCTGATACCAACCTCATTGCATTCAGTTTTGTGAATCACCACCTGAATATTTGTATCTACCTAATTGATTTGTCTCAACTAACCAGCATTGTGTTGATTCCAACCCTCATCACTTAAATCTATGGTGTTCTCTCAACCAGATCGACATGCATGTTCACATCTCTGTAATATGGATCGTTGGAGTGGTTATCACATCAGGTCTGGGTCAGTGGGTATATAATAATAATTTGTAAGTTACCCATACCATGATCAACAATTCAGTCAGATTAATCAACATTAACTGATCAACTGTCATATCCACATAGCATTTGAAATATCCACTGAATGCCCTGTAGGTTCTCTCAGCACCCCTTATTTTAGCCAAACAACAATCTGTGTTGTACCACTGCAAGTCTCACAGATATGGCATACAACAATTACATATTGAATAAATCTGATCGGTAACCTGCAAATAATAACGAAAACACACAATATTCATACAGTAATTAGCCAGTGTGTCTAATTACTGAATCCGTTGCAGCAGTCCAGTAATGGAAACTCAATATGCCACATCTATTATCTCTTCATACACCAATATTAAATTGTACACCCAGATGCAATGGGTAGTAAAGGTAAGTGAACAGGTTGGTTATTTAGACTCTGACAAGAATCTCTAACATTGAGTCTCTGACTTTGAGTCATGGCAATAGAGTCTCTGACATGGAGTCTCTGTTATTAACTCTTGAACATTGGATCTCCTACATTGAGTTTGTGACATTGAGCTTCTGACATCAACTGATATCAATTTGACAAATAGAAGTTTGAGTATTTCTGGGCGATGATGACTGAATACTGTCCAGATCCCAGGAGATTTATATTATGTTGAATGCCGAATCTTGATGCTGTCTGCATAATGCAAAAAGCCATCTCAGTTGTGCAGTGGAGAGTCAGCATCAGCAACAACCCTAGTTTCCGTCTGAAACACCCGGGTGTTCCGGATGGCTCTGACGGCTCCGGCAGAACCTCGTTCCCTCTGGCGGAGAATCAGACGCGACCAGTCGCCCAAGCGACGGGTCTCGTTCCATACCTCCCTTGCGGCGGCTATTATACCATGGCTCTTATTCTTGCGACGCGTCGCGTTGTATATTACGCTCACCGCTCCGGCGTCAGGCTTCCATTACTTTGCGTCCGGAATGTGGTGACGTATACGCACCATCGGAACGACACGTATGTTACACTCTTCGCAGGGGTTGCAGATATGCAGTAGCCATTTACAAACCGCCTGGCGATGTTTATGCCTTTCTTCGGCCGATAGCCACATGCCGCACTCTCATTCATGTTTAGCTTTGAGATTTTGTCACTTATTGCAATACAGTCTTCGCTTCGCATACATCGCTTGCCGTTGCATTGGCTCCACCATTATTGTATTTTACATGTCTGAAATATACTGTCCAATCTTCACACTCTCTAGTACTATGCCCTCAGTCCTCCACATTCTGCGTTGATCCAGCATCGGCTTGCGATGCTGGTTCCTCCTCATCCGCATCCGCATCATCGCCATCCTTGCCCTCATACCCGTCGACATCACTGGTTCCCAGGTCAAACCTCTCGAGGTCAGTCGCGGCCCGTCGTTGCCGGCTGGCGGTAGGAATGACATCGCTTTCGTCACCTTGATTTTCGGAATCACCGCTGCCCCCTGGCATCCCGAAATGCAGTTCGTCATCCGTGCAATTGTTGTCTATCGGGATGTTTGGGTCAGTTCTTCCGATCTCAGGTTCCACAAGCGCCACTTCGGAGGTCAAATAGTCAAGAAGAATAGCATTGTCAACACGCGCTGCTTCCACGCTGATCACCATGGCAGGCGTTGGGTTCTCCGCCTGCTGGATCTGACGCTTGACTGTGGCAAGAATGTTGTTATACACCCTCTGCTGGTAGCTCTCCGGTAGTGTGTTCCAGGTATTCATCAAGAATGTATACTTGTCTGCAACGCGAGGCGGGGTTAACAACTTGCAACACGTTACAGCGCAGCAGGATGCGATCTTACCACCGTCATTCATGCAGTTGAAGTAGTTCGAGCAATCAGCTCTGTCCGCTTTCAGCTTTGACTTGGAAGCTTTCGTATGAACTCCTTTGTTCTTTTGCCAGTCCAGGAGAGCATGGCGCAACGCGGTGCAGGTAAACATGATCAGTGGCGAGGGTATATGACCGTCCTTGTCGTCAATCATGGAATTATAAAATCCATCAGCATAGTTACCGTGGTTATTCGCCCGATGATAAAATTTGATGTATATAAACCGTGGGATTGCTTGCGCCAGGAAGTAAAGTGGACGCTAGCCATTCGTTAGCAGCTTTCGACTCTCTCTGCGTTGGATTTGGACCGCGTACACCACCTTCCACACACTCTGCGATAGGAAAAAGATACTTATTGTCTGCCAGAAGGGAATCAATGAATTCCAAACGCTCTGCGGCGGATTCAAAGCGGTGGAGAT
>Ga0307515_10002082_pt1 | contig 44034 bp, 34 predicted proteins | sample 17_EM_MG_FD_194513 | JGI IMG/M metagenome (GOLD analysis project Ga0307515, IMG submission 194513) | Populus trichocarpa ectomycorrhiza microbial communities from riparian zone in the Pacific Northwest, United States - 17_EM | ecosystem: Host-associated > Plants > Roots > Unclassified | place... | reverse complement strand
ATATCTTGCAAAGAATAGCTGATCATCCTATCAATAAGATCAGCGAGCTGCTGCCGCATCGCTGGACAAAGGCTTAACCTAAAATAGCCTCATCAAACATCAAAGATGCACTTGGCCGGAGGGATACTAAAAACCGGCAGGATATTTTGACAGTTTTTAGCCACATAAGCTTGTTTAGAAAAAATACTGGAAGTAATATTTTTTTATACACATACAAAAGCGGCAAGCAAAACGAATATGTGTTTAGATCAACAGAGAGAGGCATAAATTTATTTAGAGAAAAGATATTATTCAACCCGGATATTATTTTAGAAGTCACCAAAAATGAGCAAGATACAGCAGCTTATCAAAAACAACTTGCGAACACTTTGAATTTTTATTTATCAAAAATGAATGTTTTTAAAATTAGCGATGTAAGCAGCGAGTTTTATAGGCAAGGAATTGATTTGAAAATCTATATGAAAAATAAAAGTATTGTGCTCTATGTTTCTAATAGAAATAATGTATATAATTTACAATGGAATAACTACATTGCGTCAATGAATAAGCTTGATGAAAATTGGTATTATTCAATGGAGGATAAATAACAGCAAAGCCCGGCATCGCACCGGACTTTGAAATTTTACGAGGCAAGATTAAAAGCCGATGAAAATGATAAGTACGGTGGTGCCATTGAATTGTAAAGTGTTTGGAGATGCGTCACTTGTATTAGATAAGCAGGTTACTAAAGTGGCCAGGAAGCTATATTCTTACATCAACTTTTAATCATAAATTTAACCGCAGTTCCGGGTGGACCTTTTCAAAACCCCAACATCGGCAGGCCCTGATATTGGCGGCAAAAAAAAACATACTACAATTCCGAAGTCGATGAAACAAATAACTATCATATTAGTAATAGCAATTCTCTTTATCCGTTGCACTAACTCTCAAACAAACACCCGTCAGTTGACAGGAGATATTAGAACAGACATAAAAAACCTTTTCCGCAATGGCAATCATATGGCCGATATAATGGATGGTGTAAAACAAAATCCAAGGCAAGCAGCATTGACAATAAAGTTTCAAGAGGGCATTATGAAAAATTATGAATGGTTTGTTGACTATATGAAAACAATTCCCGAGGGAAAGCCAATGCCTTATAATTCGAAATTAGGCATGACAAAGGCCGAATATGATGAACTTACGGGGTATTTAAATGATATTGAAATAGTGTCTACAGGCAGGGAAAATATCAAAGCAGAGCTGAATGGTGACACGATGTATTTTAAGACCCAGGGAAAATTGAGTAATTACAATTCATTGAAAATAGATTTAAAAGATAACGTTGTATTGTTTGGCCAATTCAAAATGGTGTTTGCTGACACTTCAAATATTAAAGACGACAAGAATGGTTTGCGAAGTAAATGGAAAGGTTACACCTGGAGATTTGAAAAACCAAATAATTTTAACTTTGACGATCTAAAAGACCCTGGCAATTTCAAAATGAAACAGTATAAGTTTACTGTTGGAAGACTTGATAAAAATGGTAAAACATTTATGAGTCTGAAAGGTCGGGAAATTGAAGACGGAGCCAAAGTTGTCGACTTTGAATTGCCAGTGATTTTTTGACAAATTTACTGCTGCCAATAATAGGTTTTCTTCTATCCCGCCCAAGAAACTTTTGTTGTTTCGGCGTTTCATTAAAATATTTTTGTTATAAATTGTATTTAGTGTTATTAACCGGGTTCTATGGCCGGGCGGACGGAAAACAGATGCACGCCACCAGCAAAAATGTAGATGTTATACGTTATTTATATGAGACAACAACTTTCTATTATAATGCTCCTTGCCGGACTAGCCGCAACAGCGCAAGTAAAGCAGGCTACAACGCCATATGACGAATTCATAAAGCGGTTTAATGCAAAAATGGACACAGTCTCCTGGCTTTGTACGTACGACAATATTGCCTGGTGGACATCAGACAGTGTAGCAGCAACTTCTAAAGAAGAACAGGCAAAACTTGGCGCTGAGTGGTTTTGCTTCCTTGACAATTCGGTTTGGCATGCTCTTTATGGTAAGTTTCAAAATGGAAGTTTTGAAACGGTTTACCATTATGAGGTTGACTCAACTGGTAAAGTCAGCCGGGTACGTACTTTAGTTGATACAGCACTTTCAAATACCTTCGCGCGCGCCCTGGCAAACGGAAATCGTCTCGTAAACATATACCCAGACTCTTTAAAAGTGCGCTGCAACCAGTATATAAAAGTGAATGACGACAAGACTATATCGGTTTGGTTCCTTCCGGCCTTTACACAAAATAGTATTGCAGTATACGGCGGAGAATTCAACTATCTCTTTGATAAAACGGGAAATAACTTAATCTCCAAAGCAGAATTCTCTCAGGGTTATTTGGGGTTTAAACCAGATTCAAAAAAACAAATCACCCTTGAATATCCAACACTTAAAGAGCCTTCTTTAGGGGGAGTATTCTTTGCGTGGTATTATCGTAGTTATTTCGACAGAATAACAATCAATACTCAATTATTTTCCAGTGCACCTTTTCACGAAAACCCGACTACATACTATTGGGTTCATGCCTTAAAAGAAAAATAGACGGGTGCATAACAAGCGGTTTGCCGATTAATAAATTCCCGTATTAATATTTACACAGCCCATTCCATTTTTTGGAAATTATCTCTTCATTTATTTCTTTGCCGGAAATTGAAGGACACCGTGTTTACCCGCAGGATTCAGACTGAAAAATTTCTTATATTTGGCCCGACCCCTACAATTACTAAACCGTTATACCTCATGCTCCCGACCCGACTGTTTGTGCGTGCCCGTATATTATTATGTGTTACCATAGCCATTCTATTCGCTGCTTCCGCCGGCAAAGCGCAAATGCGGCAGTTGTATATTGATTCATCCGATATTAATGAAATTGTAAAACTGAGTTTCTTTAGTCCTTCCGAAGGCTATATTGCAGCAAGCGCCAATTACTATCCGTGGATTGGATATACCACAGACAGCGGCAGAACTTTCATTAAAAAAAAGATATTAAACAATTTCAACTGGGTGGCATACCCGGTTAATTTAACATTTGCATTAGACATAAAGGGGGTCAAAGCATTTGATAAAAATAAGATCCTGGTATATGGAAACCTTGGGTCCGAACCATCGATTCTATATTCATCTGATGCCGGTAATTCTTTTACATTGGTTCACTGGTCTGCCTATACCGGTTCCGTTACGAACGGCATAAAGGATATGATTTTCCCTGAAAATAGTAACACCGGGTATGCAATTGATGACAACCGCATTTTGAAAACCACCAACCAGGGCCTGAGCTGGTCTGTTATTGCATCTTTTCCGGGTAAAATATTTACCAATCTTGAAGCCGTTGATAATAACAATGTATTTGTTTTAAGTACTGGTACATCTGCCGGTGGATTGCTAAAAACTACCAATGGGGGCAGTAGCTGGCAGGAAGTTGTACTACCTGTGCTGCCTGAGCGTGCAATTATGTATGCTCATTTTATATCGGCCAGTACGGGCTGGGCGGATATTTCCGGCCGATTACCGGGCGATCGTGATACGAAGTATTATTTCTATAAAACAACGGATGGCGGCAACAGCTGGTCGATGCTCAACAATGCTATCACTTCGTTTCGTGCTACTAAAATTAAATTTATAGACAGCAATACCGGTTATGCAATTGATGGTGCTTTGTATAAAACGGTCAATGGCGGAAAAATCTGGGAACGCTTACCGCGTGACAACAATATGATTGCCGGTCATAATGATCTGCAATGTATTTCTGCCAGCCAGTTGTGGGCGGGAGGCTGGAATGATTTGCTTGAAATTAGTACCAACGGGGGCGGTACCCCGTTGCCTGCTGCATTCTGCAGCGCAGATACCACCGGATTGCGTGCAACCGGTAAGGTTTCGCTTATCAATTATTCACGGACCGACTATACCTATCAATGGTTTGTAAACAAAACCCTTGCAGGTACAACTTACAATGCTTCCTACACCCATGATCCGAATTCGGTAACAGATACTATTGTATTGGTAGTATCTAACGGCAGTGGTACCGATACCAGTTTAATTTACCAGGATTTTTATCCAAGGGTGCGGGTGACCTCGTTTACGCCACAATCGGGCGGGTCGCTAACACAACTTACTATTCACGGAAATAATTTAATGGGCGCACATACAGTAAGCGTTGGCGGTATACCTGTTGCAGCATTTACGGTGGTGTCTGCATCGGAAATTACTGCTACCATTGCAAATGGTGCATCGGGCTTTGTAAAAGTGATTACCGGCACAGGCAGCGACTCGCTGGCAGGTTTTAGTTTTATTCCATCGCCCGTTATTAGTTCCTTTACCCCGGCAGCCGCTGCTGCGGGAACCGTAGTAACCATCACCGGCAATCATTTCTCCGGCGCTACCGGAGTTAGTTTCGATGGAATTCCGGCGGTTTCATTTACTGTTGTTTCTGTCACCACCATTACTGCAGTGGCGCCATCGGGTGGGTCAGGCGCTGTGTCTATTACCACAGCGGGCGGAATAACTGCATTGACGGGTTATATTTCATTACCAACAGTACTGCATTTTTCACCGGCAAGTGGAACACAGGGAGCCACCCTTCAAATTTCCGGAACATCATTCAACGGGGCTACAGCGGTATCCGTTGGGGGTGTGCCTGTTTTATCTTTTATCGTTAACAATTCTAATAGTATAACAGCCAGTGTTGGTTCCGGTGGTTCGGGACCTGTAATGGTATCTACACCGGGAGGAAGTTCTTTACTGCCCGGCTATACCTGGTTTACAACACCGGTTATCACCTCTTTTTCACCGGCAGCCGGTCCGGCAGGCACCAACGTTACCATTACGGGCAAAGATTTTAATAGTGTAGCTGCCAATAATATCGTTTATTTCGGTGCCGCCAGGGCAACGGTTACTGCAGGAAATACCAACGCTCTTACTGTAACCGTACCCCCGGGTGCAACGTACGAGCCCATTAGCGTATTGAATAATAATACCAACCTGGCTGGCTATTCCGTAAAACCATTTTTACTGACTTACCCGGGTGGTAATATTTCCGGCCACACCTATGAGACCCGGACCACCATGCATCCGAACTATACGCCCATGTTTGTTTCGTTGGGCGATCTGGACGCAGATGGAAAAACAGATTTGATAGTTTCGGCTACTGGCGGCAATGGCGAAGGCGAAGTGCTTTTGTATAGAAATACCAGTACCGTTGGTTCGGCTGTATTTGATACACCGGTGAGTATACCGCATGTTGGATTCAGGCAGGCAACTGCGTCCGATTTGGATGGCGACGGAAAACTGGACCTGGTCATATTAAGTAGTGATGGGGCGGCACCATTCCTGAACACTTCCACACTTGGGAATATTTCGTTTTCTGCAGCCCCGGAATTAGAAGGTAACAAACAGTTTAATCAAAACAGGATGGCGCTGGCCGATGCCGACGGAGATGGCAAGCCGGATTTGGTAATCAGTAATGGCCTGATGTATCGCAATACAAGTACGCCAGGCAATATATCATTTGATAAAAGTGTAATGGTATTTAGTACCAGCCGCAATGTTTTACTGGTTGATATAAGCGGCGACGACAAACCCGACCTTATTTTTTCTGATAATGACAATACTTTTTATGTGTTGAAAAATAAGTGCACCAAAGGTGCACTGGCATTTGAGGCGCCCGTTGTATTTACCGGGTTCAATCATACCTGCATGGTGGCAGGCGATGTGGATGGAGATGGTAAAACCGATTTGGTCTCAGCAGATTATTACCAGTTCAAAATTGGTATTGCACTTAATACTTCTTCCGGTAACAATATTTCCTTTGATCCGATGATTGAAATGCCGGCACCCCAATCTCCCTTTGGCATTGCGCTGGGTGATATTGATGGAGATGGCAAACCGGATATTGCGGCAACATTGCAAAACTATAATATAGCGGCTTTCAGGAACACCAGTTCAGCTGGCGCAATATCATTTTTACCGCCCATTCATTTTATACCCGGTACTTTTTATGGCGATCATATTGTAGCATTGGGCGACCTGGATGGTGATGGAAAAAACGATGCCGTAACTTCCACATTGTACGCAGAGGGCCTGGTTTCCGTTCACCTTAATACTTATTCCACTACACCATCTATTGAATCATTTACGCCAGCAGCAGGCAGGCTGGGGGATACCATTACCATAAAGGGAACAAATTTTACAGGAGCATCGGCGGTACAATTTGGCAATACGACGGCTGCATCTTTTATTGTTGAATCTGCCATGACCATCAAAGCGGTATTGGGCAACGGCACGTCGGGCAATGTATCTGTTACCACGGCAACCGGAACTGCCAGCGATTCAGGCTTTACCTACCTGCCATCAATTGCATCATTTACACCTGTTTCTGGCGGAGCGGGCACCGTAGTTACCATTACAGGTGTCGGTTTTACGGGTGCAACCAATGTAAGTTTCGGCGGTGCTGCAGCAGTGTCCTTTGCCGTTATATCCAATACCAGCATTACCGCGGTAATAGGCACAGGTGCAAGCGGCAAACTGGAAATCACCAAAGCAGATGGTACTGCCATTTCTGGGGGTGATTTTACATTTATTCCTGCTATTCCACCGGTAATTACTTCTGTTACGCCGGTTGCTGCAGACAGGGGCGCAACCATTACCATTTCAGGAAGCAATTTCAGCAATAGTACAACGGGTAATGATGTATACTTTGGTACCATTAAGGCAACCGTAGTTACAGCAACCAGTAATACTTTAACAGTGATTGTTCCCAATGGGGCCGTGTACGAACACATTATGGTGACCACCCATTATCTTACCGCCATCTCGCCTAAACCATTTGTTACCACATTTGCTGGTAGTCCTGGCTTTTCAGCATCGTCATTTTCTGTAAAGCAGGATGTTCCGGCGGGAATAGTAGCTGACTTTGGAAATATTCATTTTAAAGACATGGATGGAGATAAATGGTTGGATATTGTAGCGCCATCGAGTAATCAAAATGGAGGATTTAAAGTATTGAGGAATAAAGGCGGTGGCAATGGACTGGTTTCATTTGATTCGCCTGTATATTTTACGGCCATCACGCAATTTTCCGGGTCTATTTATGGAAATATTGGCGTGGGTGATTTTGATGGTGACGGTAAGCCTGATATAGCTCAGCTTGCTTCATATGCAAGAGAGTTGGCAGTAAGACGGAATATCAGTACAGGTTCTCAAATTAAGTTTGACACAGCAGTAATTTTTAAAGACGCTTATATTGTGGCCGGAGGCGGAATTGAAAGTATTGCAGTAAACGATATTAACCACGATGGCAAACCGGATATTATCATGAGAAATCCTATTGGCGTAAATATTGAGGTTTATATGAATGCCACAGTAGGTGCCAGTATCGTTTTTGAGCCGCCAATAGAAATTGCCCTTCCGCTTAATGTAGCAACTGTTCAGGTAGAAGATATTGACAATGACCAGCTACCGGACCTGATAGCTACGGCTGCTGTAACGGGTTCACCCAGTTTGCCCTCTATTTATGTATTCAGAAATACGTCTGCGGGAAACAATATATCTTTTGAAACTCCGGTAAGCTTTGGAACTTTTCCCGCTTACTATTTATTAATTGGTGATTTGGATGGCGATAGTAAACCAGAGATTGTTTTGAACGATTATCTGGGCTTGCATATTTTACGCAATACCAGTACGCCCGGAAATATCGCCTTCACAACGGGGGCAAGGCTTACGGTTAGCCATTCCTATTTTTTGGCTGTTGGGATGAATGATCTGAATGGGGATGGAAGGCCTGATATTTTACTCACTCAGTCCGATTTGGATTCAGTAACTGTTTACCCCAACACTTCCACCACGGGCAGTATTGCCTTCGGCAACCGGTATTCTTACTATGTAGGAAAATCGCCGGATGCGGTTGTTTCGGGCGATGTGGATGGAGATGGTAAACCAGATATTGCAGTAGTTGTCCATCAGCTTCCATATCCAAATGATAACGTAATAGCCGTTTTAAAAAATAATACCACCAGTATAACCGAAAAGCAGGTATGTGCCGGAGCCAACACAAATTTGCAATCTACTGTTACCGGTACAGTTTATCAGTGGCAGCAAAACACCGGTAACGGGTTTGCGGATGTTTTAGATAATTCAATTATCAGTGGATCGAAAACCGCTCAATTGCAGTTCACCAGTATACCGGTCACCTATAATGGCTACCAGTATCAATGTATTACAGATGGAAGAGCAGCAGGAATTGTTTCCCTGAATGTAACCGCCCAGGGTGTTGCACCAACAGTAACCATTTCAACGGCCGATACCAGCGTTTGTACGGCTGCGGCGGTTGTATTTACGGCCACTCCTTCTGGCGGTGTCGGTTCGCCTTCTTATCAATGGCAGGTGAATGGAATTGCCACCGGTAACAATAGTACAACGTTCTCCACATCATCGCTGGTCAATAACAGCCAGGTCATTTGTGCCATGAAAAGTACCGGCACCGGCATATGCGGTACAACGGTTACCGTTAACAGCAATGCCATTTCCATGAAAGTGAATAACATCATTCCCATTGTTACAATCAGCGGAAACACGACCGTCATAAAAGATTCAACCGCCACCATTTCGGCGGTTATTACAGATGGCGGTGTATCGCCCGTTTACAAATGGCAGGACAGCACCAGCAACCATGGCTGGCAGGATATTGTGGGCGCCAGCGGATCTGTACTTAGTTATAAACCTTTTTTAACCGGCGATAAAATCATTACTATCATCACAAGCAATGCCGTTTGCGTACATCCGGCAACCGTTAAGAGTAATGTATTGTCATTTGTAGTAAATGCGGGTGGTGGCACTAACCCGGTTCCTGGTGGTAATGGTGGGGTAAGAATGTATCCAAACCCCGTAACCAGTGTACTTACCATCGACAGTTTACAGATTGCTGATGAATGGCAAACGCTGGACATTGTTTCTGTTACAGGAACCAACCGGGTTATTTCAGTAGATATCAGTGGTCAAACCAGTGTGTCCATTAGTGTTGTACAATTGCCGCCTGGTCAATATGTGGCTGTGCTCCGGAGTAAATCGAAGCCGCCGCTGTATTTGCGATTTTTAAAATTGTAGTGATGAAGGAACGATGATGAAGTAATTTCAAAAGTGAAAACTGTAAAGGCAGGAGCAACCATCGATTCAAAGGGCGCCGAAAGGACATCTGCGAAAGCGAAACATCCCGCGGGTAGTTTACCAAAAACGGTACCTGTATATAATACGAATGTTAAACTTATTAGAATTGAAAAAGGAGCTTTTACACTTGCCTATAAACTGGTTCCGTAGAATAAGTGTTTACTCTTTAAGACTAATCATTATTAAGAATGTAATGATAGGAGTAAGCTTTTCGCAAGACAGCTCAATTCTACGTGTTGCCACTATAAAGGACAGCAGTCAATTAACTGCCGGTACCGTTTATGCGCCAAATAGATTAATTAATGAAGTCTTTTTAGTCAATAATAATGTAAAAATAACAAAGACTAAACTTATTAACGGTAACGGAACGTCCGTAATGAACGAAAGCGAGCTCATAAATGGTGTTTTGAACGGGTATTCAATCTACTATTTCTTAAATGGTAAAATAAGCGAAATAAACTATTATTCAGATGGCAGATTATCTGAGACTATATTTCGTGCTGAATTTGATGGCAAATTGCTGAGCCCCGGAAATGTTAAAAATGGAACCGGAGTTAAGTTTTTTACCGGCTATCAGGGGTTGGATAAAAACTGTTATATGACCTATAAAAACGGATTGCCAGAAGGCGCATTTTATGTTAGAACTGGAGACGAGTATGTTACGGGCCTTTTGACGTATAATCTGCATTGTGTTAACTATTCTCCTGCCAAAAAATTGACTTATGTAACCTCTAAACTTGATACGGTTACAGGCATTTTTGATGAAAGTGACGTTTATTCCTCTCTGCTTCCTGATACATCATTGAAAATTCTTTCTATTTCCAATGATTCTATAGCCTATAATCCACGAGACTTTATGGAACTATCTTATGGTTTCAGTGATCCGGCTATTATTCCAAAAGGTATTTGTCGTGTCATGGATTATAAGTCAAAGAAGATTAGGAAGGAAATTGAATACGATACAAGTGGGAATGCTATTCATGTGAAATCTTTTTCCAAAGAAGGGAAATTGCAGTGGGAGAGAGTGTATTCGCCCTGCACTAAAAGAAAAATAATTCGACGTAATACAGACAGCACGTTTGATAGTGAATATTGCGATCTAAAACCATTGGCGTACAAGGAATAGCATTTTTTCTACTTGGTGAAGATATACAGGGATCTCATGTTTTTGTTTTGTCAGCTGAGCATCACTTTTAAAAGGCTTGCATGTACTGCTTGAATTTTTAGCGCAGACTTTTTTTAATGTTTCCTGGATTATTGCAGCGGTTTACTTAATTGCTGATCCTATTGTATCAAAGGTTACGGGCAAACAAATTGGAGAACACATAGGTGAAACATGTAATAATACATTAAATGGATTCAAAGCATTGTATAGCAATCTGGTTTACTAATATTTCAAGTTGGGAACCGGCATTAAGAAATGGATGTCCGCAATAAAAAATACTATGATTTTTTTCGATTTTCTTTATTATTATATCTTCTCTTGGTATAGCAATACAAAAAATACCGGGCCGGAAGGATCCGCGTGTTTTGCTGTTTCGGGCTTGCAGATTTTTAACATATTTTCGGTTTACATGTTGTATACTATTGCTCGTCATAATAAGTTTGATATCCCGAAGCTGTTTTCAATATTACTTTTTATATGTTTGGTAATTTTTAATTACATTAAATATGTGTATTCTGATAAAAGACAAGCTGATATCAAGAATAAATGGGAATCCAAACCAGACGAATACAAACTTCAATTCAGAAAGTTTTTAGGGGCTTATATAATAATCAGTTTTGGATTATTTTTTGGTTGTGTCATAGTTTTGGCTTCAAGAGCTGGAATTTAATCACTGAAATTAAAATTATAGTGAATTAATGTTTTCGGTATAGTATGATAAAAAAGAAGTTACTATTTCGAAAGACACCATAGTATATCTTATTTCAAACCGTTATTTAATTAGGAAACTGAAATAGCTTTCATAAGAGTTACCTTTTAATTATAGGAGGATATTTCTTACGCTTAGGAAAAGCATCCCGGCAATCTTGTTTGCAGCGCCCTGGACGGAGCAAGTTGCTGATAGAAATTTACATGCTTAATAAATTAAGTTATGCAGTATTTTGATTACTTAGAAGAAATAAAGAAAATAATTTTGGATTATTTCAATTTTGAGTTAATAAATAATTCCGAATACCGCGCTTCGATTAAACTAAAGAAAAAAGTTCTTGAATTTACGAATGGGAAAAAGACCTGGGAGAATAAAACTGAACTTTTTGACTTGCTAAGAAATAAATATCCTGCGTTCACTTTTGATAATCAGGCAAATTTTGTTTATTCTGAACGATGTCTACGATTTAATGCCACCAAAAGAAGTGAGGATTTAATTATAATGTACACGATATATTTAAGTGTTTTTAATTTATTCTGTGTTACCATAGGCGATTTTGAAGGCAGTAGAGAAAAGAGTGTCTACGTCACCAATACAAAGTTTATTGATCGGGGTCAGGATACGATAGCGGATGAGTTATTTTTGATTATTCGTAAATATTATCCTCATGTTAAATGGGTGCCTGGTAATATATTGTTGAAATCTATTAATGAATTGAAAGTGTTCCCTGGTAAACTAAAGAACGACTACAGGATCATTGATGTTCTTTTCACAGAAGTAAGATAGATTCCTGAAGCAATGCTTATTTTTGAAAATAATGAAATTGCTTAATTATATTAATCAGAATAAAGTATTGCCACCTGGAAATATAAATTTACAGTAGGATGAATATTAGAATGACAATAGAATGGAATGAGCAATGCGGAGTTTTAGTCAATAAAATGCTTGATTTTCTTGATCAGGTAGAAAATTATTTTGAAAATAAAAATTATGGGAATTCAATTAGTAAAATATTTGTTATAATAATTTCAAGGGAAAACGATTTAAAAAGGATACAGGCCGTTTTGACTATGATATAATTTTGGACTATTCTCTTATAAAGAATGTGGCAATGGAAGAAAAGAAGGAAATTATTAAAAGGCAAATAATTGAGATTACGGAACAGACATTTAGTACGTATAAGTTTGATGATTTTAATAAATCTGCTTTTTTATCAGACTTGAAGGAAATTGTACACGCTGTTGAATGGTGAAAGTAACTATACTTAAGTTTGTACAAATTAATCAAACAAGCCCGAACTTGCCGGACTTTGTTGTTATTACTACAAATAATTTATCACGCGCAGTAGGAAAGTTAGGAGAAGCCAATTACTGAAATATAGTATGGAGCCCAAAGAGATTTCAAAGCTTATTCAAAAATCTGCGTTTACCACCCTGGCCGTTTATTAATATATTGACCGGCTAAGTCGGGATTTGTGTGATATAATTAACTCTTTACATTTTTTCACGGCAAAAAATATCAATTCATTTTATTAACTAAAGTATTGTGACGCTTAACCAGAATGGGAAAGAAAACCCCATATCTAAGATGATGATTAGCATACCAGGGGCTGTTGGCGAAATGGAACGTTCACAACTATGGGAAAGGCAATGAACTTTTTCATTAATAAAATACAAAACCCCACATTGCTGTGGGGTTCTTGTGGGAGTTGACGGGGTCGAACCGCCGACCCTCTGCTTGTAAGGCAGATGCTCTAAACCAACTGAGCTAAACTCCCTTTTTTATCGGAGTGCAAAGATAAGGGCTGGCAGATTTCTCCCAAATTTTTTTTAGGCTTTGTTTATGGCTTAAATATGCCCAAATGTTGATAAATCAGCCCGTTTAAGAAAGCCTCCATATAATTAGTATTATAAGAAAACCCCGCCAGCAGACGGGGTTTTATAGTTCATTGTAAATGATGCTGGTTTCTACGGATATCCTTCTTATTTCAGCAGGCTCAATGCCGACTCCCAGGCGGGTTTCTGTGCGGCAAAGCTGCTATTCAGCGCCTCCGGTTTCAATCCGCCGGAAAGGCTTTTTAGCAAACCACCCGCACTGGCCATGGTTTTTACCGTACTGGCAGTGGAAATAAGGCTGCTTACATCGAACCCGCTTTTAAACATGCTGGGTTTTATGCCACCGGCCAGCGACGCCACGCTCGATGCCATGCTGGCGGCATCGGCCACTTTGCCGGCTTTGGCCAACCACCCGCTTTTTTGTCCTGCAAAGGAACTCAGCAGCGAAGTAGTCTTGAGGGCATTGCCAAATTGTGTCAATAATTTTCCGGCGCTGGAACCAGTGGCCGCAGTCGCATCGGCCTTGGCTTTGTTAATATCTGGCACCTGCGCATGTGCCACAACCATTAACGATAATAGCAGAGATAAGCTGATCAGTTTTTTCATGGTAATAATTTTTCCGGTGAAATGATAGTTTAATGATGGTTTAAAATTATGCGATTTCGGGCAGCAAAAAGCCATGGCAAAACAAATTAACGAAGTCGGCCTTTTTTTTATGGAAATTAATATTCTGATCATCCAACTATCATGAAAAAGAAAAAACTATACTACCTGCCTGGTATCATCAGCATCATGGGTCTCCCGGTTTTATTATTTTTCTGGGGTCCGCCAGACCCGGTGCACCAAAATACCATTAGCATGGTATTGCCTGCAGCCAACCATTCATGCTGCACGCCACTCACAGAAGCGATGGTATACCAGGAGATAAAAAATAAAAAATTGGTTACACTCAACCTCAATGAACTGGTATGGAATGATCAATCGGCCTGGCGCTTTCAGCGGAAGTTTTCATTTGCTGCACAACAGATAGAAAGCATGCAGTTTACCAATGATACAGCCAGCGTTCTCAAAATTAGTTTTGGCCAGAAAAATAAATACAGCGATGTGTTATGGGTAATCAACCAGGCCATGGTGTATGATCTGCGCAGGTATGCGCTTATTGGTAACGATCTGTATCTTTTTCCCAGTCCGCCCGTAAAACCGCTGTACGCCACCATCGATTTGCCGGCATTACAAACACCCCGTGGGTGGAGTGGGGTACAGGCAAAATGGAAACAACTGCAATACAAGTTTAACTACTTGTTTCAGCGGCAGCAACAAAACAAATGGCTGGTGGCGGGATTTCTGTCGTTAATTGTTGTGCCCGCAAGTATTAAAATAAGGCAATATGCGCTTGCCTGTATGGTTGACCCATTGCGCGATGTGCAGACCGGCATGACCAGTTCTGACCCATTACTGTGCGTATAAAAAAATATCATTTATAGTAAAGTAAGTATTGTAGCGCCTTTTAACGATTTGCAAAAGCAGGGGGCCTGTAAATAATCAGCCTGACACCAGTACGCTTGGAGATGCCTCGTTTTCCGTCGGCTTTGTACAACAGTTGAATAAAGGAATGGATGAAATGCTTACTGAAGCACAGTTAAAGGGGGAAAGGAAAACGCAGCATCGAGAAGCGTACGAAGGCCCGGCCGGCCTGAGGCCAACGTATTAAAAGGTTTGCGGAATTAACTGGACATTAGTGGGTCTGACTGCAAACCAAAAAAACAATCGCTGTAATCCTTGAGTTTTCTATTTTTACCCAATGGAAAAACCAAGGACTTATTGCGATGCCGTTTTGCTGATGAACAAAGACAACGTGCACGTGCATTACCACAATACCGAGTACGGATTCCCGATAGACGACGACAACCTGCTTTTTGCCAGGCTGGTACTGGAAATAAACCAGGCCGGTCTTAGCTGGACTACTATCCTGAATAAAAAAGATAATTTTTTTAAAGCCTTCGACGGGTTCAATATTGATAAAGTGGCCCGGTATTCCGATAAAAAAATTGCCGGCCTTTTACAGGATGCCGGAATAATCCGCAACCGGTTAAAAGTAAATGCAGCCGTGCACAATGCCCAATGCATACAGGCCATTCAGAAAGAATATGGCTCTTTTAAAAACTGGCTGGATCATCACCATCCCAAAACAAAAGAAGAATGGGTAAAATTATTCAAGACCACATTCCGTTTTACCGGCGGTGAAATTGTAAACGAGTTTTTGATGAGTACCGGCTACCTGCCGGGCGCACATACAGCCAGCTGCCCAGTCTATAAAAAAGTTTTGAAACAAAAACCCCGGTGGAACAATGTTTCAAAAAAATAAAACTCGCCGGCGCATAAAAAGAATTGCGCTTGTCCTTCTTTGCTGGCTATGCATTCATATCATTTACATTACGGCCGATGGCCTGCATAACTATCATGGGCGGGCCGGTGTAGCAGTTATCCTGGGCAACCAGGTATTTGCAGATGGCAGCCTTTCGCCGTGGTTAAAGGGAAGGGTTGACAAGGCGCTTGCCCTGTACAAAGCCGGTAAGGTGGAAAAAATATTTGCAAGCGGTGGCACAGGAACAAGAAAAAGTAATTTTTACCCTGAGGGCGATGCCATGAAAAAATACTTATTGGCGAATGGTGTACCAGACAGTGTGATAATAGCAGATAACCTTGGACAAAACACTTATTTAACCGCCCGGAATTTTATGGCCTGGAATGCGACGCATCATTATACCAGCGTTATTGTGGTCTCACAGTTTTATCATATCACGCGCATCAAATACATTTTTCACAAGTTGGGTTGTACAAATGTATACAGCGCTTCGTCGGATGCATACTCCCGGAATGATATTGTAGGTACGCTGCGCGAAGTGCCGGCATTCTATAAATATTTACTGGCATATTGAGCCACCGGCGATTCATATTTTACAAGACGGTGATGATACCAATCAAGCAATAAAACCTGCATTCATTTTTTAAGGGAATGAAAATTTCCAGAAAGGGGATTGCCCGCACCATGGCACCGTTTACACTTTTCTTAAAGACGACTCCTGTACATCCAGCGATGTTTTTAATTTGATGGTCGTATATTTTTCTTCGGCTTTTTTGCTTTCAATGAGTTCAATCAGCAATTCGGTAGCGTTCTGCCCAATTGAAAAAGTGGGCTGGTTTACAGAAGTAAGGGCCGGATTGAGGTAGCGGCTCAGCGGGTTATCGGCAAATCCGGCCAGCGCCACATCGCCCGGTACATTCAGGTGCATCTCCTTTAAAACTTTTACACTGGCCATAGACAAGCGCTCCACAGAAGAGAAAATGGCATTGGGCCTTTTTTTGGCGCTTACCAGTTTCCGCACTTCATTTTTCATATTGGCTTCATCAAAGTCGCAATATACTATCCATTCTTTTCTAACCGGGATCTTGTGAGCCTTTAAAGCGTCCAGGTAACCGTTGAGCCTATTTTGTGTAATGGTAAGGTGTTTGGAAATAGTGAGGTGGGCAATATTTTTAAAACCCTGTTCAATAAGGTGGCTGGTAGCGTCGAATGCGCCTTTATAATCATCCACCACCACTTTATGCGTTTTCAGTCCATCGCTGATGCGGTCGAACATCACCACCGGGATGCCTTTTGCAATCATCTCTTCGAGGTGGTCTACATTGCTCGATTCATTGGAAATGGTGATCAGCAGTCCGTCGATGCGCCGCGAAGCCAGTAAACGGGTATTCAGGATCTCCAGGTCAAGTTTCTCGTGGCTTTGCGAAATCAACACATTGTAGCCCATTTTAAAAGCGATATCTTCAATACCGCCGATGACAGACGAGCAGTAGTTATTGGCAATTTCCTGCACAATGACGCCGATAACCTTGGTTTTTTTATCGCGCAAAGACAGGGCAATGGGATTGGGACTGTAATTCAGTTCCTCTGCCACCGAAAGCACCAACCGGCGGGTGTCATCGCTAATGTCTGCACTGCCGCGCAAAGCCCTGGAAACAGTGGATACCGAGATCTTGAGCCTTTTGGCAATATCTTTTATGGTTACCTGGTGGGGACCAATCATAATCTAAAAAAGCAGTTTACTAAACATGAATAAGCCCGGTTTAAACCCGGAAAAACGGTAATGGGCTGCAGCAATCGGGAAAGCACCAGCGTTTCCGGCTGCATGGTACAACTTTTTAGACAAAATAGCACGTTCGGCCCTCCAAATTAATAAAATTGAAAAAAAAAGGCCTTTATGATGGCAATCATATTATGCAAACGTTGCCGGTAACGAGTTCGGTGAACCCAATTTTAGTGCAGCAAACGCAGGAGTTGGAAGACCAGCCACATTTACATAATTTTAACAAACAGTACAAAAAGTATTGTGTATCTGACGGTTACTAAATATTGCTGCTGCATATGAAAAAAGAATGGCTATTCTTTTGTGATTTATTTATTGCACTCCTATGTCGTGTCTCCCTGTTTGTAACCAACTCCCTTTTCCCTTTTTTTAATAATACAAATAATAAAGCATCCACTATTTCTTTGGCCCCCGGCTTTGTAAACTTTCCATGTACAAAGGGTTTTTTTGGAATCAACGGTGAGCTGTGCCCGTTGCGCAGGATTGTCTTTGAAAAAAAACAACCAGCCAATATGATACCGGTATTTGCTTACGCAAGAATATTTAATAATTAAAAAGGTTCCCCATTGATTAAAGAGACCATTATCATGATCAGCAGAGCGACATTAATAGCAATTTTCACTACCGTGCTCCTGGCTTGTACTACAACTAAACAGAACAGTACCTCGGCTGACAGTACGGCCATCAATTGGAAAAAAATCCATGTGCTGGTGTATACAAAGAATGGAAAAGGATATGTGCACCAGAATATAAATGGCGCTACTGCTTCACTAAAACAACTGGCGGCGCGGGAAGGGTTTTCTTTGGATGTATCTGATAACCCCGCAGACTTTATAGATGATAACCTGAAAAAATACGACGCCCTGGTTTTTAACAATACCAATAACGGTGTATTTGATACCGATGCGCAAAAACTGGCGCTGATGCATTATGTGCAGGCAGGAGGCGGTTTTGTTGGATTGCATTCTGCTACCGGTACCGAAAGAAGCTGGGCCTGGTTTAAACGGTTGATTGGTGCCAGCTTTCAACGGCATGCCAAACACCAGCCGTTCAAAGAAATCATCATCGACAATGCCCATCCGTCTACTGCTTTCCTGGCGCGCACCTGGGACCAGGACGACGAGTGTTATTTTTTTAAGGAAGTAAACCCCGATCTGCATGTGCTGGTAGCGCACGACCTGTCATCGCTGCTGGACGATAAAGACAAACCCGATTTTTACGGCGCATCATCGCCCTCGGTATGGTGCCACCAGTTCGATGGCGGACGCCAGTGGTATACATCTCTGGGGCACGACAGTGCAACTTATTTCAAGCCAGACTTTCAAAAACATATATTGGGTGGAATACAATGGGTAATCGGTCAAAATAAAGGATTGGATTACGGTAAGGCACATGCGAAAACACCCGACGACCCCTTGCCCTATTAAAAACCTGTTTAAACGTATGCAACTGATGGCGCGCCATTAATCGAATGGAACACGCCATTAAGAAAGACCGCAACCAAATATTGTCACTTTTTAATTGCAATAAAAATGAGCAGCAAGAAAAACAGTCCGACCAACTCAAGAAGGGATTTTCTGAAAAAAAGTATCGGCGGAACCATCGGCGCAACGGCGTTGGCAGGCTTTCCCACGATTGTGCCCGCCAGTGTTTTTGGAAAGTATGCACCCAGTAAGCGCGTAAACGTGGGCGTTATAGGCACCGGCCGCATAGGACGCGAATGGGATATGCCCGGCACCATAAAATTCGACCAGTGCAGGATGCTGGCAGTGTGCGACCTTGATAAAAACAGGGTACAGAGCGCACAGAAATGGGTGAACGACTATTATACAAAAAAGAACAACAGCAATTACAGCGGCACCAAAACATACGAACACTATGAAGAACTGCTGGCCGATAAGGATATTGATGCCGTAATCATTTCCACACCCGATCACTGGCATGTAATTCCGGCAATACACGCAGTGCGTGCCGGTAAAGATGTTTATATGGAAAAACCAGCTTCGCTGAGTATCAGCGAAGGCCGCATTCTCAGCGATGAATCATTTAAAGCCGGAAGAATTTTTCAAATTGGCAGCCAGCAAAGATCCATGCCGCAGTTTAAAAAAGCCTGCGAGCTGGTCCGCAATGGCCGTGTGGGTAAACTGCATACCGTGTATGTAGGTCTGCCGGTAGACAACCCCGCACAAAGCACCGTTGAAAAAGAAATGCCCGTACCTGCCAACCTCAACTATGAAAAATGGCTGGGTTCCACACCTTATGTGCCTTATACAGAAAAGCTGGTGCATCCGCAGGATGGCGGTTTTTCGCGGCCCGGCTGGTTGCGTTGTGCGCAGTTTGGTGCAGGCATGATAACAGGCTGGGGCGCCCATCACTTTGATATTGCCAACTGGGGAATGGGTACCGAATATACGGGACCGGTAGAGATATCGGGTACCGCAGATTGGCCCACCGAAGAAGCGCTCTGGGATGTGCATGGCAATTTTAAAACAGAAACGCTGTTCGCAAATGGGGTAAAGGTGCTGGCCAGCAACGAATACCCCAATGGTGTAAAATTTGTTGGATCCGAAGGCTGGATATTTGTTACCCGCGGCAATTATTCTGTTACGTCTTCCGACCCGGTGGCAAAAGGCAATAACAGCAAAGCCCTTGATGCCAGTGATCCAAAAATCCTGACATCGGTAATTGGTCCGGATGAAATACATCTTATAGACAGTGCCGAACACCATGAAAACTGGTTGAACAGCATCATTACGCGTCAGCCAAATATTGCACCCATTGAAGCGGGTCACCGCGCCTGTACGGTTTGCCTGCTGAACCACACCGTAATGAAATTAAAAAGAAAATTATACTGGGATCCGGCCAAAGAGAAATTTAAAAATGATGATGAAGCCAACGCCATGCTTACACGCAGCCAGCGCTGGCCATACCAGATAAACATGGAATACAATGTGGCAACAAGGCTTTGATGAAATCTGTGTTGTGTGGTGTGTGGTGTGTGGTAAGAGGTGAGAGGCTGGCGGCTAGTGGGCTGTGTTGTTAATTTGGATATAATAGTCGAAGAGCCCTGCAAGGGCGCAATCAATAGCGCGGGGTGTAGCCCCGCGGATTTGGGATTTGGGAATTTTGGATTTGGAATTTTCGATTTGGAATTGAGAATTTGGAAACGCGAAACGGGCATTCGCAAAAAAAATAAAAGAAATATCAACAAATGAACATGAGATTACTGAATGCATTCTTATTGCTGATAATAATTTTTTCTACCGCCATCACCGGCTGCCAGGAACGCGTTGCAAATAATACTGCAGCAACTACAACAGACAGTTCAACAGTGCGATTAATTACTGCAGACCCCGGCCACTTTCATGCAGCGTTGGTACAGAAATCTATGTCTGAAGGAATAGATTCTGTTGTGTATGTATATGCACCTGACGGTCCGGAACTTCAATCGCACCTGGATTTGATTAAACAATACAATGAACGGGCAGAATCACCTACACACTGGTCGGAAAAAGTATACACGGGCAATGATTTTTTAGAAAAAATGATTGCTGAGAAAAAAGGAAACGTGATTGTACTGGCCGGCAATAACCTCCGTAAAACACAATACATTACCCGGTCTGTAAACGCGGGCATCAATGTGCTGGCCGATAAACCAATGGCCATTACGCCCGCCAACTTTACCGAACTGGAAAAAGATTTTGTGACTGCAGCACAAAACAAAGTATTGCTGTATGATATCATGACCGAGCGCTCTGAAATAACCAACCTGCTGCAGAAGGAGTTTGCGCAAATGCCTGAAGTATTCGGAACACTGGTAGATGGCAGCGATCAGTCGCCCGCAGTAACCATAGAGAGCGTTCATTATTTCTACAAATTTGTTTCCGGCAAAGCGCTTGCAAGACCGGCCTGGTTTTTTGATCCTGCACAACAGGGGGAAGCCATTGCAGATGTAGGCACGCATTTAATAGACCTGGTGCAGTGGCAGTGTTTTCCGGAAGCCGTTATTGATTACAAAAAAGATATCGCGGTAAACAGCGCACGCCTCTGGCCAACGCCCGTTACCTTATCGCAATTTACAGCGGTAACAAAAAAAGATAGTTTTCCTGATTACCTGCATCCATATGTGGTAAAAGATACCGTTTTGCAGACACATGCCAACGGACAGGTAAACTATACCCTGAAAGGAAAACATATAAAACTAACCGCCCGGTGGGAATACAAAGCACCCGAAGGCAGCGGCGATACACATTACTGTCTTATGAAAGGCACACTGGCCAGCCTGGAGATAAAACAGGGTAAGGAAGAAAATTATAAACCCACGCTTTACCTGTTGCCGTTAAAAGAAAGCAAAGCCTATGATACTGCTTTGACAAAAGCCATTGAAAAAATAAACGCACAATATAAAGATGTAAGCATTGAAAAATCGGGCAAAGCCTGGAAACTGATTATTCCGGAAAGTTTTAAAGTTGGGCATGAAGCGCATTTTGCACAGGTGATGCAACGCTACCTGCAATACCTGAAAGCCGGCCAAATGCCTGCCTGGGAAACACCCGGTATGATAGCCAAATATTTTACCGCCACAAAAGCTTTGGAGATAGCCGGCAGTACAAAATAAATGATGGTGGTTGTGCAACCGGTTTTTAAAATACAAAATTTTAAAAGTTGACCCAATAAAAATGATGGGAAGCGTTTTTTGACGTCTCACGCTTCACGTTTCACGATATTGACTCATTAAATTTTTAACCTAAAATCTAACCGCCAACATGAGTAAATAATACCAATTACTACCAAAAACAAACTGACAACAATTTTTTCACTTACAAAACTTGCTTTATGAGTACAAAATTTCTTCACAGGATTCCCCTGATGTTGTGCATGGTCCTGCTGTGCAGTACGGGAATGGTAAATGCCCAGAACGTAATTACGGTAGAGGGCAATATCAATGCAAAAGAAGGGCTGAACGTCCTTTCAAATGTTTCCGTAACAGTAAAGGGCACAAAAAACGGAACTACAACAGACGACAAAGGCCATTTCCGTTTACAGGGTGTTCCCACCAATGGTTCGCTGATATTTTCGTCTGTGGGTTTTGAACCGCAGACAATACCCGTAAGCGGCCGCACAACAATAAATATTACGCTCCAGGCCGCAGAAGGCCCCAAACTGGATGAGGTGGTGGTAATAGGTTATGGTACCCGCGCCAAAAAAGATGTTACGGGTGCGGTATCACAAATAAAAGTTACCCAGCTTGAAAATGAAAATCCCCAGAGCGTAGCGGATGCGCTGCGCGGTAATATTGCCGGTCTTAGTATCTCGCAAACCAATTCGGCATCCGCCAAAGGCGGTGGCGACTTGCTGGTACGTGGTAAATCTTCCATCAATGCAGGTACAACGCCGCTGATTGTTATGGATGGTGTTATTTACCCCGGCCAGTTATCAGACATCAATCCAAATGATATTTCCACCATCGACGTATTGAAAGATGCCAGTTCCGCAGCTGTATTCGGTGCCAAAGCTGCCAGCGGCGTAGTGCTCATCACCACCAAAAAAGGAAGTGGTGGCGGAAAACCTACCATCACATTTAATGCAAACGTTGGTTTTGGCGAACTGCAAAAAAACCAGCCACTGTATGATGGTCCCGGTTTTATAAAATGGAGGCAGGATGTATTAAAAAGTATTAATGTAAATGCGCTTCCAAACCGTTTCACTGATCCGCGTGAACTACCTTCCGGTTATTCAGTAAATACATGGAGAGAAGGACAAACAGGTGATTCTATAGACGTATGGCTGGGCCGGTTAAAAATGTTCTCTGTGGAAGTAGCCAATTATAAAGCTGGCAAGACTACTGACTGGTACAACCAGATGTTCCAGAAAGGGTTCAGGCAGGACTATACAGTAAGCATCGGCAACCGCAACGATAAAGTTTCTTACTATATGTCTATGAACTATACCAATAATGAGGGTATTATCCTGGGCGATAAATTCAAAACTTTCCGTACCCGTATTAATCTGGAGGCCGTTGCCGCCAAATTTATGACAGTGGGTGTTAACATGCAGTTTGCAGACCGCGATGAAAGCCAGGTGCCGGTAGACTGGGGCCAGATGGTAAATGCATCGCCCTACGGCGAAAAATTCAAGGCAGATGGTGTAACGCTGAGGGATAGCCCAAATGATGATGTGGGCAATAACCTGAACCCTTTCCGTGATTATGTGTACACCAACCGTCTTCAGAAAATAAATACGCTGTTTGGATCGCTGTATGCAAAAGGAAACCTTGGTTACGGATTCTCTTACCAGGTGAATTTTACACCCAATTTTACTTTTTATCGTTATTTCAATGGTATTTCTGCGCTTAACTTTCAATATGCCGCCCGCCGTGGTGTAGCTACAAGAACAGACTCCACTACTTATAACTGGCAGATAGATAATTTGCTTAAGTGGAACCGCTCTTTTGGCGAACATGACTTTGATGTAACGTTTTTGTACAATGCTGAAAAATTTCAGTCATGGAAAAACCAGATGGACAATGAAGGCTTCGACCCCAATGATAAATTGAGCTATCACAATATTGGTGCAGGTATTAAACCGGTGATAAGCAGCGATGATCAGTACAGCACCGGCGATGCGTTGATGGGCAGGTTGAACTATACGTTTAAAAAACGTTACCTGCTTACAGCTTCTGCACGCCGCGATGGTTATTCGGCTTTTGGCCAGGGTAATCCGCGTGCTACATTTCCATCCGTAGCATTGGGCTGGGTGTTTAGTGATGAAAGCTTCATGAAAAAAATGTCGTGGTTATCTTATGGTAAACTTCGTGCATCCTGGGGTGTTAATGGTAACCGCGATATTGGCCGTTACAGTGCCTTGTCAGATTTATCAACCGGTAAATACCAATACGTGACGGCAGCAGGAACTGTGGTACTGGTATCCCAGTTATTCGTAAACCGCCTGCAAAACCCGAACCTGCAGTGGGAAAAAACGACTTCTTATAACCTTGGTTTGGATTTCAGCATATTCCGTAATCTTTTGTCAGGATCAATTGAATGGTACAAAAAACAAACGCACAACCTGTTAATTCTGCGTGAACTTCCGGATGTTACCGGGTTCTCCAATGTATGGGATAACCTGGGCCAGGTTGATAATAATGGTATTGAAATAACGCTCAACAGCAATATCATGACCCGCAAGAATTTCTCCTGGAGGGCTACCGGTACTTTCTCCCTTAACCGCAATAAGGTAGTACACCTGTACGGACCCGTGGATGTGGTAGACCCTGCCACCGGTAAAGTAACCGGACAGATAGAAAAAGACGATATCAAAAACAAATGGTTTATTGGCCATGATCTTGACCAGATCTGGGATTTGAAAGTGCTGGGTGTATGGCAGCAGAATGAAGCAACCGAAGCCGCTAAATATGGTGTTGCCCCCGGTGATTTTAAAGTACAGGATGTGAATGGCGATGGTAAGTTCTCCAATGAAGACAGGCAGTTCCTCGGTTACAGAACACCCCGTTACCAGTGGGCTTTGAGGAATGAATTCACAATTTACAAGAACTTTGATTTCTCATTCCAGGTGTATGCAATCTGGGGTCAGTACAACGACTTTAACCAGGCAAAAAACAACGGTGGTTTCCCCGACAGGCAGAATTCTTATGTATTTCCTTACTGGACAAAAGACAATCCACGTAACGATTATGGAAGATTGTTCTCAAGCAACGGAAGCGCCGGTTTCAGCGTTTACCGCAAAACTTCCCTCATCCGGTTAAATAATATTTCACTGAGTTATACAGTGCCAAAAGAAATAACACGCAAAGCCAGGATTGAAAGCCTTAAAATTTACGCCAACGTAAATAACGCTGCCATCTATGCGCCGGACTGGAATTTCTGGGATCCGGAGTACAGGAACAGGGCTTCAGATGGTGCTATATCTACCGCTATCCCGCCCAGGTATTATTCACTGGGAGTAAACGTAACATTTTAATCAGAAAAATATTTTACAATATGAAAAAGTTGTTTAAACCGCTGATAATGGCACTGCTGGGCTTTGTGTTGTTAGCCGGCATAAGCAGTTGCAATAAAGACTACCTGGAGCCGAAGCCATTGTCTTTTTATGAACCGGATCTTACTTATGTGGATGCGCCGGCCATGCGCGCAGCCCTGGTGTCACTTGCCAGGAATTTAAGAAACGAATATTATGGAGATGGCAATGCATTTGCTACCGAATTACTTTTTTCTGAAGTAACGGTAGAAGGTACAACCGACAAATCAGGTCCCGCGCAGGATTTGAACCTGCTCATTACACCTGATGGCGCTACTTTCAATGATGCGGATCATAATAAAATCTATTACTTCTGGCTGGAAGGTTATAAAGGCGTAAAATATGCCAACACTATCATTTCCAGAATAGATAAAGCTACTTATGCCAATGCAGCAGAGCGCAATGCAATACTGGGTGCTGCCTATTTTCACCGCGCCATGCGTTATTACAGGCTTACCATGCAGTTTGGCGATGTACCGGCTGTGTTTAGTGAACTGCTTGCGCCCAAACTAGATTTTTTCAGCACAAAGAAAGAGGTCATACTTAACCAAATTAAACTGGATTTGGATTCTGCTGTTTTATGGTCTTCAGACGCCGTAAACAGGGGAGAGGTAACCAAGGGGGCATGCCAGCACCTGCTTACCAAAGTTAACCTGGCGCTGGGCAATTTTGATGCGGCCATAGCATCTGCTTCTGCGCTGATCAATGGCGGCACCTATGCACTGATGAAAGCACCATTTGGTTCTACACAGAAAAATGTTATCTGGGATCTGCACCGCCCCGAAAACAAATCGCTGGGCGCCAATAAAGAAGGCATTTTTATGCTGGTAGACCGTTTTGGCGATGGTGGTTTTGACGGTGGTATTAAAACAATGCGCCAGGCCGTTCCCTATTGGGGAGGCGGTACAAATATTACTACACCTACCGGTAAAAAAGGCCTGAACGACGGCGTATCTGTTCCGGTAGTTTTATCAAGCCAGGTAGGTCGTGGTATCGGCCGAGTAAGGCCAACAGCATACAGCCAGTGGTATATCTGGGACGATGTCAATGACCTGCGTCATGCCAAGGGCAACTGGTACAATATGGAAGACCTGATATACAATAACTACGATGCGCTGAAAGCATCGGGCACTACTCCTGAAGATCCGTATTACCTGAAGAATGTGCAGAAATACAGCGCCACCGGCGGCATTCTTTGTACAGATACCATTCGCAGCTGGTTCGGATGGCCACAGTATAAACTGTATATACCAGACAATGAAAACTCTCCCATGCAGGGTGGACATACAGACTGGTATATCTTCCGCCTTGCAGAAACCTATCTGCTGAGGGCAGAAGCTTATTTCTGGAAAGGAGATCTGGCCAGCGCTGCTGCAGACATCAACCAGGTAAGAACAAGGGCTGGTTGCGCACCCATCACAGCTGGTCAGGTAGATATGGGTATGATACTGGATGAACGCGCCAGGGAATTGTTTTATGAGGAACCGCGCAAAACCGAGCTAACCCGTATAGCCTACCTGTTTGCAAAAACCGGTAAGGCCGCCGAAAATGGCAAAAGCTATACGCTTGATAATTTCTCGACCAGCAATTACTGGTACGACAGGATTATGTCTAAAACAGATTTCTATAACAAAGGCGTGAAAACAGGTCATGGTGATTTGTACACCATGAGCCCATATCATGTTTTATGGCCGGTACCTTCTGTGTCTATTGCTTCCAATACATACGGGCATATTAACCAGAACAAAGGATATATTGGTTTTGAAACAAACGTGACGCCGCTAACGTCGATTCCGAAGTAAGTAGTTGTTAGCTTTTAGCTGTTAGCTGTTAGCCAAACCATCCTAAACTAACAGCTAACAGCTAAAAGCTAATAGATTATTAAAAGGTTTACACTTGCATAAAATAATACCAAATGGAAAGAAGGCATTTTATAAAGACAGGGTCCATGGCGGCAGCAGGTCTTGGTTTGTCTGCCATGCAGTTCCCGGTATTCGGCCGCAATTTTTCTGCCAATGAAAAAGTACTGATTGGTGTAATGGGCACCAACGGCCGCGGATTGGAGCATATAAAATCTTACACTAAAATTCCCAACGTAGAAATAGGTTGGGTTTGCGACGTGGAAGAAACGGCCAGGAACAAGGGTATTGACCTGGTGGAAAAATTAACCGGTAAAAAACCAGCAGCCATAACAGATCTCCGGAAATTGCTGGAGAATAAAGATCTGGATGCGCTTACCATTGCCGCGCCCGATCATTGGCATGCGCCTGCTGCTATTATGGCCTGCGCGGCGGGCAAACACGCTTATGTGGAAAAACCCTGCGGCCATAACCCCGCAGAAGGTGAACTGCTGATTAAAGCAGCGCGTACGCATAAACGATATGTGCAGATGGGTGCGCAACGCCGCTCCATGCCTCGCCTTATTGATGCCATGAAACAGGTTCATGAGGGCATTATTGGCAATGCTTATTTTGCAAAAGGCTGGTATGCCAATAACCGCAAGCCCATTGGCACCGGTAAAGTAATACCCGTGCCTGCAACACTGAATTGGGATCTTTGGCAGGGCCCCGCACCATTACAGGATTACCGCGATAACCTGGTACATTACAACTGGCACTGGTTCTGGAACTGGGGCACCGGCGAAGCCTGCAACAACGGTACGCATGAAATTGATTGCATGCGCTGGGCGCTGGGTGTGGATTTTCCCACCAAAGTTACTTCCGCCGGTGGAAGGTTTGCCGCAAAAGACGACTGGCAGACACCCGATACACAAACCATCAGTTTTGAATTTGCCAATAACAAAGCCATTACCTGGGAAGGCATCAGCTGCAATAATTACAGTGTGGAAGGCAGTGGTCGCGGTTTTGTTATTTATGGCGATAAAGGCACGCTGGTGAATAAAGGGGGCGATGATTATAAAATATTTGACAGCGCCAATAAACTGGTAGCCGAATCAAAGGATGCTGCTGTAACGGACACCATCAACCCGGCAGGACCCGGAGAAAGTTTAGACGGATATCATTTCCGTAACTTTATTGACGCCATTCAAAAAGATACACCACTCAATGGCGAAATAGCCGAAGGCCATAAGAGTGTATTGCTTTGTCACCTGGGTAATATTTCACAGCGGGTAGGACGAACACTGTATTGCAATCCTGCCGATGGTGGAAAAATCATCAATGACAAAGACGCCCAAAAATTGTGGGGAAGAAGCTACCGGCCTGGATGGCAAATTTAAATTTTGTGTTGGGTGTTATGTGGTATGTGTTGGGTGTTGTATGTTGTTGCAGGTAGTATGTGTTGAGTGATGTGTGATGTATCTGCGTACAACTCATAACTCTTAATTCATAATTCATAACTCTTATTTATTAATTTTAAATTTTGAATTCTCCATCAAAAGAACTCATAACTCATAACTCATAATTTTTAATTTTTAATTCTTAATTTTTAATTACTTAAAATGTCTTCAAGAAGAAATTTTTTACAGCAATCGGTACTGGGTCTTGGTGGCGCGGCTGTATTACCACTGTTAAGCAAAACGGCCATGGCTGCGGGTAATGCACAGAATGAAAGCAAAGAAAGCGGCTTGCAACTGGGTATGGCCGGATTTACGTTTGCCAAATTTGATATTGAGAAATCAATAGCCATAATGAACCGGGTTAATATCAAAAGCCTTTCATTAAAAGATTTTCATTTGCCATTGAATAGTCCGCCAGAAAAAATACAAAGCGTACTGGCGCAATTTGCCGCGGGTGGTATTAGCATCTATGCAGTAGGTGTTATTTATATGAAAACAAAGGAAGCCGTAGACGAAGCTTTTGAATACGCAAAGAAATGCGGGGTCTCATTAATTGTGGGCGTGCCCAATCCCGAATTGCTGGATTATACCGAAGAAAAAGTAAAATCCACCAATATAAGGATTGCCATACACAATCATGGCCCGGAAGATAAACTGTATCCCAGTCCCAAAAATGTATATGATCTTATAAAAAGCAGGGATGAAAGGGTAGGGCTTTGCATAGATATCGGCCACTCCACCAGGGCTGGACAAGACCCCGCCAAAGCCGTGGTTGAATACAACAAAAGGGTATTCGACCTGCATATAAAAGATGTATCGGCTGCTGTAAAAGACGGCAAAGCCATGGAAGTGGGCAGGGGTGTCATTGATTTCCCCGCACTGGTGCGTGCGCTCAATAAAATTAAATTCAAAGGCATGTGCAGTTTTGAATTTGAAAAAGACATGTCTGATTCATTGCCCGGTATCGCAGAATCTGAAGGGTATTTCCGGGGAGTAATAAAAACGATCGGAGGTTAGTTGATTGGTTGATCAGTTGATTGGGGTTTGTAGGAATATCATTCTTTATTTAAGTCCACTTTTTTTCCGGAGACACTCCCCTCTCTTTTGGAGAGGGGCTGGGGGAGAGGCCGATCACTCGATCAGTAATAAGTATAATTATATTTCTTTAATTAAGTCCACTTTTTTTCCGGAGACGCTCCCCTCTCTTTTGGAGAGGGGCTGGGGGAGAGGCCGATCACTCGATCAGTAATAAGTAGAATTATAATTCTTTAATTAAACCCACTTTTTTTCCGGAGACGCTCCCCTCTCTTTTGGAGAGGGGCCGGGGGAGAGGCCGATCACTCGATCAGTAATAAGTATAATTATATTTCTTTAATTAAGTCCACTTTTTTTCCGGAGACACTCCCCTCTCTTTTGGAGAGGGGCCGGGGGTGAGGTTCAGCTGATTTGCTAAACGCAACGCAGAAAGCTATTGTAATCATTGCAATAGCTTTTTTGTTGCATGCAAATGAAACCTGCACTCTACGCCTTTAACCTCTCAGCAGTGTCTCTCCGGCAGGGATTTCAATTCACAGGCATCTTGCGGAGGACACTGCGTGGCAATTAAAACATGACTGAATAAAAGAAAGCAAATCCTTTAGCCGCAATGTCCTCCAAAGCCCTACACCCTACACCCTACACCCTACAACCTAACACATAACACCTAACACCCCAACTCCCCTTACGTCGCATTTATCCGACCGTTTGCAGCATTTTAATCCGTAAAAATTATATTTTGTCTATTTTTAGCGACTATTAATTACTTCAACGTGAACTTACAAAGACCGTTACTCTGCTTACTACTGTCCGTCCTGCTGGTCGTTTTCACTGCCTGTGAAAGCAAAGACAAGAATGAAAAAATTGCGCGGCCAGCGGGAGGCGCTGCCCGTCAAACAACTTCCCAGGTAGAAGGTTATGTGGTGAAAACACAGTTATTGGGAGCCAACGTAGAAGCGCCGGGCACACTGATAGCCAACCAGGCTACCGAATTGCATCCGGAAATATCCGGCCGCATTGTGCAACTCAATGTAAGCGAGGGTCGCCAGGTAAGCAGGGGTATGCTGATCGCCAAATTGTACGACGGCGATCTGCAGGCAACCCTCAAGAAATTGCAGGTTCAACTGCAGATTGCCAACCAGAATGAACAACGTTCCCTGCAGCTGATAAAAATTCAGGGCATCAGTCAGCAGGATTATGATGCAAGCCTGCTGAATGTAAACAATATAAAAGCCGATATTGAAATAACCCAGGCTACCATTATCAAAACGGAAATCAGGGCGCCTTTTAATGGTAAAGTAGGACTGAGAAATATTAGTATGGGCGCCTTTGTTACACCTGCCACGGTTATTGCCACCATGCAGCAGATTGATATTTTAAAACTTGATTTTTCTGTTCCGGAAAAATACATTTCGCAGATAAAAGTGGGACAGACGGTCAACTTTACTACCGAGGGTGGTACAAAAAAATACACGGCAAAAATAATGGCCACGGAATCGGGTGTTACGCAGGAGACACGCAGTCTTTCCATAAGAGCAGTTGTTCAGAACAGGGAAGCTGGCCTGGTGCCGGGCGTGTTTGCAAAAGTAGTGCTGAACTTTGAACCGGATCCCGATGCCATTGTGGTGCCTACACAATCCATTATCCCGCAGGCAAGGGGCAAAAAAATAATTGTATACCGCGGCGGCATTGCAAAATTTATGGATGTAACTACCGGCATCAGGGATTCATCCACTGTACAAATTACCAGCGGGCTGAAAGCCGGCGATACCATTATTACCACCGGTTTGCTCAGCACAAGGCCAGATGCAAAAATACAGATCAGCAGAATTATAAATGAATGATTGGTCCGGTACAGCGTTTATTGGTTTTAAAAGAACCCGCCTCTAAAAATATAACTACTAACTATAAACGATATTGGCATGAATATATCTGAACTCAGTCTGCGGCGTCCTGTACTTGCCATAGTAATGAATATTATTATAGTAGTATTTGGCATCATCGGGTTTAAATTCCTGGGCATTCGCGATTATCCGGCCATTGATCCCCCCAATGTAAACGTGCGCACTTCCTATTCCGGCGCCAATGCGGATATTATTGAAACACAGGTAACCGAGCCGCTCGAAAAATCGATCAATGGCATCGCCGGTGTGCGCAATATTACTTCTTCCAGCAGCAATGGCACCAGCAGCATCAATGTAGAATTCGATTTAAATATTAACCTGGAAGCAGCCGCCAACGACGTACGCGATAAAGTGTCGCAGGCGGTGCGCTCACTGCCGCCCGACCTGGAAGCGCCGCCCGTTGTATCCAAAGCAGATGCAAGTTCGGATGCCATATTATCAATGACCATTACCAGCAATACCCGCAACCAGTTGCAGGTAACCGAATACGCCAACAATGTGCTGGTGGAACGATTGCAGACCATCCCCGGTGTTAGTGGTATCCAGATCTGGGGAGAGAAGCGCTATGCCATGCGCATCTGGCTAGACCCCGCCAGGCTGGCTGCCTACGGTCTTACCCCGGTAGATGTGCAGGCTGCCTTATCAAAAGAAAATGTGGAACTTCCATCCGGTAAAATATCCGGTAATGCCACCGAACTTACCGTACGCACCTTCGGCAGGCTGAACACAGAAGAAGAATTCAATAATATTATTATTAAAAACAGCAAAGGCGCCGATATACGCGTAAAAAATATCGGTGAAGCTGTACTGGGCCCCGAAAATGAAGAAACCATTCTCAAAGAAAGTGGTGTGCCCATGATTGCGCTTGCCATTGTACCGCAGCCCGGTTCCAATTATGTGGCCATCTCCAATGAATTTTACAAACGGCTCGACCAGATAAAAAAAGATGTACCACCCGATGTAAAAATCAATATTGCGCTGGACAATACCATGTTCATCAAAAAATCCATTTCTGAAGTACAGGAAACACTGATTATTTCCATTCTGCTGGTAATACTGATTATCTATCTTTTTTTCCGCGATACACTGATTGCCATCCGACCGCTGATCGATATCCCGGTATCGCTCATTGGCGCATTCTTTATCATGTACATCATGGGATACACCATTAATGTATTGTCTTTGCTGGCCATAGTGCTGGCAACGGGACTGGTGGTAGATGACGGCATTGTGGTAACGGAAAACATCTACAAGAAAATGGAGAAGGGAATGAATAAATGGCAGGCGGCACTGGAAGGCTCAAAAGAAATTTATTTTGCCGTTATTGCCACTTCCATTACCCTGGCCGTGGTTTTCCTTCCGATTATTTTCCTGCAGGGTTTTGTGGGAAGCCTGTTCCGCGAATTCGGCATTGTGGTAGCCGGTGCAGTATTGATATCAGCTTTTGTGTCTCTTACGCTTACACCTGTACTGAATGTAAAACTTACGCGCAAAGGCGTACACAAACATTCCTGGTTTTATAATAAGACCGAACCATTTTTTCAATGGATGGAAAACGGGTACAAAGCATCGCTTACCAGATTCATGAAAGTGCGCTGGGTGGCATTTATCATTATTGCCATATGCGCAGCCATCATTTATTTTATTGGTGGCAACCTGCAATCGGAACTGGCGCCCATGGAAGACAGGAGCCAGTTCAGGCTGGCAGTTTCGGGTCCTGAAGGCACTTCATTTGATGCCATGGATAAATACATCACCCGTTTATCTAACCTGATGATAGATTCAGTGCCCGAAAATGAAATTGTACTAACGGTTACGTCTCCGGGCTTTATGGGCTCGGGCAATGCCAATACGGGTTTTGTACGGGTAACACTGGTAGACATCAAACAAAGACACCGGTCTCAGCAGGAAATCGTAAATATGATCAACCGCAACCTGCCCCGGTACAATGAAGGACGCGCATTTGCCATACAGGAAGAAACCATTTCTGTGAACCGGCGCGGCGGTCAACCGGTACAGTTTGTTATCCAGAATAATAATTTTGAAAAACTGACACAGATACTTCCCAAATTTCTGGAAGAAGCCAATAAGAGCACAGTTTTGCAACAGGTAGATGTGGATCTTAAATTTAATAAACCCGAATTGCGTGTGCAGATCGACCGTATAAAAGCAGCCGAACTGGGTGTAAGCGTAAATGATATTTCCGAAACGCTGCAGCTGGCATACAGTAACCGCCGACTGGGCTATTTCACCAAAGAAGGCAAACAATACCAGGTAATGGGACAGGTGGCGCGCGACGACCGGGATGATCCCAATGACATGAAATCATTGTTTGTCAGAAATACCCGGGGAGATATGATCAGCCTCGACAACCTGGTAAAAGTGGAGGAATCAAATACACCGCCGACCATCTTCCATTTTAACCGCTATAAATCTGCAACGGTATCAGCAGGCCTGCAACCCGGTAAAACCATTGCAGATGGTATCAGGGAAATGGAGCGCATCTCAAAAAAATTAACCGATGAAACTTTTTCAACTTCTTTATCGGGTTCATCAAGAGATTTTGCGGAAAGTTCCAGCAATACCAGTTTCGCATTCCTGCTGGCACTCGGTTTGATTTTCCTGATACTGGCCGCACAGTTTGAAAGTTTTGTGGATCCGTTTATAATCATGGTAACCGTACCACTTGCAATAGCTGGCGCCGTGTTGTCTTTGTGGTTGTTTGGCCATACACTGAATATTTTCTCGCAGATAGGAATGATAATGCTGGTAGGACTGGTTACCAAAAACGGTATCCTGATAGTGGAATTTGCCAACCAGAACCGGTTAAAGGGAATGAAAAGGAGTGAAGCCGCCATTTATTCTGCCACGCAAAGGTTAAGGCCGATACTGATGACCAGCCTGGCCATGTCGCTTGGTGCATTACCATTGGCGTTATCGCTGGGTGCCGCAGCAACCAGTCGTATACCATTGGGCGTTGTAATTGTTGGCGGAATCATGTTTTCGCTGATACTCACCCTCTATGTTATACCGGCCATGTACTCCTATCTTTCATCGGCCAAAAAAAGAAGTGCACTGGATGACCTGGCTTTGGCCACTTCCGCCACTGTCACTGAAAAAACTGCGGAACCAATATAAAATTGTAAACATGAGATTGAACAGGCTTTGTATGATTTCCGGGTTACTGATGACCGGCTTTATAGCGAATTCGCAAAAAATGCTTACGCTGGAAGAAGCCGTGGCAACTGCCCTTAAAAATAATTTCGATATCCAGGTATCAAAAAATGATTCGCTGGTGGCCACGCTCGACTATGGTTATCGTTACGGCGCTTTTGTGCCGCAGTTGAATGCAACGGCGGGAGCAGTATGGAATAACAATAACCAGCGGCAAACACTGGCCGACGGTACCAAACGTGAACAGGGCGGTCTGCGTTCCCACAATGTGGCGGCATCTTTAAACCTTAACTGGACCTTATTCGATGGATTAAAAATGTTTGCCACCATTGATAAAGCGGGTGAATATGTGAAACTGGGCAGTCTTACTATAAAAAACCAGGTAACCAATACGGTGGCGGCGGTGGTGAGTAATTATTATAATATCGCTGCGCAGAAACAACAGCTGAAAGCCATCCGTGAGCAGATGTCGGTAAGCGAAGAAAGAGTAAAACTGGCGCAAAACCGGCTCGACATTGGCGTAGGTGCCAAACCCGACGTACTGCAGAGCAAAGTAGATTTGAATGCACAACGAGCCAATATTCTTACGCAGGAAACGCTGATAACGCAATTAAAGGAACAACTGAACCAGGCAATGAATGTGGCGCCCAATACACCGTACGAGGTAGAGGACAGCATTCCCATCAACCATGATCTTACCCTGGGCGATATTCAGCAAGATATAGAACACACCAACCCTTTGCTGCAGGTGGCAAAAAAGAATATCGACATTTCAACCCTTACATTGAAAGAAAGAAAAGCAGAACTGCTGCCGGTACTGTCTTTTAATTCTGCTTATAATTTCAGCCGTACCAACAATACCACGGTCATCAATAATTTTTCTTTGCTCTTCAACCAGAACCATGGATTTAATTACGGTCTTAGTTTAACCGCCCCCATCCTGAATAATTTCAATAGCAGGAGACTGGTTAAACAGGCGCAACTGGATATCAGTTACCAGCAATTGCTGTACGACCGGGAACGATCGCTGCTGCAACTGCGCGTAAACAATGCGTATACCGCTTTTACACAACAGCAAAAAGCATTAACGCTGGAAGAAGACAATATACTGCTGGCGAAGGAAAATGTATCCATCATCTTACAAACACTGCGCCTTGGTGCTGCTACTATCATTCAGCTGCGGGAGGCACAGCAAAGCCTTGAAAATGCTTATAACCGCCTCATAACGGCAAGGTACAATACCAAACTGGCCGAAACAGAATTGCGCAGGCTGAAGGGTGATTTGGTGCAGTAACCTCACCCCCGGCCTTTCGCCATCGAAGATGGAGAGGGATGCCCCTGTGCAGCCTTGATTATATATTGGATCACGCCTGTTGGGCCAGTCCCTGCGTTCCGCGACGTGAGGTCAAGTTCTGCGTTTGTGCGGTTCGGGTTACGATACAAATATGCATCACCGTTAGTACAGAAAAGATTTCCGGGCACGCATTTACCCGCGCAGGAAGTATGGGATCAATAAACAATTTTACGGAGAGGCTCCCCTCTATGCCGAAGGCGGAGAGGGGCCGGGGGTCAGGTATTAATTCAATTGTAAATGCGGCAGCCTGTACGTAAGTCCGTCCAGCACATAAATTTCATCGATCTCGTAGATCCAGAATTTAAATAAAGGGGATTTGGAAAGGTATTCATCTACCTGCGCCTTGTCTTCTGCGTTGATGGTGATCCATATTTTCTTACTTTCCAGCGAGACGGCGTAATGGTCGATAATCTCTTTGTTGATAAGTGTATTGATATATTTCCGGTGCTTGGGAATCAATGCATTGATCTCGTCGTCTATCTCGAAACTTATGGTTACCTGGAATTTCTTAATGTCCATAGGGTGCACTCAACTTTTAATGGTAAGGGGTACGAACGTCCCCTTTATAACGGAGAACGTGGCGAAAAAGTTTCATAAAATTGTTATAATTATGAACATTTATATTGTCCAGGGCACAATATTATTTACCCATTCCGGCCGGTGCGGGGTGGTTATACGGATATAATTGTCTGTATAACCCTCCATCATCTCATTTTTGGTGTATTTCTCAAATAATACCTTACGGGATTGCCCGGCGTGTTGTTGGGTAAAGTATTGCATCTTCATATAAGAAAGTTGGCGGAGGGTCTTATTGCGTTCCAGGCGGGTATTAATGGGTACCACCGGTTTTATCTCCAATGCTTTGGTATTATCGCGTTCTGAATAAGTGAATACGTGTAAATAAGAGATATCCAGTTCGTGTAAAAAACGGTGGGTTTCATTAAAATCGTCTGCGGTCTCTCCCGGAAAACCAACTATCACATCCACACCAATGGCGCAATGCGGCATCAGTGTTTTTATGAGTTGAACCCTCTCTGCATACAATTCTTTTTTATAGCGGCGGCGCATCAAACCCAATATCTTATTGCTTCCGCTTTGCAATGGAATATGAAAATGCGGCATGAATTTATCACTGTTGGCAACAAATGCAATGATATCATTGCTTAGCAAATTGGGTTCAATAGATGAAATGCGGTAACGTTCAATACCGTTTACCCGGTCCAGCGCTTTTACAAGATCAAAAAAGTTTTCCTGGTCATCCAGTCCGCTGGCGCCTTTGCCAAAATCGCCTAGGTTTACACCGGTTAGAATAATTTCTTTTACCCCATTGGCTGCCAGTTCTTCCGCTGTTTTTACCACGTTGGCAACCGTATCGCTCCTGCTTTTTCCCCTTGCCATGGGTATGGTACAGAAAGCGCAATTATAACTGCAGCCATCCTGCACTTTTAGAAAAGTACGGGTACGGTCGTTTATTGAAAAGGAGGCGTTGAACCCGTCCAGCTCGTCAATATCACAACTGCAAATTTTTGCGGAATCGCCTTTGCTCAAATCTTTGAGGTGCTGTGCGATATTAAATTTTTCGGCGGCGCCGAGTACCAGGTCCACACCCGGTATTGCCGCAATTTCCGCTGGTTTTAGTTGTGCATAACAACCGGTAATCACCACCAGGCTTTCGGGCGACGATCGCTGAATACGGCGTACCAGGTGCCTGCATTCTTTGTCGGCATTGTCGGTAACCGAGCAGGTATTGATTACATATACATCGGCATGCTCTTCAAATGATTTTTTTTCGAAGCCTTCGTTTTCCAGCAGCCTGGAAATAGCAGAAGTCTCTGAAAAATTCAGCTTACAACCCAATGTATGAAAGGCCACAGTTTTTGCCATTGCCGCGAAGGTAAGCCGGGAATGGGGGATTAGGAATTTGGAATTGGGAATTCGGGTTTGGGAACTGATTCGACATTTTGCCATTGTGTTCTGCAAATTCCCGTTTCAGCCCAAATTCCCAATTCCAATCCCGCAAATTCCCGTCTTAGCCCAATTCCAGCCACGCAAGTATCCGCACCAGCCCTAATTCCAAATTCCTAATTCCCAATTCCTGAACATTAGTTTTCCACATTCAGTTTGCAGTCAGTACATTTGTTTTTCCGTCTGTACAGGCATGTCCGGTCTTTATTTCCGTGGTTATTATTTATGTAAAACATTGATTTATAAAATATTAAAATATTTTTTCAGCAATTAAAATAGAGATGAAAAAATCGCTTCCCTATATATTTTTAGCCCTGCTGGTCATTGTTGCCCTGGTGGTTAAAAGATATATGAGGGGCACCGGGTCCGGGACCAATACCAATATTACAACGCCCATCGGAGATGTGAACCGTAACCGCGGGCTCGACAGGCGCGTAAGCTTTCTGGAATACACCCAGCACGCCAGGTGCAGGATGGACTGCCGTCATATTACCCAGGAAGAAATAAAAGACATATTGCAAAATGGTCAAATTAATTACCGGAAAAGCGAAGCACAGGGACGGCCTTGTCCAACCTATGCACTGGAAGGCTATTCGGCAGATAAGCAACACCTGCGTATTGTGTTTGCGCAATGCGACACAAAAACCAAAGTAGTCACCTGCATAGATTTGGATACAGAATTTGAATGCCATTGTCCGGGTGATGAAAACAAACATGAGCGCTGATACCCCGCCCAACCATATGAACCCTTTACTGAAATTTATACGCGCGCTGTATAGCATTTATGCTATACTCAGCTTTGCACTATTGTTACTGGTGCTGTTTCCATTTGTTTTGCTGGTCTCTGTATTTGGAAAAATAAAAGGCGGCAATGCCATCTACCGGATTTGCGGCATATGGTCCGATACCTGGTTTTTTTTAATTGGCGTATGGTCGAAAAAGATCATGCTGGCCAATGCACCGCGTAAAGACCACCAGTATATTTTTGTGGCCAACCATATTTCTTATATGGATATTCCGATGATCGTAAAAACCATCCGGCAGCCCACCAGGGCATTGGGCAAAGCCGGGCTTGCCAAAGTGCCGTTATTCGGTTTCCTGTACCGCTATGGCGCCATAATGGTAGACCGCAGCAGTCCGGAAGCACGCAAGAAAAGTGTATTGCAATTAAAATCAGTTCTGAGAAAAGGAATATCTGTTTTTATTTTTCCTGAAGGAACCTTTAATGAAACCGGACGGCCGCTCAAAGAATTTTATGACGGCGCTTTTCGCATCGCCATTGAATCACAAACACCCCTGTTGCCGGTTATTTTTCCGGATACCGTTCACCGCTTGCATTATAGCAGCATCTTGTCATTTTCACCCGGCAGGTGCAGGGCCATTTTCCTGGCGCCAGTACCGGTAGAAGGACTAACCCCGGATGATCTTCCTGCGCTGAAAGAAGAAGTATTTCATATGATGGAAACCGAACTTAAAAAAATTAATAACAATTAGGAGCTAACTTTTATTATGTGTTGCGTGTTAAGTGTTGTGTGTTGGATACCGATAATAATAAAATCATTTAAATTACCTTGTCTGCCTGTTAACTGGCCAGAAAATCTCATTTTACATCCTTTGCAAAAAAACGGAAAAAGCAGCATTCAATTTGGAAGAAACAGCCGCTCATACAAACGAACTATTTAAACTCAACAGCAAATTATTTGCAGAAGTGATCATTCCGCTGGCACTTCCGCGCAACTATACCTGGGCGGTACCCGAACACCTTACAGACCTGGTAAAACCGGGTTGCCGGGTAGAAGTAGTACTGAAGAACAAAAAATATGCGGGACTGGTAAAGCGGATGCACACCGATGCACCCACGGCATTTGAACCCAAAGAGATTGTGAATGTACTGGATACTGAACCCATTGTTTTTCCGCAACAGCAAAACCTCTGGCAATGGGTAGCCAATTACTACCTCTGCAGCGAAGGCGAAGTAATGCAGGCCGCCCTGCCCACGCATTTTAAACTCAGCAGCGAAACCGTTCTCATTTATAATGAAGAAGCAGGCGATGATTTCAGCCATCTGGACAATGAAGAATTCCTGGTAGCCGAAGCATTGCTCATCAAAAAAGAATTGAAATTAACCGAAGTGCAACAGATACTGGATGTAAACCATGTATATCCGGTTATCAAACGCCTAATAGACAAACGTGTTTGTTTTGTATGGGAGGAACTGAAGAATAATTACAAAGAAAAAAAAGAAACCTACGTATTGCTCAACCCGCAATACCAGGAAGAAGAGCAGCTGAGTGAACTATTGAATAACTGGGGCCGGGCGCCTAAACAAATGGAACTGCTGCTGGCATTCCTCCATATTTCAAAAACAGCCGGCGAAGTAACACAAACGGAATTGCTGAAAAAATCCGGGGCGTCGGCGGCGCAGCTGAAAGGGCTCACCGATAAAAATGTATTACTTGTAGAAAAAAGATCGGTAGACAGGCTCAAACAAATGCCCCGCAGCATCAACCTCGATTTTGAATTGAGCCCGGCACAGGCCGTCGCTTTGCAACAGGTGCGTGCTGGTTTTGAACAGAAAAATGTGTGCCTGCTGCACGGCGTAACTTCCAGCGGTAAAACGCAGGTGTATATGAAGCTCATGGAAGAAATGCTGCAGCAGGGCAAGCAGGTACTGTATATGCTGCCCGAAATAGCACTAACGGCACAGATTATACGAAGACTGCAAAAACATTTTGGCGGATACATACTTATCTATCATTCCAAATTCAGCCAGAATGAAAGGGTAGAAATCTGGAATAAGGTAAAAACCGGTGAAGCCAGGATAGTACTGGGCGCCAGGTCATCACTCTTCCTGCCTTTTCATACTCTCGGACTGGTGATCTGTGATGAAGAGCATGATACCTCATATAAACAGCAGGATCCTGCCCCGCGTTACCATGCGCGCGATGCGGCCGTTTATTTTGCGTCTCTTTTTAATGCAAAAGTATTATTGGGCAGCGCAACGCCCTCCGTGGAAAGTTATTACAATGCCATGGGTGGTAAATATGCACTGGTAACGCTGGCGCAGCGTTTTGGCAATGTGCCCATGCCAGTTATTGAAATGATAAATACGCGGCAGATAAAAATGCCCGATAAAAGTAAAGTGATTATTTCTCCGCCTTTGCAGGAAGCCATTGCGCAAAGCCTGCAGCACAACCGGCAGGTTATCCTTTTTCAAAACAGGCGGGGTTACTCGCCTTACCAGGTTTGCCAGACCTGTGGGTGGATTCCGCATTGTAAACAATGCGATGTATCGCTGAGCTATCATAAAACCAAAGGCAAGCTTATGTGCCACTATTGTGGTACCGTATACCCGCTGGTGATTGCCTGCGAAGCCTGCGGTAACCACTTGTTTGCGCAACAGAATTTTGGTACGGAAAAGATTGAAGAAACCTTGCAGGAATTGTTTCCGGAAGCCAGACTGGCGCGCATGGATGCCGATAGCATAAAAGGCAAACACGGGCACGATGCATTGATCCAGTTATTTGAACAGGCCCGCATTGATATTTTAGTGGGTACGCAAATGGTGGTGAAAGGACTCGATTTTGAAAACGTGGAACTGGTTGGCATACTGGATGCCGATGCCATTTTAGGTTTTACCGATTTCAGGGTAAACGAACGGGGCTTTCAGCTGATGGAGCAGGTGAGTGGCAGGGCCGGCAGAAAAGATATACAGGGAAAAGTGCTGGTACAAGTCCGCAATCCCGGGCATCCTGTATTGTTAAAAGTGCAGCAACACGATTATGCCAGTTTTTACCAGGAAGAAATGGAAGGCCGGCGACAGTTTTTTTATCCGCCTTTTTCACGCATCATCAACATCCTGTTCAGGCATAAAGATGCAGGTATTGTTAATGCGGCTGCTATGGCCTTTGCCTCGCAGATGAAACCCTACCTTGAAAAATACATGATTGGCCCGGCACAACCGGTGGTGAACAAAGTCAGGAACCTGTTTTTAATGGAACTGATGCTTAAACTGCCCAAAGACAGTCACACCATACAACAGGCGAAACAATTGATCTATACTTCCGCGGCTATGATGCATGCCGACAAAAGATTCCGGAGTGTACAGGTAGTGCCCGATATTGATCCGGTGTGAGGGAAATTGTGTTGTGTGTTATGTTTTGTGTTTTGTGTTTTGTGCTCCGGTCTGACGTCCACGTCTGACCGACAATTTAAGCGGCTACGATTTATTAGTCCGTCAGACCGGGAGGTCAGACGGGGATTCACTCAATACAAAACACAACAAACAACACAATGATTTCACGGTCTGGATCCCACTCCTGACCGCAGATGTATGAGCCAGACTTCCAATTCCGGTATATCACGCTCGCTTGGAGTTGTTGGTGAGAACACCAACAACGGCGGCGGGTGTGGCCGGTACCGCAGGTCAGACCGCTTTTGCTGGCGTAACACGCGCAATCAACAACGCAGCCAGTCTGACCTGCGGTGCCGACCGGAAATACCTGACCGGTCTAACCTTAACGTCTGACCGATAATTCAAGCGGCTACGATTTATTAGTCCGTCAGACCGGGAGGTCAGACGGGGGTTCACTCAACACCCAACACCCAACACACAACACAACAAAACGAACTCATCTCATTAAATAAGACTTCAGCTCTTCATAGTCCGCATTCATCAATTCAGCTGTTTTTTTATTGGTAAGTACTTCGCTTACAGAATCGGGAATGGGCACTTTTGTATGGATGATCGGTTCCACCACATCATAAAATTTTACCGGGTGCGCGGTTTCTAAAAACATGCCCTTGCTGCCGGGTTGTTCCTGCAGGTAACGCTGCAAGGCAATGTATCCAACTGCTCCATGCGGGTCCATTAAATAATGTTGCTGTTCATACACTGCTTTCAGGGCAGTCCTGGTTTCATCGTCGCTGATGCTGTAACTGCCCAGTACTTTTTTAAGATCGCCCAGTTGCTGGTGAAACAATTCCAGTATGCGCACAAAATTGCTGGGGTTGCCTACATCCATGGCATTGGAAATTGTGGAGACCGCTTTTTTAATCTTATAGGTTGAAGTGAGCAGGAATTCGGGTACGGTATTATTGGCATTGCATGCCGCAATAAAATGTTTTACCGGCAGGCCGCTGATATGCGCCAGTATGCCTGCACAAATATTTCCAAAATTGCCGCTGGGCACGGCAATCACCGGCGGATTTTGCTTATCGGGCCATTGTTTCCAGGCAAAAAAATAGTAGAACTGCTGTGGCAGCCAGCGCGCCACATTAATGGAATTGGCAGACGTGAGAAATAATTTTTTATTGATGTCTGCATCGGTAAAAGCCTGTTTTACCATTTGCTGGCAGTCATCGAAAGTGCCCTTTATTTCCAGGGCCTTTATATTTTTACCTAGGGTGGTCAGCTGTTTCTCCTGCACCGAACTTACTTTACCCGAAGGATACAGGATAACCACTTCCACACCGTCTACATTGTAAAAGCCATTGGCTACAGCGCCACCGGTATCGCCTGAGGTGGCCACCAGTACGGTTACTTTTTTATTGTTTCCCTTTACAAAATAACCAAGGCAACGGCTCATGAACCGGGCGCCGATATCTTTAAAAGCAAGGGTAGGGCCATGAAACAATTCCAGTGCAGACATGTTTTCGGTTACGGGTACCAGTGGTATGGAAAAATTGACTGTTTCCGCCACAATGCGCTGTAATTCTGCAGGGGGGATACAGTTGCCGGTATACGGACTGATAACACTGTACGCAATTTCTTCGTTGCTGTATTTTTCTATATTGTTTACCAGGTCTTTGTCTGCCTGCGGAATGCGTTCCGGAAAATACAAACCCATATCGGGCGCCTGCCCGTTAATGGTGGCTTCTTTAAAATCAACTAAAGGCGATTTTTTATTGAGGCTATAATAGTTCATTTAATTTTTGTTCTTTTAAATACCAGAGACAAATGTCTGATGTCTGATGTAGGACGTCTGATTTGTTTTATGCGGAAACGCTTTCCATTATTTTTAATCCCCCTGCACCGACAAAAGTTTTTGACTTTTTACTTTTGAATTTTAAATTTAAAATCACTAGCGTCTCGTTATAAACAAAAGAGACCCAGTTGATTAGATTCTTGTTCTTTGACATATTGCGGATAAGAGTTTGAAAATAATTCAAGCAATGGCGTTTTGCAAAGCAGTGAGATACTT
>Ga0307515_10002081_pt1 | contig 44044 bp, 41 predicted proteins | sample 17_EM_MG_FD_194513 | JGI IMG/M metagenome (GOLD analysis project Ga0307515, IMG submission 194513) | Populus trichocarpa ectomycorrhiza microbial communities from riparian zone in the Pacific Northwest, United States - 17_EM | ecosystem: Host-associated > Plants > Roots > Unclassified | place... | reverse complement strand
CTAGCGCACCGAAAGGCCTGCGGTGAGTGTTGTCAGTTTGCGGATCGATCCCACGTTCCGCCGTCCCGTCTACCAGGTCGAGGACCAACGATACGACCTTCTGGGCGAGTGGCTGACCACCGACCTCGGCACGTTCTTCCTGGTCACCCTGGACGCGCTGGCGATGGCCGATGACGTGGCCCGCGGTGAGCCGCCGTTCGAGGTATGGAGCAGCGAGAACTACGCGGTGTCGTTCACTCCGTCGGCGCTGCTGATCACCAACTCGTGGGTGCCCGGCGCTGAGGGCGATTTCCCGGCCGACGTCGCCCAGGCGGCGATCGAGGACTACTGGCGTTTCCTGGTCGCTCAGCCGGAACGGTCCGTCGTCCGGGAGTACCGCCCCGACCTCCCGGAATGGCAGGCCAATCTGCTGCGGTGGGAGGAGAAGTGGGGCCGCTCCCACCCGTACCGGGGTCGGCTCTTCTAGCACGGGCAGCCCGGGGCGGCACCTGACCTCGAAGCTCCAGCCGCGACTCGCAGCGCCGATCTCTTGCCGACCCCGACGGACGAGGTGCGCCGGCTCGGCATGGCGACTGACGTCGAGACCGCTGGCTCGATCCTGCGGATCGGGCGGACGACCGCCAACAAGCTGATCGGAGAAGGCGACTTCCCCGTGCCGGTCCTGCGGGTGGGAAAGCGCTACGTCGTTGCGGTCGAAAATGTGCTGACGCTTGTCGGCTCGTCAGGCCGTGCCACAACGTTCGGACGTGACTGGTGTGGACGGCACATAGCCGTCGACGCATTCTGTCGCGTACGTGACGGTCCGTTGACCGATAGTGCGGACGTCCGCACTATGATCGCATGCCGACCCAGCTGACTGGCCCGGCCGGCGTGGCAGCGGGTCCGCCTGCTCTCAGTCCACCGGCCCGGTCCCGCCGACGGGCGCGCGTGGCCGGCGTGCTCGCCGGGCTCGCGGTGCTCGCCCTCACCGCCGCTGGCCTCGCCGTCCGGTCATGGTCGAGGTCGCCCGACGCTGGTGCGGCTGCGACCGAGGTGGCGCTGCGCCAAACCGCCGCCACCGGTGGTCCCGCAGGCTGGACCGTCACCGATCCCGTCCCGATCTTGCCCAGCACCGACCCTGCCCCGGCCACCCGGCGCCATGGCCTCGTGGTCGCGATCGACGGCGGCGACGGTGCGGAGACCGGCTTCACCGCGACCTGGACGGCAACGGTGTCGCCGTCGTCCGCCGCGGCGTCATGCGCCGCGCTCGCGGCATGGGCGGAGCGTGTCGTGGCCGCCCCTGCGGAGACATTCCGCTCCAGCTGCCGAGACGCGGTCGGTGATTCCCCCGACAGCGCGGTGTTCACCAGTCACGGAACCTCGCCAGGCCCCGCTGGCCGCTACATGGTCGTCGCCATGGCGGACAGTGATTCCCCGTCGGAGGTCGTGCTCTACGCGACGCTGATCTTCCGCGTGTCAGGTCAATAACACTACGTCGCCGACCGCGCCGCCCAACCTTCGCGGCGTGCTCACCGCCATCGCCCGGGAAGCCTCCGTCTGCAACGGCCATTTCTCGTACGTGTCCACGTCCGGCTCGAAAACCGGCGTGACCGTGTCCATGTCGCCGAGGCGTGTCTGGCAGCTCGACCAGTTCCCGTTCCGCGAGGACAGCGTCGACGCGGCCCGCACCGCGATCGGCACCCTCAAACGCCTCCACCGCGCCCTCGACCGGCTCGACACCGCCGCGCTCGCCGAGGCCCAGGAACGCCAGGACGCCATGGCCGCCCAGCGCCTTGTCCAGGACGCCCGCTTCGGTCCCGTACCGGAGTAGGACCGGGTTGCGGTGCCGACTCGGCTTGCGCGCTCAGAACATGGTGTTGTCGTTTGCCGGCGTCTCGGGGATGTCCTGGATGACGTCCCAGTGCTCGACGAGCTTGCCGTTCTCGAAACGGAAGATGTCCATCACCGCGCTGCCGCGGTCGGCCGGCGAGAGGGTCCGTTTGTGGTGCACGAGCACCAGGTCGTTCTCGGCGAACACGCGCTTGAAGTCGAACTTCAGCTCCGGGACCTGAGCGGTCCACCACGTCACGAACGCGACGAACGCCTCCTTGCCGTCGGCGGCCAGCGGGTTGTGCTGGATGAACGTCGAGCCCACGTATTCATGGTCAACTCCTGGGAAATGAGGGCGTGGGTTTCACGTTGTGCCTTCCGATCCTCAGGCTCCGACGCCGCTGAGCATGGCCAGGGCCTGGTCGTAGTTGCCGTTGGCCTCGGCGTGGCGGACGAATTTGGCGCGTTCCACGACGATTTCGTTGGCGTCGGGGTGGGTCTCCAGCAGGGTCATGGTCTCGGTCAGGAACTCGTCGAGCGGCATGGCTCTGTCGCTGTTCTGCTGGTCCATCAGGGTGGTCTGGACGCCCGGCGGGGCTACTTCGATGACCTGTACGGGTGTGCCGGCGAGTTGGACGCGCAGGCTCTCGGAGAAGGAGTGCAGGGCTGCCTTGGTCGCGTTGTAGGTCGGGGTGATCGGTAGCGGCACGAAGGCCAGCGCGGAGGTGATGTTCATGACGACCGCGTCGTCCTTGGTGACCAGGTGCGGCACGAAGGCGTACGTCATCCGGATCGTGCCGAGCAGGTTGACGGTGATGTGGTCCTCGGCGATCGGCAGTGAGCCGGGGTCGAGGAGGTTTTCCGGCAGCATGATGCCGGCGTTGTTGATCAGGACGTTGAGCTGAGGGTGGCTCGCGGCCAGGGTGTCGGCGGCGCGGGTGATGGCCGCGGGGTCGGTGACGTCCAGCACGATCGACTCGATGCCCGGGTATTCGGTGGTGATCTGGTCGAGCAGTTCCTTGCGCCGGCCGGCGACGATCACGGTGTTGCCGGCCTCGTGGAGGCGCAGGGCCAGGCCGTGGCCGATGCCCGAGGTGCCGCCGGTGATCAGGATCGTGTTGCCGGTGGTCTTCATGAGGTGTGTTCTCTCCTTCGTCGCGGCGGGCCGGGTGCGTCCGGCAGCTCCGACTATGCGGGCGTCTCGGCGCGGGCGGGAGAGGACGGCTTGTCCATGGACCGGCGATCCCTGGCTGGAACGGCCGGAGCCGGTCACCATGGAACCCATGCACAAGAAGGAGCTGGCCGAATTCCTGCGCCGGCGGCGCGAAACGCTGCAACCCGGCGACGTCGGGCTGCTCCAGGGCCCCCGCCGGCGTACCGGAGGACTACGCCGCGAGGAGGTCGCCGCGCTCGCTGGCATGTCCACCGACTACTACGCCCGACTCGAACAGCAGCGTGGCCCGCAACCCTCCGTGCAGATCGCCGCCGCCCTGGCCCGGGCGTTGCGCCTGACGCTGGATGAACGCGACCACATCTTCGGCCTCATCGGCCACCACGCCCCGGCCCGCTTCCAGCACTCCGAGCACGTCAGCCCCACCCTGCTGCGAGTCCTCGACCGGCTCAGCGACTCCCCAGCGCTGGTCCTGTCCGACCTGGCGGACACCCTGGTACAGAACCCCCTTTCCATGGCGCTGGTGGGCGAACAGACCCGCCACACCGGCCTGGCCCGCAGCGCCTACTACCGCTGGTTCACCGACCCGGCCGAACGCCGCTGCTACCCCGAGGAAGACCACCCGCACCACGGCCGCGCCCAAGCCGCCCGGCTGAGGTCGGCGCTGACGACCGGCAGCGACACCCCCAGAGCCGCCCGGATCGTCACCGAACTCCAGAAACGCAGCCCCGAATTCGTCGGCTTCTGGGACCTGCAAGAGGTCGCCCAGCGCTACGACGACCATAAAACCCTCGTCCATCCCGAACTCGGCCGCATCGACGTCGACTGCGAAGTTCTGTACGCCGAGAGCCGCGCACAGACCCTCATCGTGCTGACCACCCGGCCAGGCACCGAGAGCAACTCCAAACTCCAACTGCTCTCCGTCATCGGCCACCAGCAACTCACTCCTTGACCCTCGGCGCGGCGCGGTGGTCGCTGTAGGAGGCGGTGCTCGTCGGTGCGACCGGGATCGCGTTCAGGGCGGTGGAGCCGCGGCGGGTGCGCGTTCGACCCCGCTGAGCACGACGTCAGCGAGGTCGTCGACGAAGTCGTGGGTGAGTGGCTGGTGGACCAGGAGCCGGTAGAGGACGGCGCCGACGAGAGCCTGGGCGACCGCGGTGGCGGGGGCGCCGGTCCTGAGCTGGCCGGCGTGTTCGGCCGTGCGCAGGCGGGCGGTCAGTGCCCCCTCGCTGGCCGCGGTGACGCGTTCGTAGAACCTCGCGGCCACGTCGTCGTTGTCGGCGGCGGCGGCCGTGGCGGCGCGGATCAGTGACGCGGCCTCTGGCCGGCCGGCGTGGTCGGCGAACGCGCGTAGCCAGTCGCGCAGGTCGCGGCGGATGTTGCCGGTGTCGGGGATCGGGATGTTGCCGAGCGCTACGTAGCCGTCGAGGATGCACTCGGCGACCAGGGCGCTCTTCGACGGGTACCAGCGATAGACGGTCTGCTTCCCGGCGCCGGCGGCGGCCGCGACGCGGTCGATGGACAGCTTGTCGTATCCGTGTTGAGCCAGCTCGTCGCGCGTCGCTTCGAGGATCGCCCGCCGCGCCGACTCGCTACGAGCTCGACCGCGACGCGCCTCAGGCATGGTGACGACCCTAGCAACGCGTGTATCGTCCGCGTTAAGCGAGACAGAAAGTCTCGAAATGATGGGGTGGTCGACATGGGCGGACAGGTACTGGTGGTCGTCGGGGCCGGCGGCATGGGCGAGGCCATCGCTCGCCGGCTCGGCCCCGGCCGTACCGTGGTGCTGGCCGACATCGGGGCGCAAACCCTCGACCGTGCCGGGCGGGTCCTGGCGGACGAGGGCCTGACGGTCGTGCCGCACCTCGTCGACGTGACCTCCGCCGATTCGGTACGCGACCTGGCGAGCGCCGCGCAGGGTGCGGGAGAGGTCGCGTACGTGGTGCACACGGCCGGCCTGTCTCCCGTGCAGGCGCCGGCCGAGGCGATCCTCAAGGTCGATCTGGTGGGCGTGGCGCTGGTGCTGGACGCGTTCGCCCCGGTGATCGTGCCCGGCGGTGCCGGCGTCGTGATCGCGAGCATGGCGGGATACCTGGCCGCCGCGCTCACCCCGGAGCAGGAGTATTTGTTGGCTTCGACGCCCGCCGGACAGCTGCTGCGGCTGCCGTTCCTTGCCGCGGAGGCCGTCGGCGGACCGGGTGCGGCCTATGGCATCGCGAAGCGCGCCAACCATCTGCGGGTCAGGGCGGCCAGCGTGGCCTGGGGCCGGCGCGGCGCCCGGATCAACAGCATCAGCCCCGGTGTCATCGCCACGCCGATGGGCCGGCAGGAACTGGCCGGGCAGGCGGGGGAGCAGATGCGGGCCATGATCGGCATGTCCGCCGCCAAGCGCCTCGGCACCCCCGGCGACATCGCCGCGGCCACGGCATTCCTGCTCAGCCCCGAAGCGTCGTTCATCACCGGCACCGACCTGCTCGTCGACGGAGGCGTCGTCGCCGCCGTGCGAGCGCTCACACCGGTCGGCTGACGTGTTCAATCCCCAACTGCGGGCCGCACGGTGGCTGCCGCGTACGGCAGTCGGTCCGCGCACCCTGCCCGTGATCCGGCTACTCACCAGGCTCGCCGGCGCCCGGTCGAACGCACAGATCGTGCAGGTCGACGCCGACGTGTCGGTGCACGTGTTCCGGCCGGCGTCGGCCCCACATCCGGCACCGGCGCTGCTGTGGATCCACGGCGGCGGGATGGTGCTCGGCACCGCGGCCCAGGACAGCCACTTCTGCCAGCGATTCGCCGACCAACTCACCATCGTCGTCGCCTCGGTGGAATACCGGCTGGCGCCCGAGCACCCGTTCCCGACACCGCTGGACGACTGCTACACGGCCCTGCGCTGGCTCGCCGCCAACCCCGAGATCGACCCGGCTCGCATCGCCATCGGCGGCGCCAGCGCCGGCGGCGGCCTGGCCGCCGCACTCACGCTCCTGGCACGAGAACGCGGCGAGATCCATCCAGTCCTACAACTCCTGTCCTACCCGATGCTCGACGACCGCACCACCTCCCGCACCGACATCGACCCACGCCGGCTGCGCATGTGGAACCAGAACAGCAACCGGTTCGGCTGGCGCGCCTACCTCGGCCCGGCCACCGCGGACGCCGAGGTGCCCCGCCTCGCCGCGCCGTCTCGCTATGAAGACCTCTCCGGGCTGCCCGCCGCCTGGATCGGCGTCGGCACCAACGACCTGTTCCACGACGAGGACGTCGCCTACGCCCGCCGGCTGCAGCAGGCCGGCGTCGCCTGCACGCTGCATGTAGTGCCCGGCGCCTACCACGCCTTCGATTCCATCGAGGCGAAGGCCGCCATCTCTCAGGACTTCCTCCGGGCTCAAACAGCCGCGCTGGACGAAGCACTCAACCGCGGCGACCACACGCTCACGTAAAGCGCGCTGCTACGGTTTGCCCGTCCAGCAGCGGATGCCGCCCATCAGGATGGCCAGCCCGTCGGCGAACCGCTCGTTGACATCTCCCGTGAACGCCCACTGCTCGGCTTTTGTCGCGGCATCCGCGCCGAGCTGCTCGCGTCGGGCGGCCAGCGCGGCGTAGCGCTCGTCCTGCTGCCCGGGGACCGGGTAGACAGCCTGTTCCTCGATGGTGAAGCCGATCACGTACGTGTAGACGGTGAACCAGGCGCGCCCGGCGTGGCGCGCTTCGAACCCCGCGTCGAGCAGCGGCTGGAGCAGCCCGGGGTTGGGGACGGTCGGGTCGGTGAGGACGGTGCCGGAGAAGACCTTGGCGCCGTCCCGGTAGCCGAGCAACATCCGGCGGGTCACACCGGCGCCCACCATCGCCTCCGCGGCCCGAGGCTCGACCGGAAGCCGCCATCTGGGTCTGGCCCTGTTCGTGATCGCCACCGCCCAGCTGATGCTGATCCTGGACAGCACCATCACGAAACATCGCCCTGCCGAGCATCCAAACCGCCATGGACGTCTCCTGGTCGTGCAGAGCCGTACCGCGAACCCGTTGATGCCGCTGAGCCTGTTCCGGGATCGCAACCGTGCCGGCTCCTACGTCACGATGCTGTTCATCGGCTCCGGCATGATGGCCACCTTCTACTTCCTGACCCTGTACATGCAGCTGATCCTCGGCTATGGCCCGGTCCGAACCGGCTTCGCCTACCTGCCCTTCAGCGTCGGCATGGGTGTCGCCGCCGCCCTCAGCTCCAAGCTCGTCGCCCACCTCCCGGCCCGAATCGTCGCCGGTCCGGGCCTGCTGGTCGCCGCGGCGGGCATGCTCTGGTTCGCCACCCTGGAACCGGACTCCTCGTACGCCACGCACCTGATGCCCGCCATGTTCGTCACCGCGCTGGGGCTGGGAATGTGCTTCGTGCCGATGACCCTCGGCGCGGTCAGCGGCGTCACGGACCAGCAGACCGGCATCGCCTCGGCGCTGCTGAACACCGCGCAGCAGATCGGCGGCGCACTCGGCCTGGCCATCCTGTCGACGATCTCCACCTCCGCCGCCAACGACAGACTTCCCGACGCCGCACGGTCCCTCTACCGAGGACTCGGCACGAACGACGCCGCCCTGATCCAGCGGGCCGGCACGGCGCTGACCCACGGCTACACCATGGCTTTCGCCGCCGCCGCCATCATGTTCCTCGCCGCGCTGGCGGTTACCGCCCTTGCCATCAACGCCCGCAAACAACAGCACGCCGAAGGCATCGCAGCCGTACACCTGGGCTGAAGAAGGACGTGGTCGACGACGGCGTCATCGACGCGACTTCTACCACCGTCGCGACAACCTTGATCAGGACTCCTCGTATCCCCAGCCAAGGAACGAGCCACCCGACACATTGACCACTTCGGTGCCCACGGAGGCGCGCACGAGGACTCCCGACCACTGCTGACCGAACCGGTAGAGCCCCAACACACTGACGCTCGGAACCGTCTCCGCGGCGCCCAGGGGTTGCACATCCAACGGGGTGACGTCACACCTCTCCTGGGCTACCCACCGATCCGAGCCCGGTTCGGTGAGTCGCTCGCGTATCTCGGCCGCCGGCGAGCTTTGTCCGGCGAGCACTCCCCGCCCGCCAAAGTCGGTAGCCGACTTGAAGAAGTAGCCGTCTTTCTCCGTGAGGAGCGCCTCCCGGTTCTCCCCGTTCACCACCACTGTCCACGGGACGGTGCTGTCGATGGCTGCACGCATCTGATCGGTCAGCAAGCCTCGGTACCGGGCGTCGTGATAGACGGCCATCCAGACCTTGCTGCTGAGGAGATCCGCGGAGAAGTCCGTCATCACGTGGCCGGCTCGGCTGAACAGTTCCGTCGTCAGCGCGGGGTCCGCCAAGGCATCGGTGGAGGGGAACACCCGGAACACCACAGTCCGCGCGTCGACTCGCTCGATACCCGCCCGTTCGGTGGCGAGGAACACCTCGACGCCCGGCAGGCCGGCCACCAGGGTCTCGCGTAGCCGTTGGAGCGTGAACCATCCGGACTCCTGCCAGTGGCTCCAGTCGAAGAGACAGACTTTGTCGCACTCCCGGTCGGCGAGCACTCCACCCAGCAGCGCCGCCAGATGCTCGTACGGCGTCTGCTGGGAGAAGCGTCCTTCACGAAGCTCTTCGATACGGAAGAAGTCGGCGGCCTCGGCGACTCCCACGCAGGAATCAATGTTGATCTCGCAGATGCGGGCTTCGCCCTGCGCGAGGGGAAGTACATCGACCCGAAGAATTGGTGGCTCCATGTCCGGATCGGACAGCATGGCCATCCAGGCGGACAGTTCGCCGGGCACTCCGAGGAACTCCAGGGTGCCTTCCGGGCCAAGTTTTTCGAGGAAGTGGCGCAGCAGGATCCGCTGCGCTGCCAGGATATGTGGAATCGCGTCGCGAACCTCCGCAAGGCCCGCTGACTTCAAGCCGACCGCTTTGGCGAGTGGTCGAATCATCGGTCCCGCATACTTCTTGTGATAGGCGGCTATCTGCAGTTCAAGCCAGTCACCCGGCATCGTGCACCTCCAGGGCCGAAATTCTACGAGCGACGATCGATGAAGTACTGAATCTTGCCTGTGGACGAAAGTCGAACATCGCTCGAGGAAAGACCGTCGAACGTGATGGGGCCGACCACCCCGCGTTCGATTTGAACCGCAACCTTCTCACTCAAACTGCTGAAGAGTTCCGTTGCAGCACGCTGCAGAGCCTTGTTCCCCGCGACGATGTTCGACCGGAGCAGGAAACGATCCCGCGCCTGCTCGTCTCTCTCCAGCAGCATTTGGAAGTCGTCGCTGGAGATCCCGAGCTTCTCCTTGACCCCGATGATCCAATTGAGGTCGAACTTTTCGCCACCGAATTTGACGAACCTGCCGTAACGGCCGCTCAGCTGAATTCTGCGATCTGTCGACCCACAGGCGCAGTCGCCCTCCAGGTATCGGGCAAGGTCACCTGTGCGTTGCCGGATCACGGGCCGGAGGCGACGCCCCATGTTCGTTGTCACGAGTTCGCCGAGACCGCCGCCGTCGACGTTGAGGATCTCGACGAACTGCAGCTCCTCGTGAACGTGATATTCCCGGGGGTGGCTGTGCGCGCACTGGTAGCCGATCGTGCCCGTGTCGCTCGTCTGGAAAACGCTCCGGAAGGAAACGTCACTCCCGAAGAACTTGCCGTACCGTTCTTTGTCGGCGGCGAGCAGCGGCTCCCCGCCCGTGACCACCAGCCGGATGGAGTCGATGGTCTCTCCCCTGTCCTGCAGGAGCGAGATCACGGGGTTCAGGTTGCTGGGCATGACCAGCACCGCCGTCGTACGGAATTCCCGGATCACGTCGATCAGGGCGGCGGCATCGATGGAGTTGCCGATCGGAAGGATGCTGCATCCGGTCTCCGCCAAGGCCAGGTACGCCGTGAACTCCGATGACATGATCCCGGGAATCCCCCAGGTGGCCACGACATCGTCCGGACCGATTCCTGCTGAACGATACCCTCTCCCGTGAACTCTGCTGTTCTCCAACACCTCGGGGAATGCCAGGAGAGTGAACTTCGGACTCCCCGTACTACCGCCGGACGAGAAGAAGATGCGAGCACCCTCGACCTCGGTCGAGGTGAGCGCTCCGGCATCCCCGGTGTGGTCTTGCGAGTCCGAGATCGGAACCTGCGACCACGCTTCGGTGAAGCCCACACCGACCGGGGTCACCCAGCCGGCGCCGTCCAGGAGAGCGGTCAGCCGTTCTCGCTGGACCTCGGAGACGTCGATCGCATTTCGAACCGTGCTCGTTTCAGGCATTCTTTGCACTCCTTTTTGAGCGATGCCAGATTGCAGCCGCAACGGCGCCCATGATGATTTCTGCCACCGCGGAGGATCCGAGGACTGACTTCGCGCTGTAGAGCTCTGCCAGGAATGCCAGGGCGACTCCGATCGTGGCCCCTCCTGCCCCGCCAGAGAACTGCATCAAGGAAAAGGTGAACGGCTGATGCTGGGCCACGACCGACCGTTGAACCGCACCCTCCACAACAATGAGCGCTACGGCACCGACCACCCCGAGAAGCGTGCACGCCACCGCGGCCACGACCATCTGGTGAATCTGCGTGAAGATGAAAAATATGGTGCCGTCCACAACGATCAGCAAGCCGAGTGTGGCCTCAGTGAAGCGTCGGGGAAATCGCTGAGCCAGAAATGCCCCCAATATTCCACCGAAACCGCACAGACCAAGGAGCAGCCCCACGTATTCACTGCCCAGGGAATATACTTCGCGAACGAAAGGAAACATCAGCGGCGCTTGCACTTCCAGAATCACCGACACCATGCAATAGACCGCCACGATAGCGGCGATCTCGGGGATCCCCTTGAGGTGTCGCAATGAGGACAGTGCGGAGACGCTGTCAATCTTCCGGACCTCGCCCTGGGCGGAAGCCTGCTTCCGCACCAGCGAAATCAGTACGACCACGAGGACGCTCAGCGTTGCCATGACGGCCAGCGACGGGCCCACTCGGAGATACGACACGCATACGCCACCGACTGCCGGAGCAGTGATCACGGCCATGTTCTTGAAGAGCGTCTTCTTCGCGTTGAAGCTCACTCGATTGGCGTCGTTCAGATACTCGGCATCCAGCACCATTTTGGCGCTGACGGATGCCTGGTGCACCAGACTCTGCAGCGCGGCCGCGATGAACAGTACGACCGGGTCGTCAGCCAGCGGAATCGCCACCAGGAAGACCAGTGCCCGCGCACCCAGGAACCACCTGATCGTACCCAGGGGTGAGAGGAAGCGCGTGTACGTGCCGGCGAAGAGGAGAACCAGGAAGCTGGGGCCGACCGTGGCCAAGCTGATGAACCCGATGCTGGATGTTTTTCCCGTGACCGTGTAGACACCCGCGATGAAAATCGTGAAGCAGGCGATGCCGATGAATCGAAGGATGAAGTCCGACGCCAGCAATAGGATGTGATCTCGGCTCAATCGCCGGCGATCCGGAACATCCGGTCCGGTGTATGGCAGCGTGGATTCGGACCCGGTGATTGACACGTGCTGTCCCGATTCTGAGTTGGCTGGACAGGCGGCTCAGGACTCCGTGGGGTTTACGATGAGGACGGGAGATTCCTTTCCGCCGTTGCCCACGTTGAAGACCTGGTTGGTGTGCGACCGGCTCACCAGCCCCGCGAACTGCGAGCCGAAGAAGAAGGCGTCCACTCCGAAGTACTCGGAGGCCCCGGCGCCGGTGGAATCGAGCACGCCCAGGGCCTGACGGGTCGGCAGGTCACATTTCACCTGAAGCACGCCATGCTTTGCCCGCGTGTCCTCCACGGCCTTGGCCCAGTCGTTCTTGCTCGTGCCGTCGCCGATGTAGACGCCACTGCCCCTCGTCAGCAGGTCAGCCTTCAGAACCAGGGAGTTCTTGGCCCCCGTCAAGAGGGAGGTGTGCCCCTCGCCCGCGGCGGCGGCGTCCTCGACGAGACGCGTGTACGGGACGGACTCCTGGATGATCGCGATTTCTTCGTCCGTGAGTTCCAGGAAGGTGTTCCACTCCGGATCCGAAACCAGGGCCAGGGCCCGCTTCGCCTCGGTGAGGAAGGTGGCTCCCCACGAGTTGAGGAACTCCGTCCTGCCGCACATCGACGCGTCGATCCAGCCGCGAAGCTCTGGATTGCTGGGATCGATCAGGCGAGCCGGCAGCTTGTTGTAGATCAGCGCAATAGGCTTTCCCTGGAGGTAGCCGCGATCACCCTCGACCGAGATGTCGCGGATATCGCCGAGGAGGAGCTCTCCTGCCGGGAGCACGCCCTGCTCTCGAAGCTCCGCATGGCACCGGCGCAGGGACTCCAGCTCGTTCGTGTGCACCCCGTGGGAGTTCAGAATGGCGATGTTGGGGTTATCGCTGTCGATCTCAGTCGCCTTGGCTGCCAGGAACGTGACGAATCCCTCGGGTCGGTCGACGGCGAACTCCGCGATGTCCTCGCCTGCGCAGACTTCTTCGCCGAAAGGCGTGGCCATCCAGGCATCCCGGATCCTGGCGCAGTGGATCACGCCGCCAGGACATCCGGTATTGGTCTCCATGAAGCTCCACTTGCCCTGCGCACCGGAGACGGCATCGTAGCGCATAAGCTGAATGTGATCCAGCTGGCGCTGTTCCGAGGAAATCAGGTCCCAGAATTTGTAGTAGGGCGTGAAGAAACGGTGCATCGGACCGTCGAGCTTGCCCTGCCGGTGCTCCTCGACGAAGAGGTCGAGCGCGCGGTCGAGGACGTTACGGACGCACGCCCCGGACCGTTCGAGGTTTGCCGCATCCTCAGCGAGCACCACCGTCGGCATCAACGAGACGGGAAGCTCTCTTCCCTCGAAGGTGATCCCGTGCCTCGCAAGATTGTCCGCGATCAGGCGAGCGGCCTTCTGGAGGCTCTCCTCGTCGCCGTGAATCTGGATCCTGCGCTTGATCTGCTCGATCTGGGGTGACACATCCTGTGCGGGATGTTCGATGACGGTCGTCATGATGAACTCCTCGATCTCGGTTTGCGGCCGACACGGCCGGTGCCGTCGCCCTGCGGCCAGGACCAGCCCTCTGCCGTGGTGACCACGCTAGGTATGACGCTTGTCGATCCGCTATCCCGCTCCTATCGGCCCGACGACCAGGCCGGGTTCAGGCCCGGGCGCCGAAGTACATCGAATACGAGTAAGGCGCGATCAGAACCTGGATCTGGCAGATGTCGGCCTCGTCCTGCACGCGGAACACAACCGCGATCTCGGGATAGGCGGCGCTCATTCCGAGACTGGCGAAGTAGGAGTCACTGTCGAAGACGATGCGGTACGCGCCCTGTTCGAGTCTGTCGTCGAGCCAGTCGTCAATCGTGCCGTCGCAGTCCGTCTCCGCATGCGAGATCACCTGCCAGCCTTCACCGGCCGGGCGCTCGAGCCGGGCGCGGACGCCGGCCGCGGAGCGCCCATAGACGACATCGAGCGCTTGGGCAGTGACACTCATAATTCTTCACCTACCGTCCGGCCCGCAACGCAGGCACCTGTGGCGACAGGATTCCGCACACCGTTATCGTCCGGCATTCAAATCCTTATCGAAGGCGCCGTCGTTTCCGCCGGCGACACCGATAAGGACTTGATGGGGGTGGCCCATAGCGTCGTCCTCATCGAAGCCGCCACCGGCTCGAGTCCGAAAGAAAGCTCCTGGAGGAACCGTCACCATGCGATTTTTCAAGCGCCGCACCAGCGTCCGCATCATCGTCGCCGGAGCCGCTGGAGTCATTTTCGCCATCACCGGTTTCCGCGGCGCGGCCGGACCAGCCAGCGCCGGCAACGTGGCCCCGGCCGCGGACGTCCCCGCAGCCGTCGCCCCGGCGTCGGAAGGCACCGCGACTTTGGACAACTGGCCCTGGGGCTGATCGCTCCTGGCTGATATGCCGACGCCGCATCCTCACGGCGGCGGCGCCGCTTCAGGCCACCTCTACTGCTTCTACCGCCGCCGAGGCTCGTCCGCTGCTGCCGCCTGATCGACGGCCGCCTGATCGCCGCTGGCGGCCGCGTACGCCTCGGTGAGCACCTCCAGCACCCGCGCCTCGAACACCGGCGTCTGAATAGCCCGGAACAGGCCGAGCGCCCGATGTAGATGCACCACGGCCTGGGCCGGCTTGCCGCACGCCAGCGCCAGCTCACCCAGACTGAAGGCGATGCGCGCCTCGACCAGCCGCTCACCGGTGCTGCTGGCCAGCGACTGCGCCCGGTGCAGCGCGGTGCCCGCCTCGGTGTAGTCGCCGCCCCGCAGGTGCGCCACGGCGATACCGTGCAGGGCATACGCCTCACCGATCGGATCGCCGAGGTCGCGCACCGCGGCGAGCGCCTCCCCGAACGCCGCCGCCGCTTCCTCCGGTTCGTCGGCCTGCAGATGTGCGTCGCCGAGACGGTGCAGCACCTGCGCCTCGATGCGCCGGCTGCCGGCCCGGCGGCTCAGTTCGAGCGCCTGGGGTAACAGGTCCTTGGCGCTGTCGGTGTCACCCCGCTCGAGCTCCACCTGTGCCATGTTGTGGAGCACATACGCCGCGGCAGCCAGGTCGCCGCCGTTGCGCAGCACCACCAAGGCTCTTTCGTAGCGCCGCGCCGCCTCGACGAGGTTGCCGTCCATCCGTTCCAGATAGGCGATGTTGCGGCTGACCAGGGCCGAACCCTGGGCGTCGTCGACCGCGTGGAACAGTTCGGCGGCCTCGTCGAGACTCCGCCGGGCATCGGCGAACCGCTTCTCCACAATCGCCAGGGAACCGATCGAGTAGAGGATCACCGCCTGGCCGTGCCGGTCGCCGGCCTGCCGGACCGCGGTGAGCGCCACCTGGTGAGTGTCGCGCCAGTCGTTGAGGTAGACCCGCGACTCGAAGACCGTGACCGCGGTGACCGCCAGGTCCCAGCACAGCTCGACGGCGCCGATCTTTGCGGCCTGCCGGACCGCGGCGACCAGCGACTGGCGCTCCCGCTCGAACCAGTTCATCGGCTCACGGATCAGCTGGACCGCCGTGTGCCGAGGCAGCTTCCAGCGTTCGGCCTGGCTGTGCACCTGGAGGTTCTCGTTGCCGTGCAGCTGACGGTGCGCCTCCTCGGCGAGGAACAGCAGCGCGCCGAGGACACGCTCCAGCGCCGCGTTGCGGTCGGCGACCGGCTCCTCGGCGGCGAGCCGCTCGCGGGCGAAGACGCGGATCAGGTCGTGGAAGCGATACTGGCTGTGCATGCCGGACTCGGTACCGGTGATCTCCACGAGCTGGGCGTCGGCCAGGTCGTCGAGCAGGTCCTGGGCGTCGTCGAGCGGCACGTCGAGCAGCGCGGCGCTCACCCAGCCGGAGAAGACCAGCCAGTCCATGACAGCGAGCAGCCGGAACAGCCGACGCGCGTCCGCACTGATGTTGTCGTAGGTCATCGAGATGCTGACCCGGATGCCGATGGCGCCGTGCTTGAGCTCGTCGAGCCGGCGTGACTCGTTCTCCAGCCGGCCGGCGAGCTGTTCGACGGTCCAGTGCGGACGGGCCGACAGGCGGGCGCCGGCGATCCGCAGCGCGAGCGGGAGTTGGCCGCACAGCTCGGCCAGGTTCTCGGCGGCTTTCGTCTCGGCCTGGACCCGGCCGTTGCCGGCGATCCGGGACAGCAGCTCGATGGATTGCTGGGGATCGAAGACGTCGATGTCGATGTGGATGGCGCCGGGTAGCCCGCCGAGCCGGCTGCGGCTGGTGACGATGACCGCGGTCCGAGGGCTGCCCGGCAGCAACGGCAGGACCTGCGCCTCGTTGCCGACGTTGTCCAGCACGACCAGTACCCGGCGGTCGGAGAGCAGGCCCCGGTACATCTCAGCGCGTTCTTCCAGGCCGTCGGGGATGGAGCCACCAGGGACGCCGAGCGTGCGCAGAAACCGCTCGAGGATCTGCATCGGGCTGACCAGGCGCGACGCCCAGCCGTGCAGGTCGGCGAAGAGTTGTCCGTCGGGGTACTGGGGCATGAGCCGGCGCGAGACGTGCACGCCCAGGGTGGTCTTGCCGATTCCCGGCTTGCCCACGATCGCGATGACCGGCACGGCCAACTGACCCGGGTTCTCCGCCGCCAGGGCCAGGTGGCGCTGGATGTCGCCGACCTGCTTCTTCCGGCCGGTGAAGTCGGCGATGTCGGTGGGCAGCATGCAGGGCGCCGTGGAGATCGGGGCCGGAAGGTCGTCCTCGGTGGGCGGGAGCAGGACGGGCCCGGCGGGCGCCGGGCTCGCCACCGGAACGGGCTGCACGGCCGAGGGATCGGCGGGCTCGGGATCGGCCGGTGCGGCGATGACGGTGGCCAGCGAGCCGCCGGCCGCGCTCAGGGCAGGGTCCGAGGTGAGGATGGACCGCTCCAGGCTCTGCAGCCACTCGCAGGGCTCCAGGCCGAGCTCGTCGATCAGGGTCTGACGCGCCATCCGGTACGCGTCGAGTGCCTCCGCCTGCCGCCCCGAGCGGTAGAGCGCCACCATGAGTTGGCCGCGCAGCCGCTCGCGCAGCGGATGGGCCGCGATCAGCCCGGTGAGCTCGGCGATGACGTCGCGGTGCCGGCCGAGGTCCAGCTCCAGCTCGATGCAGTCGTCGTTGACCGTCAGCCGCCGCTCGGCGAACCGGTCGGCGACCGAGCGCAGCAGCGCGCTGTCGAGGCCTTCCAGGGCCGCGCCGCCGCGCCACAGTTTGAGCGCTTCGCGATAGGAGGTCACCGCGTCGTCGCGGCGACCCGCACCGGCCGCCTCGCGCGCCTTGCCCAGCAGCCGCTCGTAGGTCAGCAGGTCGATGTCACACCCGGCCGGGTCGAGGATGTAGCTCTGGTTGCGCGTGATGATCGACTGGGGCCGGCCCGGGGCCGCCAGCAGGCGGCGCAGCCCCGAGACACAGATCTGCACCTGGGCCCGGGCGCTGGTGGGTGGGCGGTCGCCGTAGACGGCGATCATCAGGCGGCCTACCGGGACCGCGCGGCCCGCTTCCAGCACCAGGCTGGCCAGCACGATCTGCTGCCGGTGCCCGCCGAGATCGAGATGACGGCCGTCGATCAGGACTTCGAGTGGACCGAATACGCGGTATTCCACGTGCATCTTCTAGGCCCGCCCCTGTACCGGGCGAGTGGCGGGCCCTGGGTGCGCCGGCCCCTGTGTGTCGAATGGAGGCGGGCGCGGCGGCACCTCTATCGACCGAACGTAGTGCGTTTCCATCCACAATGCTCTGTCCCCCGTGTGTCCTTCTTGAGGCTACGAAGGCGTTCGCGGTGTCGCCAGTAGGACCCCAAGTCCGCACCGTCCGGACCGGCAAGACTGTCCGTTCTACCGATTGTCGCGACGGAGCAGGCGGCGGGAGGTGGTGACCCGGCCCTACGTGCTCAGGTCCGCGAGCTGCGGCAGGCCGTCGGCCTGCCAGCGCTGTGCCCAGGCCGGCACCTCGTCGGCGGGCAGTGGCTTGCAGATGTGGTAGCCCTGGGCGAGTTCGCAGCCCATCCCCGCGATGACCACCAGGCTGCGCTCGTCCTCGACGCCTTCGACCACCACGTCGAGCGCCGAGGCGTGCGCGAGTTGGACGATGGCCGCGACGATGGCCGCGCCGTTGTCGGTGCTGAAGATCCGCGCGGTGAACTGCCGGTCGATCTTCAATTCGTCGAGCGGCATGGTGTGCAGGTAGCTCATGGACGAGTAGCCGGTGCCGAAGTCGTCGATCGAGATGCGGACGCCCAGGGCGCGCAGCGCGGTGAGCACCGACGTGGCGCGGGCCGGGTCGGTCACCATGGCGGTCTCGGTGATCTCGATGGTGAGCTGGGCAGGGGCCACCGAGTGTGCGCGCAGTTGCTCGGCGACGCGGGCGGGAAAGCCCTCGTCCAGCAGGCAGGCCGAGCCGGCGTTGACGGCCACCGGCAGCACCAGCCTGTCGGCGCTCCAGACCCGGTGCTGCGCGAGCGCCATGGCCAGGATGGCGTCGGTCAGCGGCAGCATCAGGCCGTTCTCCTCGGCGACCGGAATGAACTGGTCCGGCGCGATCAGGCCGCGGGTCGGGTGCCGCCAGCGTACGAGTGACTCGACGCCGTTCAGTTCCCGGGTGGTGGCGCCCACCTTTGGCTGGTAGTGCAGCTCCAGTTCGCCGACCTCGATGGCGCGGCGCAGCTCCCCGAGCACAGAGAGTCGCTCGGGGGTGTGATCGTCGGCTGCCGGGTTGTAGAGGGCCACGCCGAGGTGGCCGCGCTTGGCGGTGTACATCGCGATGTCGGCGAAGCGCAGCAGTTCGGCGGCATTGGTGCTCGGCGACGGGTACAGCGTCGCGCCGATGCTGACGCTGACGTCGACCGGCACGTCCTCGATGTCGGCGAGCCCGCTAACCGCGGCCAGCATCCGGTGTCCGATCGTGAGCAGGTCGTCCGCCGAGGTCAGGCCGGGCAGCAGGACGGCGAATTCGTCGCCGCCGAGCCGGGCCACGGTGTCGCCGCGCCGGGCCGCGGCGATCAACCGGTCGGCGACCTTGCACAGCAGCACATCCCCGGCGTGGTGGCCGAGCGTGTCGTTGACTTCCTTGAACTTGTTGAGGTCGAGCAGGAGCAGTCCGACGATGGTGCCGTCCCGGTCCGCCGCCGCGAGCGCGGCCTCGGTCCGCTCGGCCAGCAGGTGGCGGTTGGGTACGGTGGTAAGCCCGTCGTGGGTCGCCCGGTGCCGGCTTTCCCGGGCCTGCCGTTCGGTGCTGCGCTGGTAGCGGAGCAGCACGAGCGCGCAGAACAGCACCAGGGCGAGGTCGAGGCCGGAGATGGCCAGGACCGCGAACTGCAGGTTCCGGCTCCGTTCCTGGGTCTCGCTCAGCGCCGTGCCGATCTCCAGGCTGTTCCGGGCGACGTTGGCGGCGGCCTGCTTGCGCAGGGCCGAGGCGCTCAGCGACGCTTGCTCGGCGTCCAGGAGCACCTGCCGGCGGTCGCCGCGCTCGTCGGCGTCGACGAGGCCGCGCAGGGTGTAGCTGTACCCGAAATAGGTGTTCTGCAGCATTTGCGCCTGGAGTGCGTCTTTGCGCCCGCCGTGGGCGTTGATCCACCGCAGGTTCTCCTCCGCCGAGCCGATCGAGGCGATCAGCGGGGCGCGGCCGACCGCGTCGTCGGCCCGCACGAAGTCGACCAACTGCTCGTACTCGATGCTGATCCGCAGGAAGACCTGGCTCCACTGCTCGCTGATCCGCTCGGTCGCGGCGATCTCGGCGGCGACGCGTGCGGTGTTCCTGGTGCTCACCACGGCCAGGCCGGCGAGCAGCGTCAGACCAAGGGCCAGGGCGGCGACGGCGCCACGCGCGACGGCGCGATGGAAGATCCGGAAAGCCCGCATGCCACCGCCTCTCCGCCCGACTCGTCGACTGCCGCTACCTAGGCCATCGACCGGTTACCCCGAAGATTGAGCGGATCTGCGCCGATGAGCCTGATATGCGCTGGCTCCGGTTGATTCCTCTGCTCGTGGCGGCTGCCGGCTACGTGATCGTGCCCACGCCCGACCACGCCGTACCGCGCCCCGCGGTGGCGTTCCTGGCCGCGGACGCCGTACTCGGCTTCACCCAGGAGATGACGATCGGCTTCGGCTTCGGCGTTGAGCGGGTCGGCGGCGTGTGGCACGACGAGGCCGGCACCGGCTTCGGTGACACCGCACGGCAGTTCACCACCCTGCGCGACCTGCGGAAGAGCCATCCGGGGGGCGTGTCCGTCTTCACCCAGAGCCCGGAACTGCTCGCCGGTGCGCTCGCCCAGACGGTGGCGGCCGGTACGCCGGTGGTGGCCGTGGATTCCCCGCCCGCCACCGGATCGGGGGTATCGCTGTACGTCGGCAACAACAACTACCTGTTGGGGACGATGCTGGCGGGGCAGGTCGCCGGTCGGCTGCCCGGGTCGTCGGCGGGTGCCGTGGTGCTGGGTACCTCGGTGCCCGGCGCGCCCGCGCTGGACCTCCGGATCGCCGGCATCCGCGACGAGTTGCGCCGCCTGCGGCCGCGGCTGGCGGTGCTGGGCCCGTTCGACACCAAGCAGGATCCGGCCGCCAACCGGGCGGCGTGGCGCATCCTGGTCGAGGCGAACCCCGCCGCGCTGGCGTTTCTGGGCACCGGCGACGCGGACGCGTACAACCTGGCGTCGATTCGGCAGCGGACGAACGGCGCCTGGGCCGCCGGCGGTTTCAGCGTGGACCGGCGGGCCCTGCGCGCCGTACGGTCCGGCCAGCTCGCGCTGGTCTCTCCCGAGCCCTTCCTGCAGGGTGCGGTGGCCGGCATGCTGCAGGCGGCGCACGCCAAGTACGCCACGCCGCTGCCGCGCGGCTGGATCGTCACACCGGGCCTGCCGATCACCGCGGGCAACGTCGACCGGATCCTGGAGCGCCAGGAGTCGCTGGGCAATCGCGTCCAATGGTTCCAGCACCTGGCCGACGACATCGTGGCCAGGCCGGATACCTACCTGCGGCCGCTCGGCGCCGCCGGGTGCCCGTCAGTTGACGCCGAGGCTGGTTGCCAGTGAGCGCGCCTGGGCGACCGCGTCCTGCCAGCCCTGCGCCGCGGCCTTGGTGCCGGTCTCCACGCTTCTGAGCTCGTCCGCGTACACCTGATTGAGCGCCGCGTCGGACGGGGCCTCGTATGCGCGCGGCGCCTTCTTGGCCGACTCGCCGAACACCTCCACCGTGCGCTGCCCGCCGAAGAACTCCTCCGGCTGGGTCATCGCGGGCAACTCGTACGCCGCCGGGGTGGATGGGAACAACGCGGCGTCGACGAAGGCCCGGGCCTGGTTCTCCGGCGACAGCAGCCAGCGGATGACGGCGAAGGACTGCGCCGGGTCGTGGGCAGCCGTGGGTATCGCCAGGAACGATCCGCCCGAGTTGGCCCCCGCGGCCGGCCCGGCGGCGACCCGCCACAGTCCGGCGGTGTCCGGCGCAGTCTGCTGGATGTCGAGCGCGTGCCAGGCCGCGCCGAGTTCCGCCGCCAGCTTGCCCCCGGCGATGCCCGCGCGCCAGCCCTCCTCGTCGCTCTGCACCTTGGCGCTGAGTCCCAAGTCGGCCAGCCGGACGGAGCAGTCCCACGCGGCGCGCACGTGCTGCTGGTCCCCGACGAAATGGTTGCTCGCGTCCACGAAACGGATCGGGCTCTGGCTCATCCGGAGGCCGAACACCTGGGTGCCGCTCGCCAGCAGCCGGACGCTGGGCACCGCCTTGACGAGCTGGCGGCCCACGTCGAGGAACTTGGGCCAGGACGCCATCATCGTGTTGACCCGCTCCGGGGTGTCCGGCAGGCCGGCTCGGCGGAACAGGTCCGCCCGGTAGAACATCGCGGTGGGCCCGATGTCGATCGGGAAGCCGACCAGCCGGCCGTCGAAGGTGCTGCCCTGCTGCCACTTCCACCGCAGGTATTCGTCCTGCACCTCGGCGGCGCCGAGGGTGTTGAGATCGACGAACCGGTCGGCCCGGGGCAGGAGCGAGGCGATGTCCTCGCCCTTGATCCCGACGATGTCCGGCACGTCCTGGTCTCGGTCCAGCACCGCGAGCAGTTGTTGCTTGTAGTCGCCGGAGAGCACCGAGACTTTCAGCTCGGTGCGGTCGGCGAACTGGGTGACGGCGTCCGCGAGCACCTTTTCGCTCAGACCGCCGGGCCAGGACCACAGCGTGGTCGTGCCGTCCGCCGACGCCGCCGTGCCGTTGCCGCAGCCGGCGCCGAGCCCTGCGCACGCACTAGCCGCCACGCCCAGGCTCAAAGCTCTTCTTCGGGACATAATCATCGATCTCGGACCTCCCGTGTGGGAGGCTACCCGCCGCCGGTGGCGGTGGCCGGAAAATCAAGAAGCCGCAGGGCTAGGATAGAAGCCGTTCGATGTCATGCGTGGGGACGCCAAAGGGGGGCGGCGGCATGCGCTTGCGAGTGAGCTTCGCGGTCGCGGTGATGACGACGATCTTGGTTGGGCTCGGGACGGCGCCGAGCCAGGCCGCCGCGGGCGGCGCCACGATCCGGCCGTTACGCGAGTGCGCCGAGCTGATCGGGGACTTCCGCCTGCCGAGCGGCGGCGCGCACGTCACCGCGGCTACCCCGGTGCCGGCCGGTGCGGACGAGCCGGCCCACTGCGACGTGCGGGGTTATGTGGACCCCGCGGTGCGGTTCCAGCTCCGGCTGCCGACCAGCACGTTCGCGGGCCGCTACCTGCAGTACGGGTGCGGCGGCTTCTGCGGCCAGCTCGACACCCCGGCGTTCCCCGAGTGTGGTGGCCCGCCCGGCGCCGACATGGCGGTCGCCGCCACCGACGATGGGCACGTCGGCACCGGGATCCTGGCGAACCTCGACGGCGCCTGGGCCGCGAACAACCGGGCCGCCCGCGACGACTGGGCCTTCCGCGCCCCGCACGTGGTGTCCCAGGCGGCCAAGCAGTTGATCGCCGCCTACTACGGGTCGCCGCCGAGCCGCTCGTACTTCACTGGGTGCTCCAACGGCGGCCGCGAGGCCCTGCTGCTCGCGCAGCGCTACCCCCGGGACTTCGACGGCGTCATCGCGGGCGCGCCGGCCTTCGCGATCGCGCAGCTCGGCGGAGTGTACGAGACCTGGCTGGCCCGGACGAACACCGCGCCGGACGGCACGCCCGTTCTCACAAGCGAGAAGCTGGTTCCCCTGCACGACGCGGTCGTCGCGGCCTGCGACGGCCTCGACGGCCTCGTCGACGGCCAGCTGGCTGAGCCGCGCGCCTGCCGGTTCGACCCGGCCGTGCTCGCCTGCGCGAACGGTGCCGACCGGCCCGACTGCCTGACGCCGGCCCAGGTCGGCGCGGTCCGCAAGCTCTACGCCGGCCCCACCGATCCGCGCGGGCGCCGGTTGTACCCCGGCGGCCAACCGTACGGCTCGGAACTGGCCTGGGAGGCCTGGGTGGTGCCGATCCCGGAGATCGGCGCGTCGATCTCCGGGCTGCTCGGCGACAACTACCTGAGGTACATCGGCTACCCGATCGGCACGCCGCACTCCTCGCTGGCGGAGTTCCAGTTCACCCTCGCGGAGTTCGACCGGCTGCGTGCCGAGGGGGTGCGGTCCGCCGCGACCAGTCTCGACCTGAGCCGGTTCCGCCGAGCCGGCGGCAAGCTGATCATCTGGCACGGCTGGGCCGACTCGGCGATCCCGCCCACCGGCACGCTCGACTACTACCAGCGGCTCTGGCAGCGCGACGGCGGCCTGCGGGGGACACAGCAGTACGCCCGGGTCTTCATGGTCCCGACGCTGTACCACTGCGCCGGCGGCTCCGCGCTGACCGAGTTCGACCCGCTTCCGGAGCTCGTACGCTGGGTGGAGCGCGGCGCCGCACCGGACCGGGTGACAGCCGTCGGGCGTGCGGAGCCGCAGGGCCCGGTCGTGCGGTCGCGTCCGGTGTTCCCGTACCCGCTGCGGGCCCGGTATGACGGCAGCGGCAGCACCGACGACGCGAGCAACTTCGTTCCCGTGGCGCCGCCGGGCCGCCCGCACGACGTCATCGACTGGGCCGGCAACGACCTCTACGGCGGGCCGCCGGGACCGGTGTCGCTGTAGCCCGGTCGCGGTCGCGGTCCGTCATGGCCAGGATGTGCCAATGGCCGCAACGGGCCGCCCGAATAATCTTGTGAATTGAAGTTTGTGGATTTAGATCGGAGGTGTCCACACCGTACTCTTTGAGGAGCACGATGAGCATGATCCGAAGGCGGCTGGCCCGCACTCTGTGCGTCGGGCTTGCCGCGGCACTCGTCGCGGGCACCGGGACACCGGTGCGTGCGGAGCCGGTCGACGCGACAGACCCGGCCGCCGGGGACTCCGGCGGGGATGCCGGCAACCACGTCACGCTGATCACCGGCGACACCGTCGTCGTCACCGAGCTCGGGGGCGGCCGCCGGGCGGTGACCGTGAAACCCGGCGCAGGCCGCGCCGACATGACCTTCTACCAGCAGACCGAGGGCGACGACGTGCGGGTCGTCCCGTCCGACGCGTCCGGGCCGCTGGCCGCCGGCACGCTCGATCCGGAGCTGTTCAACGTCTCCGGCCTGATCCGCGAGGGACTCGACGACGAAAGCAGCGACAGCCTGCCGTTGATCATCAAGTACGCGGGCGGCCGGGTGCCGGCGGCCTTGACCACGGTCGACGGCACGACGGACCGCCGAGTGCTGGAGAGCATCGACGCCGTCGCGGTCGAGCAGCGCCGCGACGACGCCGCGGCGCTGTGGGCGGACATCGCGGGCAGGCCCGGCACCGCGTCGTTGGCGGCCGGCGTCGGCAAGGTGCTGCTGGACACCCGGGTCGAGGCCCTGAACGACGTGGGCAACGCGCAGATCGGTGTGCCGGCGGCCCGGCAGGCCGGCCTCACCGGCGCGGGGGTGAAGGTGGCCGTGCTCGACACCGGCTGGGATCACGACCATCCGGACCTGCAGGGCCTGGTGGTCGGCGAGTGGAACTTCTTCCGGAACTCGGCCGACGCGAACGACGACAACGGCCACGGCACGCACGTGGCCGGGACCGTCGCCGGCAGCGGGGCCGCCTCCGACGGTCGCTACGCCGGCGTGGCGCCCGACGCCGACCTGCTCGTCGGCAAGGTGCTGGACGCCGGGGGCTCCGGGTTCACCTCGGACGTCCTCGCGGGCATGGAGTGGGCCGTCGCGCAGGGCGCGGACATCGTCAATATGAGCCTGGGCTCGCGAAACCCGAGCTCCGGCGCCGACGTGCTGTCGCAGGCCGTCAACAATTTGTCGGCGCAGTCGGACACGTTGTTCGTGGTAGCCGCGGGCAACTCCGGGCCGGGCGCGACCACGATCGGCGCGCTGGCCGCGGCCGACGACGCGCTGACCGTCGGTGCCGTGGACTCCGCCGGTGCGATCGCGTCGTTCTCCAGCCGCGGCCCGCGGTTCGGCAACGGCGCGGTCAAGCCGGACATCACCGCGCCCGGCGTCAACGTGACCTCGGCGCGGGCCAAGGGCACGTCCATCGGCGACTTCGACCCGGAGGGCCCGACCGGGCCGATCGACGACAACTACACCGTGCTGTCGGGCACGTCGATGGCCACGCCCTCGGCTGCCGGCGCGGTGGCGTTGATCGCCCAGCAGCATCCGGACTGGGACGGTGAGCGGCTCAAGGCCACGATGACCGCCACCGCGCGCCCACAGCCGGGGCAGAGCGTGTACGAGCAGGGCGCCGGACTGGTCGACCTGGCGCGGGCGACGAGCCAGGCGGTGAGCGCGACGCCGAACAGCATCGGGACGGAGCTCTTCCGGTGGCCGTACAAGGACAATGCGCCCGTGACCCGGACCGTGGACTACGTCAACGACGGTGACGCACCGGTGACGTTGCGGATCAGCCCGTCGTCGTCCGGCGCGACCTCGCCGGCGGGCTTGCTGACCCTGTCCGCCAGCGAGGTCACCGTGCCGGCGCACGGAAAGGCCGGGGTGACCGTGACCATCACCCCGTCCGCCGCAGTCGCCGCGCCGGCCGGCGGTGCGTATGCCTGGAGGCTGGAGGCGACCAGCCCGGATGGCGCGGTGCGGGTGCAGACCACCGTCGGCGCCATGTTCGAGCCGGAGAGCTACGACTTCACGTTCACGGCCCTGGACCGCAACGGCGAGTTGCCGCGAGCGCCCTACCCCGGGTTCGTCACGGTGTTCCCGCTCGACCAGCTCAGCGGCGCCGTGACCGTGTGGGTGTGGGAGGGCAGCCCGAAGACCACGCTGCGCATGATCAAGGGGGCGTACGGCATCACGGCGATGACCTCGACCACCGGCACGGACCGGGTACGCACCGAGTTGACCCTGCAAAGCCGGCCGGCGACAACGCTGGACAAAAACCTGTCCGTGGCGTTCGACGCCCGGGCCGCCAAGCCCGTGTCGGTGGGCGTCGCCGACCCGACCGTGGCGCCGCTGTTCAACGAGTTCGGCTCGTTGCACACCTCGATGAACGCCGCCGGCGAGCGCGGGACCTCGCAGTTCGGGCTGTGGAAGTTCGGCACCACGCCGCTGCTGTTCTCGGCGGTCCCGACCCCGCGCCGGCAGCGCGACGACCGCTACCGCTACTACTACCGCAGCACGCTGGTGCCGCCGAACAGCGACCCTACCGTCCCGGTCACCGGCCCGGTCTACGCCCTGGTGGAGCACAATGAGGGCGGCGTGCCGGACCGGCTGTCGTACAACGTCCCGATCCGCCGCCTCGCCAAGGTGATAGGCAACTACGGCAAAACGCGCGCCCTCGGTGACCAGAAGTTCGGCCATGTGGGCTGGTTCACCACCGGGTTCGCGCCCGGCCAGTTCACGGCGAGCGCCCCCTCGGTTCGCAACGTGAACCTCGCGAGCCGCCGGACGGAGTACTACACCGCCGACTCCCAGGTGGTCTGGAGCAGCATGCTGTCCCGCACGAGAACCCCCGACGGGTCCGCCTACTACTCCCTGGGACGGCAGCTCAGCAACCCCCGGTCGTACCGGCCCGGCCCGGCCGGCGAGGAAACCTGGAACTACCCGGCAGCCGGGCCGGCCCTCCCGGACAACGGGCAGTTCCTCACCCGCACCGGCGACCGCATCATCCCGCAACTCGCGCTGTGGGGCGACTCCAACCCCGACCACTACAACTACAACGCCGCGGGAACCACCACCGGCCTGGCCAGCCTCTACCGCGACGGCACCCTGCTCGGCAGCTGGGACCGGCCATGGGAGGACGAGCAGGACTTCGCCGGGCTGCGCTTCTGGGACGTGAACGCCGAAACGGCCCGGTACCGCCTCGACGTGACCGGAGACCGGAGCCTCTCGTGGTATGGGCCCAGCTCGCAGCGGGTCGAGGCGAGCTGGACGTTCTCCTCGGCGCACACCGACGCGACCACGCCGCTGCCGGTGACCGTGCTGCGCTTCCAGCCGCCGACCAACGAAAACGGCGTCGCGCCCGGCGGCACCCGGTTCACCGTGCCGTTCGTCGCGCAGCAGCAGGGACCCACCCGGTGCCGGGGTCTGCGCGGGCAGGTCACCATCGAAGCGTCGTATGACGACGGCGCCACCTGGACGCCGGCGCCGGTGAAGCTCCACGGCACCACCGGCACGGTGACACTGACCCACCCCGCCACCGGATGGGTGTCACTGCGGGCCAGCGGCTCGGACAGCGCCGGCAACACGTTCCGGCAGACCGTGATCCGCGCGTACGAGATCGGTTAGGTCAAAGGCCGTGCAGGTCCGGACCGGACCTGCACGGCCTTCCTGAGTCACAGCCAGCCCCGGCGGGCGGCCATCACGCCGGCCTGGAAACGGTTCGCCGCGCCGAGCCGGGTGTGCAGGTCGCTGACCCTGCGCCGCATCGTGCGCGGGGACCAGCCCAGCCGCCGGGCGATGGCCTCGTCCTTGAGCCCGGCGGCCATCAGCGCGAGCAGTGACTTGTCCTCGTCGTCTGTCTCGTCTCCGGCGGCACCGTGCAGCGGTATGCCCTGCTGCCAGCAGAGCTCGAAGAAGTCGACGAGGGCGTCCAGCAGCGCCGACGGCCGGACGACGACCGCGCGGACGTCGCTCATCTCGAAAGACAACGGCAGCAGGGCCAGCCGGCGGTCGGCGATGGCCATCTTGACCCGCAGGCCGGGCAGCACCCGGGCCTGTTCCCCGCGCCGGACCAGTTCGTGGATCTCCAGCAGGTTCGCGCCTTCGAGTGCTTCCGGCGCGTACACGCCGCGGTAGCGGACCCCGCGCCCGAGGGCGGTGTCCTCCACCGGATTCTGCACGGCCTCCACATAGGGCGGTCGGTCGAGGCCGAGCACCTCTTCGCGAGCCTCCTGCTGCAACCGCACGAACCACCGCAGGAGCGCGTCGCTGCCGCGTACGATCTCGATCTGGTCCGCCTGGTCCGCCCGCGCGGCCACGAAGAGGCCGGCGAGGTCGCCGACCGCGGCCCGGATCCGGTCCAGGTCGTTGGCCTTGGTCCGGATCAGGGCCTCCACGGCGACGTGCGGGTCGACCGCGGCGTACCGGCGGTACCGGCCATTGCGCCGGGCGATCAGGCCGTGCTCACGGAGGCGATCCATCGAGCGGGCGGCTCGCTCCTGGGTGCAGCCGAGCTCAGTGGCCACCTCGGCCGGAGTCGCGGTGTGGCGGGTCAGGACCGCGCGATAGACCGCCTCATCGAACGGATCCACACCAGCCGCGCCGAGCAAGTCGATCATGGACAGATCGTGGCCCGGTTGTACCACTGTCCGCAATGGCCGCCGGCAAATCAGGGATTTGACGACCCGGTGCTACCTCCCGAATCAGGCGGCAAGGCAGAGGGCGTACCCGATGGCGGGGCTGAGCAGCGCCACGCCGTAGATCATCGACCGGACGATCTCTGGCGGGTGCAGCTTGAGGTCGTGCAGGGCGTGGAAGGTGCGGTGGCAGCAGTGCCAGAGCACCAGGCCGAGCGCTAAGCAGAGCAACAGCGCGACGATCGGGTGGGTGAGCAGCCCGTGCATCCGTTCGTAGGTGCCCTCGGCTCCGCCGAAACCGCCGAACGGCACCAGCAGGCCGAAGACCACGACCAGCACCGGCATCGTGAAGACCGCGAGCATGCCGCCGGCACCGAACAACGTCCACATCAGCGGCTCGTTCGTCCGCCCTTCCCACTGCCGCATCACAGGCCTCCCAACCAGAAGTACACAACGACGCCGAACAGGGCGAGCAGCAGGTAGTGCTGCGCGACCACCCAGCCGTCCGCCACGTAGTGGACGCCGCGGCGAATCCGGATGATCTTCGGGGTGGCTTTGAACCAGGTCGTCGAGTGCACCAGCGACATGACCACGGCCAGCACGGTGAGCGTGAGATTGATCGGATTGGTCTGCAGGTCGACCCACCATCGCCAACTGTCCTGGCCACGGTGCAGGCAGACCAGCCCGGCGATCAGGTCGAACACGAACAGTCCCACGATGACGCTGGAGAACTCGCGTAACGCGTACGCCCGGTAGGCCGGCCGGGCCAGGAACCAGGTGCGCTTGATCGTCGGCCGGAACGGCCGGCGATGGCTGACGGAGGGAACGACCTCAATCGGTTTCGGGCCCGGGCCGGTCATCGGTCGTTCCCCTGGTACGGAAGGGCGAACTCCGCCACCCAGGACAGTGCTGCGCTGGCCTTCGCCTGTTGGATGGCGGCCGCGGGGTCGACGCCCTTCGGGCAGACCGCTGAGCATTCACCCACGAAGGTGCATGACCAGAGTCCGTCTTCGGTGTCCAGCACGGGTAGTCGCTGGTGCTCACCCTGATCTCGGCTGTCGTGGTTGTACCGCACGGCAGCGGTGATGGCGGCCGGGCCGAGGAAGTCCACCGCCAACGCGACCTGCGGGCATGCCGAGTAGCAGAGCATGCAGTTGATACACATCGAAAAGTCCGAGTACGCCAGCATCTGCTCCGGGGTCTGCAGGTTTCCCGGCCCGCTCAGGGGTTTCTGCGGATCTGTGATCACGTACGGTTTGACCGCCTTGAGACTGGCCATGAACGGCTCGAGGTCGACGACGAGATCGCGTTCTACCGCCAGGTTCTCCAGCGGCTCGATCCGCAACGGCCCGGGCGCATAGTCACGGACGAACTGCTCGCAGCCGAGCTTCGGCACGCCGTTGAGCATGAACCCGCAACTGCCGCAGATCGCCATCCGGCATGACCAGCGGAAGGTCAGCGAGGGGTCGAGATTGTCCTTGATCCAGTTCAGGGCGTCCAGCACCGAGGTGTCGTGACTCCACGGCACCTCGAAGTCCTGTAGGTAGGGCGCCTCGTCCCGGTCCGGGCGATAACGCTGCACCCGTACGGTCAGTTTGTCCTGGATCATTTTTTCGCTCCGGCAGCGCCGTAGGCTCGCAGGGCCGGCCGCGACGTGGTTATCGTCACCGGTTGATAGGTCAATTTCGGCGCACCCACGGGCTGGAAGTGGGCCTGGGTATGGGCCAGGAAACGTTCGTCGTCGCGGCTGCCGAAGCCGTCGAGTCGTTGGTGCGAACCGCGCGACTCCTCCCGGCCCAGCGCCGAGATCACCATCGCCTCTGCCACGTCCAGCATGGCCCCGAGTTCGATCGTCGTGGCCCAGTCCGTGTTGTAGACCGGACAGGTGTCGACGACCCGGACCTGCGTATACCGCTGTTTGAGACCGGCGATCGTGGCCGCGGTAGCGGCCATGCCCTCCTGGGTGCGGAAGATCCCGGCCCCGGCCTCCATCGTTTCACCGAGTTCACGCCGGATCTGCGCCGGTGGCTCGGTGCCGCGGCCCATCATCGAGAGGTAGCCGGCCACGCGGTCCTCGGCCTCGCGACGGATCGCGGCCGAGGAACCGACCGGATCGGCCAGTGCCAACGCCGCCGCCTGCTCGCCGGCCACCTTGCCGAGCACGACGAGTTCGGCCAGCGAGTTCGAACCGAGCCGGTTGGCGCCGTGCAGCCCTGAGGATGCGCATTCCCCGACCGCGAACAGTCCGGACAGTGGTGTGGCGGTGGTCAGATCGGTCTCGATCCCGCCCATCGTGTAGTGCGCGGTCGGGCGGACCGGAATCGGTTCCTTGGCCGGGTCGATGCCCATGTACTGACTCGCGAGTTCGCAGATCAGCGGGAGTCGCTCGTGCAGATAGGCCGAGCCCAGGTGACGCAGGTCGAGGTGAACGGCATCGCCCTGCGGGGTCGAGATCACCCGTCCGGCCTGCTGCTCGTGCCAGAACGCCTGCGAGAGCCGGTCGCGCGGACCCAGTTCCATGTGCTTGTTCTCCGGGTGCCCGAGCGGGGTCTCCGGCCCGAGGCCATAGTCCTGCAGGTACCGGTAGCCGTCCTTGTTGAGCAGGACCCCGCCCTCGCCGCGGCAGCCCTCGGTGATCAGGATGCCGGACCCGGGCAGGCCGGTCGGGTGGTACTGGACGAACTCCATGTCCCGCAGGGCCGCACCGGCCCGGAAGGCCATCGCCATCCCGTCGCCGGTGACGATCCCGCCGTTGGTGTTCTGCGCGTACACCCGCCCCGCCCCGCCGGTGGCCATGATCACGGCGGCGGCCTCGACCAGCACCGGGTAGCCGTTGCGCTGGTCATAGGTGATCACCCCGGTCACCCGGCCGTCGTCCACCACCAGGTCGAGCGCGAAGTGCTCGTCCAGCCGGGAGATCGACGGATGCTTCAGGGAGGTCTGGAACAATGTGTGCAGCATGTGGAAGCCGGTCTTGTCGGCCGCGAACCAGGTACGTGGCTCGCTCATCCCGCCGAACCTGCGGACGTTGATCTCGCCGTTCGGCTTCCGGCTCCAGGGGCAACCCCAGCGCTCCAGTTGGTACATCTCCTCGGCGGCGTGCTCGACGAAGTACTGCACGACGTCCTGGTCGCAGAGCCAGTCACCGCCCGAGACCGTGTCGTTGAAGTGTTTCTCCTGGGAGTCCGCCGCCCCGACCACCCCGGCTGCACCGCCTTCGGCGGCGACCGTGTGCGAGCGCATCGGGTAGACCTTGGAGATGATCGTGACCTTCAGCCTGGGGTCCTTCTCGGCCACGGCCATCGCCGCCCGCAGACCCGCCCCGCCGCCGCCGATCACGGCGACGTCGGTGCGGACCGCCTGCATCAGGCGACCTTCGGGGCGACGGTCATGGCGTATACGTCGAGGGCCTGGTCCAGCTGCGCCTCGGTGATCTCACCGCGGCTGACGTAGCCCAGCGACACGACCGACTCGCGAACGGTGAGTCCCTCGGCGACCGAGTGCTTGGCGATCTTCGCCGCGGCTTCGTACCCGATGACCCGGTTCAACGGCGTCACGATCGACGGCGATGACTCGGCCAACTGGCGGCACCGGTCGCGGTGCGCCACGATCCCGCTCACGCACTTGTCCGCGAGATGGCGCGACCCGGTCGCCAGCAACGTGATGGACTCCAGCAGGTTGCGGGCCATCACCGGCATCATCACGTTGAGCTCGAAGGTGCCGGAAGCGCCGGCGACCGTGATCGTGGTGTCGTTGCCGATGACCTGGACCCCCACCATGGCCACTGCCTCGGGGATCACCGGGTTCACCTTGCCCGGCATGATCGACGAGCCCGGCTGCAGGTCGGGCAGGGCGATCTCGCCGAGCCCGGCCCGCGGACCGGACCCCATCCAGCGCAGATCGTTGCAGATCTTGATCAGTGAAACGGCGACGGTGCGGAGCACGCCGGACGTCTCCACCACCGAATCCTGGGCCGCCTGCGCCTCGAAGTGGTTGCGTGCCTCGGTCACGGGTAGGCCGGTCTGCTCGGCGATCAGCGCGATCACCCGCTGCGGGAACCCGGCCGGGGTGTTGATGCCGGTGCCGACAGCGGTACCACCGAGGGGCAGTTCGGCGAGCCGGGGCAGGACGGACTGCAGCCTCTCGATCCCCAGCCGGACCTGTGCGGCGTACCCGCCGAATTCCTGCCCGAGTGTCACGGGTGTCGCGTCCATCAGGTGGGTGCGGCCGGACTTCACCACGTCCGCGAACTCCACGGACTTGCTCTCCAGCGCCTCGGCCAGGTGCGTGAGCGCCGGGACGAGCACGATGACGATCGCCTCGGTCGCGGCGATATGGATGGATGCCGGGAAGACATCGTTGGAGGACTGCGAGGCGTTCACGTGGTCGTTCGGGTGCACCGGCGACCCGAGCTGCTCGGTGGCCAGGTGAGCGATGACCTCGTTGGCGTTCATGTTGGACGACGTGCCCGAGCCGGTTTGGAAGACGTCGATCGGGAACTCGCCGTCCCACCGGCCGGCGATCACCTCGTCGGCGGCCGAGACGATAGCGGCGGCGATCGTGGCGTCGAACAGGCCGAGCTCACCGTTGGCGATCGCTGCGGCACGCTTGATCTGAGCCAGGGCGGCGATGTGGTGGCGGGAGATGCCGCGACCGGAGATGGCGAAGTTCTCCACCGCTCGCTGGGTCTGTGCGCCGTACTTCGCCAGGGCCGGTACCTGGACCTCGCCCATCGTGTCGTGCTCGGTCCGGAACTGCGCGAGGGTAATGCCGGGTGTTTCGATGACGCTCATGTGGATCCCTTCAGGATGTGGTCGCTACGCGGATCGAGTGGCTCGACGGAGCCGGCTCACCAGAGGCCGATCGCCTTCATCCACACACCGCCGACGACCATCCAGATCGCGATGTTGAGCACGCTGACGACGAAGCCGTAGCGCCACCAGGCGCCCAGCTCGACGTAACCGGTACCGAAGATCACGGGCGCGGGGCCCGAGCTGTAGTGCGTCAGGGACGCGAACAGCGAGGAGATGAAGCCGAGTACCAGAGCGGCGAACACCGGCGGCGCTCCGGCGAGGATGGCCGTGGCGAGGAAGGCCGCATACATCGCGGACACGTGGGCGGTGTTCGACGCGAACAGGTAGTGGCTGAAGAAGTAGACCAAGGTCAGCAGGATGAATGCGCCGATCCAGCCCATACCGCTGACGGCGCCGGACATCTCATCGCTGAGCCAGGGGATCAGGCCGAGCTTGTTGAGGTACGTCGCCATCATGACGAGTGCCGCGAACCAGATCAGGGTGTCCCAGGCCTGCGTCTCCTTCTTGACGTCCTCCCAGGTCAGAACGCCTGCAACGAGGAGGATGACGAGCCCGACGATGGCCACTGTGGTGGCACTGAGGCCGAGGAGGGCGTCGCCGAGCGTCCACAGCCCCAGCAGCACGACGATGGTTGCGGCCATCACCTTCTCACCGGCGGACATCGGCCCGAGCTCGGCCAGGGCGTCGCGGGCGGAGGCGGAGGCCTCGGGCGTGTTCTTGACCTCCGGCGGGAAGATCTTGTAGATGACCAGGGGGACCACGGCGAGTGCGACCAGTCCTGGGACGATCGCGGCCAGGGCCCACTTGCCCCAGCTGATCTGGACGCCCTGAGCGCCGGCCAGCTCGACGGCCAGCGGGTTGGCTGCCATCGCGGTCACGAACATGGCCGAGGTGATGGCGTTGACCTGGAATGCGGTCAGCATCAGGAACGAGCCGACCTTGCGGGACGAAGAGCTGTTCGGTTCGCTGCCGTAGGTCGCCGAGATCGAGCGCACGATCGGCATGATGATGCCGCCGGCGCGGGCTGTGTTCGAGGGGGTCGCCGGTGCCAGGATCAGGTCGGTGATCGCCAGGGCGTACGAGACCCCGATCACCCGGCTGCCGAGGCGGGAGACGAAGAACAGGGCGACCCGCGATCCCAGCCCGGTCTTGATCACGCCGCGGGAGATGAAGAAGGCCATCACGATCAGCCAGATCGTCGGGTTCGAGAAGCCGGACAGCGCATCCGCAGGTTCGAGGATCCCGGTGAGGATCGTGGCGACGATGCCCACGATCGTTACCGCGCCCATCGGCAGCGGCTTGGCGATGACCCCGACGATCGTGGCAACGAAGATCGCCAACAGATGCCAGGCGTCTGGCTGGACGCCGTCAGGTGCCGGCAGGAACCAGATCACCAGACCGACCGCGACGGGAATCGCCAACCGGACCAGGGACGCCGGCCGCAGCCCGCTGTTCTTCTTCGGCTCCGGCGGCGGTAGCTGGTCGACGACCGTCCCGCCTGTCTCGGCAATCGCGTTCTGGCTCACGACGGTGCCCCTCTTACAAAATTTCGCGTGTTGATCTGCGGACACCGGTCACTCTGTAAGGGATCACCGGCCGATGGCAGGGTCTTAAGACCCCAGGTGGCCGGGGATTCTCACCTGCGGTTTCTCTCACGCGGGCACGACCGAGGTGCTCCTGGAGCGGGAGATCAGGATGGCCGCGCTGATCGCGACGATCCCAGGCCCAGCGCGGTTACGACCCGGTCGGCGTGCTCTCGACCGGTGTGGGCGGTTCGACGTGTGCTTCGACACCGGGGAAGATCAGCGTCGTACGCCCGTTGTCCAGCCACCGGACCTCGTAAGGCGGTGTGCCGTCGCCGTGACCCACGGCGGTGATGACGCCGACGCGGCGGGTGTCACCGATGTGCTTGCCGTCCATGACGAGCCGGTCGCCGGTGTGCGCGATCATGATGGCCTCCCGTTGTCGTTGGGCATCGTGGCAAGCGTCGCCGCACCGCGTGGCCGGCCGGCAGGGCCATTGGTCCCTGATGTGGCGTTTTCCGAGGCCGGTTTCAGGGCGAGGGGTTCGACCCAGGGACGGGCCGTTCGGCACTGACATCCGCCGGCGGTGCGGCGTTCTACTCGAGGCAATAGATCCTCGCGGGTTGTGGAGATCGCGTTCGTGTCATGACCGTGGTGGCCCATGCGCGAGCCGGCTGAACCCACCACCCATCAGCACCCGGAGGTAGACATGACCGCCCAGACACCATCCGAGGATCGGCGCATCGTCGTCGGCGTCGACAGCTCGCACGGTTCCAAGGCCGCATTGGGCTGGGCGCTGGCCCAGGCCCGGCTGACCGGCGCGGCTGTCGAAGCGGTAGCCGCCTGGCAGCAGCCGGCGACCTACGAATACTCCTACGGTGCGATCCCGTTCCCGTCCGCCGGCGACAGCATCGCCGCCATCACCGAGAAGGTCCTCACCGAAACCGTGGCGGATGTCGTCGGAACGGGGAATCAAACCGTGGACGTACGGATCAAGGTCGCCCACGGGCCTGCCGCGCAGATCCTGCTGCAGGCCGCGGCCGGTGCGGAACTCCTGGTCGTCGGCAGCCGCGGCCACGGCGCCTTCGCCGGCATGCTCCTGGGATCGGTCAGTCAGCACTGCACGCACCACGCTCCGTGCCCGGTGATCGTCGTACCGGACGACAACTCCAGGACCACGCCATGACCAGGACGCCGCGCGTCTCCTCCCTCGCCGCATCGTTGATCATCGTCACCGCGACTGCCGTCCTGCGGAGGCGGCAGCTGCGGTGGGGCGCGACCGATGCCGAACTCATCGACGTCCTGCCGGGCGATGACCTGGTGTCCGACCCGGACCTGACGGCTACCCGTGCGATCACGATCCACGCCGGTGTCGACGACGTGTGGCCCTGGATCGTGCAGCTCGGTCAGGGGCGAGGCGGCTTCTACAGCTACGACGGCCTGGAGAACCTCATCGGCTGCGACATTCACAGCGCGCTGCAGATCAACCCCGACTGGCAGCACCTTGACGTCGGCGACGCCGTCCGGCTCGCACCTGAGCTCGCCCTGAAAGTCGCCGTCGCCAAACCACCGCGCACGCTGGTCCTGCAGGGCGGGGTGCTGCCCGGGACAACGGTCGCGCCGTACGACTTCACCTGGACCTTCCATCTGTCGCCGGCCTCGGCGTCCACGACCAGACTTGTCGTGCGGGAACGGTACGCGTACACGCGGTGGTGGGCGCGGCTCATGGTGGAGCCCCTGACGGTCGTCAGCTTCCTGATGAGCCACCGCATGCTGCGCGGCATCCGCGACCGCGCCGAGCAGTCCGGCCACCGATGACCTTCGTCCTTCCGGGACTACGCCGTGACCGACACCTGGGGTAGGCAGATCGCCGCCGAGCTCAGCCGAGCGGGGATCGGGAAGACGTGATGCCGCCCCGGATCCTGGCCGCCGGCGCCCGGGTGCGGTCGAGGGCATCGATCGAGCGGGCGGGTCCGACCGACCTGATGCAGCTCGCCGGTGACTTTCCCGACTCGCCGATGCAGGTCACGGCGATCCTTGTCCTCGGCACCGGAACGGCGATGGACCTGACCGCGGTGCGCGACGTGATCGGTCGCCGCATCCGCGCGGTGCCGCGGCTGCGGCAGCGCCTGGTCCGGGCGCCGTTCGGGGGCGGGCGTCCGGTCTGGGTCGACGACTCCGACTTCGACATCGGCGACCATGTCCACGCCGTCGGCTGTCCGGCGCCGGGGGACGAGGCCGCGTTGCTCGGTGTCGCCGCCGACATCATGGCCCGCAGACTTCCCCGGAACCGGCCGTTGTGGTCGGCCACGCTGGTCACCTTGTTGTCCGACGGCCGGGCGGCGCTGGTCGTGACGCTGCACCACGTGCTCGCCGACGGCATCGGCGGCCTGGCCGTGCTCGCCCACCTGGTCGACGGTGCGCCCACCATGCCGGACACCGCCTTCCCACGCCCGGCTCCCGGACGGCGCGCCCTGTTCCTCGACGCGTCGGGCGCCCGCCTCCGGGCGCTGGGTCATCTCCCGGCGAGAGCCCGGCGACTTCGCTCGGCCTTCGCCGAACTCGCCGGGGGCGGTATTCCCGGCCCGCCGAAGTCCTCGCTGAACCGGCCGATCGGAGCGCACCGGAGCCTGGCTGTGGCACGTGTCGACCTTGCCCGCGTGCAGCGGCTGGCACACGCTCACGGCGCGACGGTCAACGACGTCGTCCTCACGGCGGTGACCGGTGCCCTGCATGCGGTTCTGCGGTGCCGCGGGGAGGACGTCGACCGGTTCGTCATCTCCGTTCCGGTCGCCGGCCGGCGTGCGGCGATCGTCGGGCACCTCGGCAACGAGGTCGGGGTCATGACGGTCCCGGTGACCGTAGCCGGCGACCCGCACCAGCGGCTCGCGGCTATCGCCCGGACCGCCCGCAGCCGCAGGCCGGCCGACCCGGGCTTGTCCGCCGCACTACTCGGACCGGTGTTTCGCGCCCTCGCGTGGTTCGGGATATTCCGTTGGTTCGTCGACCGGCAGCACCTGGTGACCACGATGGTCACCAACCTGCACGGCCCGGACGTCCGCCTGTCCTTCCTCACCGCGCCGATCACCGAGGTCATCCCGGTGTCGCCGATCACCGGGAACGTCACGGTCGGATTCGCGGTGCTGTCGTACGCGGGCACGCTCGCTGTCACCGTCATCGCGGATCCGGGGCGCTGTCCCGATCTACCCGTCCTGCTGGCGCGACTGCAGAGCGGGCTCGACCTGCTCACCACGGCCCGGACGCCAGGCCCTGCGTCGCAAGCGACAGATCACACCTGATCCGCGGGGTGCCGCTTGCGACTCGAGTCAGGCGATTGGTGCGGCCCTGTGGGTCCATCCACCGGCAGAGGTGATGGAGGATCTTCATTGGATTCCTGATCTCTCTGTCGTTGTCACTTCCGGTGCAGGACGAGCAGGAACTCGGCCAGGCCGTGGTCGGTGAGGGAGCCGAGGGATCCGTAGTTCCGCGGCGCCTTGATGCCCCAATCGGTGAAAGTGATCGGGACCGACCCGGTGACCTCGAGTTCGTTTCCGGTCCGGCGCGCGGACACGGCGAGAGCGACAGGCCGGGTAACGCCGTGCAGGGTGAGCCGGCCGGTGAGGGTAGCGGTGGTGATCGCCCCGGAGTTGATGTCTGTTGGTCCGGCCTGCGGTGCGGTGAGGGTGAACGTCGCGTCCGGGTAGGCGGTGGAGTCGACGCTGGTGGCGAATTGCGGAGACGCTTTGCCGTTGACCTGGATGGTGGTCAGGTGCAGGGTGAATTCCGCTGCCGTGAGCTGTTCGCCGGTGATGACGGCGACGCCGGTGACATTGTTGGTCCGGCCGACGACGTCGGTTTCCGCGCCGAACGACGTCTGGCGCACGCGGAAGCCGGCCGTCGATTCGGCACCGGAGTGCCACTCGCCGTCAGCGCCGCCCTCGGGTGCGGTCGCAGAGGTCGATAGCACGAACGGCGGTGCTCCCGGCTGGGGTTTCACGGCCACCGCGGCCACCGCGGCGAGCCCTACGAGACCCGCCGCGATCGTGGCACCGGCGATGATCCATCGCCGCCGGCGGCGTCGGGGCGGCGCGCTCCGGTCCTCTTGGCTTACCTGTCGCTGGGAGTGGGTCTGACTGGTCATGGCGCACCTCGTGCTCGGCCGGTTCGCGAGCGGCTAGAGTCATCCGCATGAGACATGAAATATTGTGTCTCTTGAGCGAAAGGTAGAGGGATGGCGAATCTGCTGCCAGGGCCAACCGGCCCTACCTCACGTCGCCGCCGGTTGAGCGACGAGGAGACCGGCCGGCGGATGCTCGACGCCGCGCTGGCCGTGGTCAACCGGGCCGGCCTGACGGTGGGCCTCGACCACATCAGCTTCGAGGACGTCATTCGCGACGCAGCCGTGTCCCGGACCGCCGCGTACCGTCGGTGGCCGTACAAGGATCTGTTCTTCAGTGATCTGTTGAAGGAGCTCGCCCGCGCTGCGGCGCCCGCCTCGACGGTGCAGCCCGGGGTGTTCGAGGCGTCGCTCGCCAAGGCTGTTGCGGCGCATCGCGACACGCTCACCGCGCCGCAAGGCCGTCACGAGATCCTGGTCGAGTTGCTGCGCGAGAACGCGATGGAAGACTTCCAGGCGGTCCGCGCCGCTCCGGAATGGCGTACCTATCTGGCGTTGCACGCCACCTTCATGAGCCTGCCGGACGGGGACCTGCGCGACGAGATCCGGGTCGCGCTCGCTGCTTCCGAGCAGGGGTTCATCGAGCGTGTCGCGTTTGCCTGGCAGGCGCTCAGCGCGCTGTTCGGCTATCGGATCCGCCCCGGCTCCGGCGGCAGCTTCACCATCATCGCGATCCTGGTCAGTGCGTCGCTTCGCGGCCTGGTGACCATGGCGTTGTCCGACCCGCAGCTGGCGACCCGGAGCGTCCGGGCCGATCCGGCCGGCGCGGGCGCCGGTGACTGGTCGATAGCGAGCATGGCAGTGGCGAGTGTCGCCTTCACTTTTCTGGAGGCAGATCCCGACTTCGAGTGGGATGAGCAACGCCTGGCGTCCATCCCGGACGTCATCCGCGCGGTCCTGCCCGGCTCTGCGGCATCGGGCGCCGCCACCGGCGGCTGATCGTGCAGGAGCTCATGGGTGGCGGTCACGGACCCGCGCGCCGGAAGTGGTGATCAGAGCCCTTTGAGTCCCTCGGTGAACTCATCCCTCGTCAGGTAACTCAACGCCTCGGTTCTGATCTCCCGAGCCACACTGCGGCCGAATTCCGTCAGCGTGTAGCTCTTGCGTTCGGCGCCGGTTTTCGCAGCGGATACGCCCTCGTACTCGATCAGGCCCAACTCGGTCATGCGCTGCAGCGATCGATGGAGGCCGCGCTGAGTGACTTCCCATCCGGTGACCGTTGTCAGCCACTCCAGAATTTCCTTGGACCACATCGACCGCCGGCTCAGGCAAATCATGATCAGTAGGGTGGTCAGGCTCTTCTTGTGTACCCCGGCCCATCGGTCTACCAACTCGAGCCTGAGCTCATTGATTTCGTTCATGACTACAAATCGAGGCTTTCGTAACCCCTCATCGCCACCGACGCGACCAGGTGTACGAGGAAACCAATGCCCCAGAAGGCGAACATGCCGAGGAGTAGGCCGGCCCAGTTTTCGTCGAGCAGGTCCCGTTTGTCGAGCACGAGCAGCAGTCCGGCATGGAGGTGATAGCTGAGGTTGACGATGACCAGGCCGGCGGCGTGGGCGACCAGTTGCCCGAACCTGACCTGGCGCAGCGCGGTTCGGGCCGAGTACTGGAAGTAGAAATAGTAGGCAGCCACGGCCACGAGCAGCAATCCAGCTATCAAATCGATTTTGCTGCCTCGCGCGGCAGTCAACACCTGCACCAGCAGGCAGAGGCCGGCAAGAATCCCCAGGTGGGGCAATAGAATCCGATTGATATTCAGGTCGAGACTCCGCACGGTCAGCTCCTCGCCTCGTGGGATCTTAAGAACAGTACCATAGGTACAGTGCCTAAGGCGGACGGCCAGCCAGGTTGGCACTGACCAGCCACCGCTCGGCGGCCATCCACCGCGACCGGTCCCCGCCCTGACGTGCGTGGCTAGGCTGTCGCCGCCATCCACGGCCCGGCGTTGCTGGTCTCCGGCAGGGCCATCCGGGCCGAACACCGCCAGCACCTCGCGGATATGAAGGCCCGCCGCCGCGCCATCGCCACCCGCACCCCGGGCGGCACCACCACCCCACCAGCAACAGGTGGGGTGGTCACGTGCCGTCGAGCAGGACGGCACACGGGTCCCCGACCAATGAAATCCAGACGTCGATCGCTTTCCCGCGGTGCCTATGACAGTGACAGGGCGTAGGGTGAGGTTGTCGCTCGAGACCCCGGTGGCTGATCATTTCGTCGCCCTTGACCATGTCCACGAGCATCTCCTGCACGAACAGACCCTTGCGCTGCCGACGCACTGCGTTGGCCAACCTGTTGTTCATGGGTGCGGAGAACAACCCGTTCATGGAGGACCACCTCGTCCACGCCGCCATCCTGATCGTGCTGGCTGGCTCAAGTAGGAGCGCACCGCGGCGGAAACCCGTGGCGCATGCCTGCGGCGTTGGTGAGCGTTCGACCTGATCGTCGTGATGGACGCTGAGGAGGGATAGCCCATGGCTCCGCCGCTCTGCGTCGTTGGTACCGGCGCGTCCGCTGCCACCGCGGTCGTTTCCCGGTGCCACGTCATGCGCCCACCATGTCGCGCTTGGCGGTGTGGTCGTCGCGCTGCGAACGGCAGCGGGATTGCTACCGGACAGTTGCGATGACGGCGACCGCGGCCGTGCCCGTCGACGGAGCCGGCATCGCGGGTGCATCGGACACGGGTGAAGATGTCGATGAGCGTCGGCCGCTGGCTGAGCTGTTTCGTGATCTGCGGACCTCGCGGACCGGACTGGCCACGAGGGAAGCCGCCCGGCGGCTGGTGGTCTATGGCCCGAACGAACTGACCCGGCGCGGCGGCCGGCGGTGGCCGCGCGAGTTGCTCGCCCAGTTCACCCAGCCGCTGGCGATCCTGCTGACGCTCGCGGCCGTCCTGGCGTGGGTGGGCGGAACTCCTGCCCTGTCGGTGGCTGTCGTGGCCGTGATTCTGCTCAACGCCGGGTTCGCGTTCGCGCAGGAGATGCAGGCCGAGCGCGCGGTGGAGGCATTGGCGGCCTTCCTCCCGGCGGCGGCCCGGGTGATCCGCGACGGGGTGCGTTGCGAGATCGCCGCCCGGGACCTGGTCCCCGGCGACCTGATGATCATCGCTGAGGGCGACCGGGTCTGTGCGGACGGCCGGCTCATCGATGGCACGATCTTGATGGACCTGTCCGCGTTGACCGGCGAATCGATGCCCGCGTCCCGGTCGGCCGAGCCGACGGAGCCGACCGGGTCGCTGTTGGAGGCCCGTGACCTGGTCTTCAGCGGCACCACCTGCACCGGCGGTGAGGCCAGCACGGTGGTCACCCGTACCGGCATGCACACCGAACTGGGACGCATCGCGGCCCTGACCCAGCGCGGACGCACCGAACGCAGCCCGCTGGAACGGCAGGTGCGGCGGGTGACCTGGATCATCGCCCTCGTTGCCGTCGTGGTCGGCACCGCGTTCCTGCCCCTGGGGGTGTGGGCTGGTCTGGGCTGGAGCGCCGCGATCAGTTTCTCGATCGGGCTGATCGTTGCCAACGTGCCCGAAGGCCTGCTGCCCACCATCACCCTGGCGCTGGCGGTCGGGGTGCGCGAACTGGCCCGGCGGGGTGCGGTCGTCAAGCGCCTGTCGGCGGTGGAGACGCTCGGATCGACCACCGTCATCTGCACCGACAAGACCGGGACACTGACCGAGAACCGGATGCGGGTGACCCGGCTGTGGCTGCCCGGTGCGGAGTTCGACGCAACCGCCCCGATCGACGATCCGCGGGCCCGGATCCTGGCTCTGACAGCGGCGGCGTGCACCACTGCACAGGCACCTACCGATGCCCAACCGGTCGGCGCCGGTGACCCCACGGAGTTGGCCCTGCTGCGCCTGGCGGCAGACCTCGACGTGGCGGTCACCCCGGTCGCCCGCGACGCCGCTCGACGGACCATGTTTCCCTTTGAGGCCCACCTCAAGCGGATGTCGAGCGTCGACACGAACGCCGACGCCGTCGTCGTGCACACCAAGGGCGCGCTGGAGACCGTCCTGCCGTGCTGCACTCACCTACTGGACGCGCAGGGCAACACCCGCCCCCTCGACGACCCGTCGCGAGTCGAACTTGACCGGACCCTGGACCGGTACGCGACCAGTGGCTTGCGGGTCCTCGCGATCGCCCACCGCACCTTCGAGCCCGGTCAACCCGTCCCCACCAACCGGTCGGACGCCGAAGCGGGACTGACACTACTGGGGCTGGTCGCGATGGTCGACCCGCCCCGCGCCGGAGTGGCCGACGCCGTCGCGGGTGCCCACCGGGCCGGCATCCGCATCCACGTCATCACCGGCGACTACGGGCTGACCGCAGGCGAGATCGCCCGCCAGGTCGGCATCGGTCACGCGGGACGCCGCATCGTCACCGGCGACGAACTGGACCGGCTCAGCGACGCCGACCTCGACGCGATGATCCGCGGTGCCGAGGAGATCGTGTTCGCCCGCGTCTCACCCGAGGCCAAGCTGCGTATCTGCGAGGCGCTGCGGGCCCAGGGCCACGTGGTGGCGATGACGGGCGACGGCGTCAACGACGCGCCGGCGCTGCGCCACGCCGACATCGGCGTGGCCATGGGTCGCTCCGGCACCGACGTCGCTCGCGAAGCCGCCACGATGGTTCTGACCGACGACAACTTCGCCACCATCGTCTCCGCCGTCGACGCCGGGAGACGGGTGTACGACAACGTCCGCAAATTCGTGTTGTACATCTTCGCCCACGCCGTACCCGAGGTCGTGCCGTTCCTCATCTTCGCCCTTTCCGGTGGCGCGGTGCCGCTACCGCTGACCGTCCTGCAGATCCTCGCCATCGACCTGGGCACGGAAACATTGCCTGCCCTGGCGCTGGGCCGCGAACCCGCCGAACCTGGCCTGATGAACCGCCCACCACGTCCCCGCACCGCCGGGGTGATCGACCGTGCCCTGCTTGTCCGCGCCTGGGCGCTGCTCGGCACCATCTCCGCGATCCTGGTGATGGGTGGATTCTTCCTCACCCTGTGGCAGGCCGGCTGGCACCTGGGCGACCCGACTGGGCCCGGCGCGGCCCTGCACCACGTCTACCTGCAGGCCACCACAATGACCTTCGCCGGCATCGTCGCCTGCCAGATCGGCACCGCGTTCGCCGCCCGTACCGACCACGCCTCCCTGTTCACCATCGGGCTGTGGACCAACCCGCTGCTGCTGTGGGGCATCGCCTTCGAACTCATCTTCACCGCCGCGGTCATCTACGCGCCCCCGCTGCAGCACATCTTCGGCACCGCGGCTCTGAGCCTGACGCAGCTGGTGTTCTCGCTAGGGTTTTCTGGCCCCACTACTCCAAGGTTTTCTGGCCCCAGTTTCACTGATACGAGTAGATGATTCGATGGGTGCTCCAGATTGATTTGGCCCCACTGTTGATTGATGTGTGTC